>JGI12210J13797_10181125_pt1 | contig 73871 bp, 74 predicted proteins | sample ElkSlonscriptome_3_FD_13797 | JGI IMG/M metagenome (IMG submission 13797) | reverse complement strand
CTCTGGCTTCTACAAAGCCTTGGGTCTAGACGCCCGTGAGTACGACATTCACGTGATCCGCAAAACCAACGAGACAGCAGCACGGGTTTTCCCGCTGATGCTGGATGTGGACAATCCCAAGTTCTTCCAGCGGTTGGACGCCTGCGTCGAAAACAACAAAGCGCTGACAGAGATTGTGTCATCCGCAGCAGCAGCGCCGATCAAGCTGCTCAAGAAGGTTCCCTACTACCTGTCCAATGCTGGGCATCTGTTGGGGCTGTACTTCATGAAACCAATTGATACAGAATCTTTAGAAGGTTCGATACGCTAATTTCAGCCTTCATCCCTATAGGAAGACGGTTTTGGCAGCGGTGCCGAAGCCGTCTTTTTTTGCGTCCTGTACCTTTTTTTGCGTCCTGTACGACAATCAAGCAATGCGTCACAACGGCTGGAGAGAATTAAGACAGTGAGATTGACAGCGCTGCAGCGCCTAGCCCTCGCCGGTGCTGTGAGCATTGGAGCGATGATGTTCGGTGGGGCCGCCGCCCAAGGGCAACCCCTAGAGTCCTTAGACCTTGACGACGCCGCAATTGAGTCCAGTCCAGTCCTGCAGCGCTGGCTAGACGACGCCGCAATTGAGTCCAGTCCAGTCCTGCAGCGCTGGCTAGAGGAGGTTCCCGATGTGCTGGAGGAGATTCGCCGCGATCCGGCTTTCCGGAGTCGGCTGCGACTGGGCTACTTGAAGCTATCTGCAGACAGGGACAGCGACGGTATCCTGGTGGGGATAGAAGACGTCATCTTGACCCGCAGCGGCTTTACGCTCAGTGCCGACTATCGGGGCGAGATGGGGGGCGATCGCTACAGCACCGGGGGGGAGCTGCGCTACTACCTGCTGCCCTTAGGGCGACGGGTCAACCTAGCCCCCGTGCTGGGCTATCGCGCCATCCGCACCCCCCAGGACAACCTCAATGGCGTTGCGGTCGGTATGCGGCTGCTGCTAGTGCCATCCCGCACAGGAGCGGCGGATATCGCCTTGACGCAGCTGCTCGTCAGTCCTGGCAGTGGAGAAGAGGCCAGCCTGTTTACCCTATCGGCAGGGTATGCCCTAACCCAGCAGCTCCGCGTTGCAGGAGATATCCAAATTGAGACCATTGGCGAGAGCGACACTCACGTTGCCGTTGTTCTAGAACTGATCCTGTGATCTCCTGTGATGCTGCAGAGGGTAACGAAACGCCCGCCGTAACATTAACAACAATGATGGAGACCAGCGAGCAGTACGGTCGATGGGGCTGGCCCATTTCAAGCATCTCGCTTAAACTCAACTCAACGCCCTCCATTGCTCCTCCCTTCGCAAACAATGCACACCTTATGTCTGATGCCATCCTTGATGTCCGCGATCTCCATGTTCAGTTTAAGCAAGATCGGCAATGTATCAAGGCCGTCGACGGGATTTCCGTCAGCGTCAGGCGGGGTCAGACCTTGGGAATTGTGGGCGAGTCAGGCTCAGGCAAATCGGTCACAGCCCTAGCCGTTATGGGGCTGATCCCATCGCCACCAGGGGAAATCACCCAAGGGGATATTTACTTTCATCCCGCCGCCCCTCAGCCCGGCTCCATTGATCTACTGCGGCTGAGCAATAAGCAGCGCCAGACTTTTCGGGGCGGCAAAATCTCGATGATTTTCCAGGAGCCCATGAGTTCCCTCAACCCAGTCTTCACCTGCGGCTATCAGCTAGTAGAAGCTATTCGCCAGCATGAGGATATTTCGGTAGCAAGGGCCAAGTCCCACGCCATTGACCTGCTGAAAGAGGTGAAACTGCTGCCTACGGACGATCAGCTGCGGCAGACCTGTATTGATGAGCGGGCCGTTGACGGCTTGGCGCAGCCGCCCACAGATGACGAGATAGAGGCCTACGTTACGGCCCGTCAGCAGGGGCTTCTCGACCGCTTTCCCCATCAGCTCTCTGGCGGACAAATCCAGCGGGTGATGATCGCCATGGCCATCGCCTGCAATCCGGCGCTGCTGATTGCCGATGAGCCCACCACGGCTCTTGACGTCACGGTCCAGGCCAGTATTCTCAGCCTTCTGCGGGAATTACGCGATCGCCGGGGTATGTCGATGATCTTCATTACCCACGATTTAGGGATCGTGGCCGAAATTGCCGATACGGTCGCCGTGATGTATCAGGGGGAGGTAGTAGAATATGGCCCTGTGCTGCAGATTTTTTCTGACCCCGAACATCCTTACACCAAAGGGCTCCTTGCCTGCCGCCCCAGACCAGACCAGCAGCTGCAGTGCCTGCCAACGGTATCAGACTTTATGGCGGTGACCACAGATGCCGACGGCAAGCCCGTCATTAAGGAAAAGAATCGCGATCTTCAACAGGTTGTCCAGGCCAAGGCATCGCAGCCGGGCCACGGCGACAACACAGCCAGCAACGGGTCGTCTTCGGAGGAGACCGATACTCCGGTACCGGACCCTATTCTAGATGTGCAGAATCTGCGAGTCGGGTTTCCGGTGAAGGGCTCCTTTGGTGGGGTGAAGCGATACATGATGGCAGTGAACGACGTATCGTTTCAGGTCTATCCGGGAGAGACTCTGGGCTTGGTGGGTGAGTCAGGCTGCGGCAAAAGCACCCTCGCCAACGCCATTTTGAAACTGATCCCCGCGATGGATGGCCGCATCACCTTCATGGGGCGATCGGTGATGCAGCTAGGGCGCAGACAGCTGCGGCAGCTGCGCCAGGATATGCAAATCATCTTTCAAGATCCGTTTAGCTCTCTAGACCCCCGCATAGCCGTTGGCGCTGCTGTGATGGAGCCACTGCGCATTCACGGTCGCGGCAGTGCGAAACAGCGGCGGCAGCGGGTGGCAGAACTGCTAGACCGCGTGGGGCTCAACCCCAACTGCGCCAGCCGCTATCCCCATGAGTTTTCTGGGGGCCAACGGCAGCGGATCTGCATTGCTCGGGCCTTGGCGCTACAGCCCCAGCTGATCATCTGTGATGAGTCGGTCTCTGCCCTAGATGTCTCAGTTCAAGCTCAGGTCCTCAACCTGCTCAAAGGCATTCAGAGCGAGTTTGGCCTCACCTATGTCTTTATTTCCCATGACCTGGGGGTCGTCAAGTTTATGAGCGATCGCATCATGGTGATGAATCAGGGGCGCGTGGAGGAGATTGGTCCTGCAGAGCAGATCTATCGCTCCCCCAGCACGGAATACACGCGCCAGCTGATTGCATCTATTCCCACGGGCAGCATTGACGAGATCAAGCAGCGTCAGGCCCAGCGTCAGGCGGCCAGCTCTTGAACCTGGTCTTTAATTTGATCATCAGCTTGGTTTGGGGAGCGATCTTGGGCTAGCGTGCTCATCTCACCGCCCTTTTGGATCAAGCTGCCTACCATGGCCATCAGAGCATCAACCTTACGCGATCGCCATTCGTCAATCATGGCGGTGGTGGCCGCGTAGCCGTAGCGCCGCACCATGGCTTCTTTGAGGTAAGCAGCGTGACGGTCTTCGTCTCTGGCGACGCTTTCAATGCCAGCGCGGATGCTGTCCATGGCGGGGACGTCCCGTAAAGCCTGGGCCATGTGATGAAAGTCTCTGCAGGCATCCGCTTCAAGGATGTGGGTGCTGGCGAAAAATACGGGCCATTCGATGCACTCGGGATTGAGATCTGCGCGGCTGTAGCCCTTGTAGTAGGCTTCCATGAACGGGCCACGCCGCTCGGTATTGCCTTCTTGCTCCGCTTTTTCCCGCATCGCCTTGACGTCGATGACTTCTTTGTTGATTTGCTTGAGGGCGTTGGCAAAGATCTGGCCGTGGCGGCGCTCGTCGTTAGCGTGGATGGCGAGTTTTTCGGTGAGCCAGGAGTCGCCTTCGGCTTCAGCGCGATCGCGTAGCTTAGTGAGCATGGGGACAGCGCCGGATTCTGCCATCTGAAAACCGGCTAGGACGTTGGGGCGGGTTTTTGGGTCGCGGATTTGACTGGCCATGAGGTAGGCCATTGCGCCGGAGCCGACGAGGTGGAGAATTGGGGTGAAGGGCGTCATAGGGGTGATTGTTTGGTTTGGCGGCAGCGGTTTGACAAAAGGTGCTGGGTCAAGGTGCTGGTACTGATATGCTAACGCGGTTACGCTAGCGCTTTGACCTGACTAAAAAACGACAGCCGCCCGCCATTCCCCCAGGCCACCAAACACAGCTCTGTCTCAGCCACCAGCCTCCCAATCCAAGCGTCCGCCTCCGGTCCCACTGGGTCACTCGCCGCCCGCAGCGTCTTGGGATAGGGCGATCGCAGCGCAAAAAGATTAGTCACAACAACCGTGCCATAGCCCCAGGATTTGGCAAATCCAAGGCAGCGGCGAATCGTTGGATCATTGACCGTGGCATCGGCAGTGGAGGGGTTGAGGCCAATCACCAGCAGCCGGGGCAAAGCCGCATCCCAAACCCGCCAGAGGCTATAGCAGTGGCGATGGCAAGGCGAGACGATCGCTCCTGTACAATCTCCCGTGGCGATCGCCATGTCATCTCGGGCATCCCATAACCCATTGCCTGATCGTTTCAAAACTTTACAATTAGAGTAGAGACAGTGCCACTGTCAATTGTAGACATTCAATGTAGACATTCAACTGCACCCCCATGCTAAGCACCACCCAACGCGACAAACTCGACGCAACAGACGACGCCCAATTCTACGACCAGCCACGGTTTGTCACCCATGTCGATGAGGGGTTTATTGACCGACTAACCAACCTCTACAGAGACATCCTAAAGCCCAACACAAGAATTTTTGACATGATGAGCAGCTGGGTGTCTCATCTACCTGACGACGTCGCTTTTGACCATGTCGAAGGCCACGGCCTCAACGCCGCAGAGCTAGCCCGTAACTCTCGATTTGACCATTATTTCGTCCAAAACCTGAACCAAAATCAAACGCTGCCGCTGCCCGACCAGTCCTTCGACGCCGTCCTCAACGCAGTCTCGGTGCAGTATCTCCAGTATCCAGACCAGGTGTTTGCCGAAATTCACCGCATTCTCAAGCCCGGCGGCGTCGCCATCATCAGCTTTTCAAACCGCATGTTTTACCAAAAGGCGATTCAGGCTTGGCGAGATGGATCCGAGAGCGATCGCGTTGCCCTGGTCAAGCAGTATTTTCGAGCCGTGCCGGGGTTCTCGTCTCCGGAAGTGATTACCCAGCGCCCAGATACCCCAGCGCTGCTGCAGATGCTGGGAGTTGGCGGCGGCGACCCCTTTTACGCCGTTGTCGCCTATCGACTCCCAGCCAACCGTTGAACCTGGGGCAGCGTCAGAGGATACCGGCCCCCTACAATTGAGACATAACCCAAGCTTAACGATATGCCTGCAGAGCCCGCCAACGCGACACCCACCGCCGATGTGATCTATCGCGATAGTCCGATAGACCGGCTGTTCATCCTGCTGTTTACCCGTAAAATGGCCCGCGCCTCCAAAACTCAGACCCAGCTCAAAGGCTACGATGGCATTGTGGATTTATCGCACCAAATTATGCAGGGCCGCAGCGTTGCACAACAGCAGCAGGCCGTCGCCAGCATCTTACACTCTTTGGTCCCAGCGCCGGTCTTGGCGTTTATCCGCGCCGCCTTTTCGCCAACCAAGCTCGTCTGTGAACTCAATGCCTGGTTTGCCAGCCAAATGTTTGAATGGCTTGTGGGACCTTGCCGCGTAGAAAGCGCCGAGGTCTCCACAACAAACGGCACTGTAGTTCAAAAGAGCGCCGTTCATATTGAAAAATGTCGCTACCTCGAGCGCAGTGGCTGTGTAGGCATGTGCGTCAACATGTGTAAGCTGCCCACCCAATCTTTTTTTACCGAACAGTTTGGTATTCCTCTGACCATGACGCCCGATTTTGAAACCTTGAGCTGCAGCATGGTATTCGGCCAGCCGCCATCACTTGAGCCGGAGTCAGCCTACACCCATCCCTGCTTTGACGATTGTCCCACCGCCAGCGCCAGCGCGGCCTGCCATCAAGTGCAGCAGTCTAACCCAGCGTCGGCATCGCTCAAGCTCAAGGGCTGACATAATAGCTGGCCACCCATCCCACCGCGAGGCCACTAAATGAAACTAGGGTCAAAATGAGCCATGATTGAACGCGGTTAAATCCAATCAGCTGCAAATCTAAACGCATTAGAATTTCTGCAGCAAGCACCACTAAAATGTAGCCAAATATCCGGATCCAGATGAAGGCAAACGCGATAAATAGAGCCCCAAGAATAACGCAGGCAAAGTAGCCTAAATCGGAGCGGAGCCAGATATCCATCGCGGATTTGAAGCCCTTGGAATAGGTTGTGAGGAGAAACGCCTGGGCCAGCGTAAATGCGATCGCAGCAGACCAAACCCACAAACCGGCGGCTTGATGGCTGATAAACCAGCTAAAGCTGCCGTATGCCAACAACAGCAGCACTGCAGACAGCAGAGGAAACGATAACTTAGGCACCACGATAGCCAAGCTTATACTCACAAAGTGTATCCCATATCCGGGGGGTGATGACGTTTCCGTCGCCTGCAGTATGTCAAGTTGTTGCTGGTTTGGAACCAATCGTTAAGACTGCTGGTCTTTTGAGAGGAATCCCCTGATGATCTCTACATGTAGAACGTGAGGGTCTAACTTCAGGCCAGTCATAGCAGCATTTTGCAGCTTAGGTATTTACATCCTTACGCTTCGAAAACGGCTTAATCAAAACGGAGAGAACACCATGCTGAAACCCGTTCTAGCAACAGCTATCTCGGTCATCCTAGCGGCGGGATCAGCTCTACCGGCTGTCGCTAACGACCTCGAAAATGCCATCGACGAAATTGCCGAATCCAAACTGGTCTTCCAGGAAATCGTCACCGATCCCGACACCAGTATTCCTTCCGTACTGCTACAGCAGAGCGAGGCCATTATCATCATCACCAACTTGGGCCAGGGCGGATTTATCATCGGGGGGCGCAGCGGCGATGGGTTGATGGTGGTGCGTCAGTCCGATGGGTCCTGGAGCAACCCGGCCTTTTTGACCCTGGGCGGTGGTAGTGTCGGCCTGCAGTTTGGGGGGCGCTCTAGCGATATCGTGATGCTCGTTCGAGACAACGATACCGTTGCAGATATCATCAACGGCGGCGCTGAGTTTGGCGCTGACCTATCGGGTACGGCAGGGCCTGTGAGCGGTACTCTGGTTGACCCGGCAGAAATTGCTGCTGACGACATCTTGGTCTACTCTCGCAGCTCAGGTCTGTTTGGCGGGGTCACCTTCGACGGCAGTGTTCTGAGTTTCGACGAGGACCGTAACGCGATATTTTACAACCGGGCTGGCGTGACCCCAGCCCAAATCCTGCTGAGCACAGACCTCACATCGGCTATTAGTACGGCAGACCTTGAGCGAACGCTTCTCAATGCGCAATAAAAGGGCGCAATAAAAGGGCGCAATAAAAGGGCGCAATAAAAGGGCGCAATAAAAGGGCGCAATAAAGGGAGACTCCCTATGGAAAAAGGTCCACAGCTCTAGATAATGACTAGACAGCTATGGACCCGGCCCAAATCCAGGATCGCTATTCTTGCGTGACAGAGAGCTGGTAGCTGTGGGCGTTGCCGCTGCGATCGCCCACGTAAACGGCGTAGGTTCCTTGCTCCCACACCCCTGGCAGCTCAACCGCTCCGCCTGACAGATTATCAGACATGGCGCAGTCTTGAGTTTGCCCATTGGTAACAAACAAAGTCAAAGCGCCGCCGCCGCTGGCGCGAAAGCGCAAGGAGGCTATCGGCTCAGTGACCTGGACTTCCATAGCGGGGCTACCAATAAATCCGCAGCTGCTTTGTTGAGAGCCACTGGACATCCCGCTGACCTGATAGTTTTGCAGTGGGGTGCTGACTCGCTCCGCTGCTGCCGGTCGGCCTGCCATTAGAGGGAGCAACGCAGTGGCTGCGATGATGAGCGCATAACGAGGGTTGAACATGGCTAGAATCCTCCACACACATGATGTGATTATTGATGCAGCTCTTCAATACGCCCTGTCGGTGGGCTCAACAATATTAAAGAACCACGGAGGTAGATGAGATGCCTGATCGATTACACCCCGATCATAAGACGCCGCCTGTCCCATAAGCCATCTCTTATGCCACTTCTGCATCTGAATCGATCAGCAGGCCAACAACGCCCATCGCTGCCGGCCTGCCGATCGGTCAATTGATTGCGCTACAGTATGACTAATGCTTTCCATAGGAGAGTGCAGTGTTATTACAGGACCGCTGACTATGTGCATTTGCATAAACTGCCATTACGTCGATCGCTGTATTACGTATCACGCGGTGGAGACTAATCACCAGCAGCCCCATCTGACCGAAACGCCGACCTTTAATCCATCTAACCCTACAATCAATGCAAATATCACGCCTCCCAAAGTGACTGTCGAAGGCGATCGCATTGTTCAAGAAGGTGATTTTGGCTTTGAGTACGACGTTGTGGGCTGCAACAGCTTCACAGAAGAGAGCGGCAAGTGGGCCAAGCTTCGTCCCGGAGAGCTAGTCCCGACATAAGCGGGACAATGAGCTTATGCGCTCATCGACTCCTGCAGAGACGATAGCTTCGGGAAAAAATACCCCCGCCCCCTGTCGGTGTGAATATACTCTGGATTGCTAGGGTCGTCTTCGAGCTTTGAGCGCAGGCGAGATACATGCACATCCACCACCCGCAAATCGCTATGTCGGCTTGGGGTATAGCCCCAAATCTCGTTTAGAATATCGGCTCTAGGAATTGACTCCCCCGAGCGACTGACAAGCATCTGCAGCAGGTCAAACTCAATTCCGGTCAAGCGAATCCGCGCCCCATCAACGTAGACCTGACGCTTGTTAGCGTCTATCTGCAAATTACCCAGCTGCACTACGCCAGCAGCCGTATCGCTCCCCATTGCAGCTTGCTCAGTCCGACGCAGAATTGCCTTGATTCGGGCCTCAAGCTCTTTAGGAGAGAAAGGTTTTGAGATATAGTCATCGGCCCCCATCTCTAGGCCAATGATTCGGTCGGCAATTTCCCCTAGAGCCGTCAGCATGATAATGGGAATATCAGACGTCTTGCGCAGCTCCCGGCAAACGGTGAGCCCATCTATCTTGGGCATCATGACGTCTAACACCACTAAGTCAGGATGCTCTTCAGCAAACATCTTCAGAGCTTCTTGGCCATTTGCCGCAGCCACAACGTCATATCCCCCCATAGACAACCGCGTGGACAAAATTTGACGGATAGCGGCTTCGTCATCGACGACCAAAATCTTACACTTATTGACCAATGGTTGTATCCCTCTTCTCGGCATAGTGAGCGCTGGCATTCAAGGCACGAAGCGCAGTGCTGATAAGCAATGTTTCTTTATTAAACTTCCTACCCCTTATGATAACAAACGATAACAGCAATCTTTAGCAACAAATCTTAAGTTTTGCGCAATCACCTCAACTGAATTTTTCGAGAGGTCGGTGGCGGTGCTACCAGCAACGACGCTCTTGATAGCGGCGTCTGAGCGGCGCGGGGAATCTGCAGGCGATGTTAATTTACCGTCATAGTCGCATCAGTGCCCAGAACAACTTGATATGATTCACCCAACTCTGCTAGCACTAGTCAACACTATGCCCTAGTGGGTTGTAACCGCCGTTATCGATCAACGTGCTCTTCGGCAAGCCATGGCAAACTCCTTTATTGGTGCAAGAATTTCACCTGAACTAGAGCAGGCGATCGCAGCCCGCATGGAAGCGACTGGGCAAACAAAATCGGATATTATGATCGCAGCACTCGCACTGTATCTAGGCATGAAGCCTTGCAACGAGAGGCTTACCGCCATCGAAGAGCACCTTTCTAGAATCGAAGGGCTGCTTCACGTTGGCCAGCCTCGCCACTGAACCTGGTCCACGGCGGCAGCATGTTGACTATGGCAGCATGTTAGCTATGGCAAGTGGCGATCGCTAGCTCTACTGGAGAGATTGATTCAAACTGCTCCGATCAAAACTCGCCACCAGCGCTAGAAGCAGCCACCAGAGTACGCTGACTTGAGGGCGGTACCACACCGTATCGACTAAGCCATGGGCCAGCATTCCCACCATGGCTGCCATAGCCGCCAACAGCCAGAATGCCCCTGAAACCGACTCTGGAGACCCTTGGGCGCGCAGCTGCTGCAGACACCGCCAGCCGTAGCTAAAGGCAACCAACAGCAGCCAGAAAAAGCAAATTAACCCTATCACCCCAGTCTCAACTGAAATTTCTAGAAACACCGAATAGGCGCTTAGGGCCGTATACCCAGGCTCTTGGTAAAACGGATAGACCTGATTGAAGGCATCGTTGCCCGGACCAATTCCCAAGACAGGTCGGGCCTTGATCATCTCCACAACGGCAGACCAGACATTGATGCGGAAGTTGTTGCTGCTGTCGTCCCGGCCAGAGAAAATGCTGGAGACCCGGTCCCGCAGGGGCGCAACGGCGGAAACAGCGACGGCCAAAGCAGCGGCAGTGCCTGCCAGTAGTCCTGGTAACGTCCAGCGCCGCCACGGCGGCGGCAACGTCTGGCTCCAGCCCTGGATAAGCAGCCCCAGGAAAACAAACCCGCCGGCCACAATGCCAATCCACCCCCCTCGGCTAAAGGTCAACACCAAGCAAGTCAGGGTCACCAAAGTGATGACTGCCGCAAGCAGCTTGCCCATGCCGCGCCATGCCACCATGGCAATAGCGCCAAGCAACACCGCTGGAATCAGATATCCCGCCAGTAGATTGGGGTTACCTAGATAGCTGTAGACGCGGGTAGTTCCCGCTAGGGTAGAGTCTGGGTCCACCCAAGTGGCCAGGGCATCGGCTCCGAAAAACCACTGTCGCAGTCCCGCAGCGGCCACTACAAGAGCTGTGAGCAGATATGCCGTGATCGTCCAGTTGCGGACTCGCGGCGATCGCAACAGGTGGGAGAGCAGGGCAAACAACATCAGGTACAGCGTCAGCTTGATCCAACCATCTACGGCATCCGCACGCACCGGGGAAAAAGCGGTCGCGACCGTGGAAACAGCCCAATAGACCAGCACAACCAAATGAACTGGCGTGAACGCTAATCGGTCCCGCAACAGCAGCAGCAGCCAGACCGCGCTACAGGCCAAAAGAATAAGCCCAATTCCCGTGGTAGAAGCGAATGGGGCAACCACAAACAGCATCAGCACAAGCCCAGCGGCAATGACATGGGCCTGTCGCAACAGCCAGTTGTCCTGCTGCCAGCTCGCTAGCACCCCGTTGATGCGGGTGATGTAAGCACTTTGCCACAGCGCGCTAGAGGGGCGAGACAGCGACACCAAGGTCAGGTGCTGCCAAACTGATTTGGGTTGGGGAAGTTGACTCATGGCGCAAGGAGCAAGGCAGGATATAGGCTTATCCCGTATAGTAAACCGCCATGGTCCAGGCTTGGTGCTGTCGGTGCTGCGGGCAGCACCGGAAACAGATAGGCTATTGGGGCAGTGGCCTGGACGATGGCGAAGCCGGAGACGCATCGCTTGGGTTCAGGGGCTCTAGCCAAATGGTGTCAGCACAAACTAAAGTATGGGCTTGCCAGGCCGAATCGGTGGCCGGAAAGTCGCTCCGATAGTGGCCCCCCCGGCTTTCTTGGCGAAACGCGGCACTTTGCAAAATCAGCGCTGCAATGTCTAGCAAGTTGCGGGTTTCACCCCAAAGCTGCAAATCTGCTGCGGAGATAGATGCTCCTTGCTGCAGAGCCTCAGGCGACAGTGGAGACAAGGGCGGCAGGCGCTCTTTCCACTGGGCAACTTGGGCCGTGGCTGTCTCTAGGGTGGACTGATGGCGGATGATACCAGCGCTAGTCCACATCAGCTGCGGCAGCTGATGGCGGATTTGATTTAGCTGCGATCGCTTCTCTGAGGCTGAGGGTGCAGTATCGAGAGGAGGGGAAACTATTGCGGCGATGGTCTCGGACTTGGATATATCATCCCAAGCGGGCGACTCCGACGGCAGCTCAAGCCGAGCTAGCTGAGCCCCAAACACAAGGCATTCCAGCAGAGAATTGCTGGCCAATCGGTTGGCCCCATGGACTCCTGTACTGGCCGTCTCCCCCACGGCATAGACATGATTTAGAGAGGTTTCGCTAGCAAGATCGGTCTGTATTCCCCCCATCCAGTAATGGGCTGCAGGAGAGACAGGAATCATATCTGTCAAGGGATCTACGCCCCACTGACGGCATACGGCAATAATATTGGGAAACCGATGCTGAATCCGCTCTTTAGGGATAGGGCGCAAGTCCAGCCAGACCTGAGACTCTCCGCTGCGGTCCAGCTGACTTGTGATAGCTCGGCTGACCACATCTCGCGGGGCTAGCTCTCCTTCTGGGTGATACTCATAGGCAAACCGATGACCTGAGCTATCGACCAAATGAGCCCCTTCCCCTCTTACCGCTTCACTGATCAAAAACCGTGGCGCACCGGTCTTGGCCAGTGCTGTGGGATGAAACTGAACAAACTCTACATCCCTCAGTCGCGCACCAGCCCGGAACGCCATCGCCACGCCATCCCCCGTACTCAACGATGGGTTGGTGGTATTCGAGAAGACCTGCCCCCCGCCCCCCGTGGCCAGCACCACAGCGCGGGATGGCAGCCAGCAAATCGCCCCGCCATGGAGCATCACGACTCCCTGGCACCGTTGGCGATCGCCATTGACCATCCACAGGTCTAGGGCAAACGCCTGATTGAGAATCTGAATATTGGGACGCTGCAGCACTTGCTGCCCCAATATGGCGACAATGGCGCGGCCGGTGGTATCGGCGGCATGCAATACCCGACGGCGAGAATGCGCCGCCTCCAGGGTGAGGGCGAGCCGACCGTCAGAGCGATCAAACGCAACTCCCATCTTGAGTAGGGCCGCGATGCAGTCCTCTGCTTGTTCGGTCATCAGCTCGACCGCTGGGCGATCGCAGAGTCCAGCGCCGGCTTTGAGGGTATCGGTGATATGAAGCAGCGGCGAATCATCGGTGGCGATCGCCGCCGCAATGCCACCCTGGGCCCAGTCGCTCGCTGACTTAGACACCGTATCTTTGGTGATCAGCCCTACCTTGAGGTGAGAGGGCAGACATAGCGCTGCATACAGGCCAGCAGCGCCAGCGCCAACAATGAGGACATCAAAGTTAGACAAACAATTCAACTCCGCAGATCATGCAACACCCCCTATTGCGTCTGCCCTGCCGCTTGGGACAACGGTTGTGGCTCAAAGTGCGATGTCGCACAGGCGGCAAGGCGCTCTATCGTCGGCGTCAGTCAACCAGCTGGGGCACAACGGCAGCTATCGATAAATGCCGTTGTTGAAGCGATCGGCACCCTCGACGAAAGCAGCATTGGGCGCTGTCACGACAAACTCATCCCGATGGCTCTCTAGCACCTCTTTTTGCTGGTCCGACAAACCAGGCATCTCAAAAACGCCATCGACCGACTCAAAAGGGCTATAGCGGACGATCATTCCCGCCAAAGTCGGATACATGCCGCGCAGTGGAATAAAGGCGCGGATGTTGGAGTTATTCAGATCGATTTTGTAGCCTACTTCCCGAGCCCGTTCATCCACAATGTTGCGCCGCTCTACCGCCAGGACAGGCGATGGCGTCAGGGCGCTCAGATGGGTTATGGGGCTAGCCTGGGCAGAGGACCCTGCCAGACCGGTAGCGCTTGTAAATACAAGAACTGCCGCCAGAATAAGTAGTCTTGCCAATCGTTTCATATCAGATTCCTCCTTTCGCTGGGTTCTGGGTATCCAGATTCACCAGTTACAGCACATGGTTCACTTTAGAAGCCTACCACTTCAACTGTCTGATCCTGGGTCTGAATATCGTTATACGTTGGGGCCAACATCGGCTTTAGCCGCAGGCCATCGATTTTGGCCACTGACATTCCATCAAATGATAATTTATGTAACGCTCTGGGTTTGGCGAGGCCCACCATCAGACCCCTGACGCTGTTGGGGTCGGCTGCTGCACAACATCGGGAGCAAAAGCGGCAGCTTTCAGAATGTCGCTGAGCTTGACGTCATGTTCGAGCAGGCAGGTGTGTCCGCTTTTGAGTAAGAGATGCATTTCTGCCTTCGGCAAAGCAGCGACTAGGCGCTCGGCTTCCGGAAGCGATGGGAGCAGGTTGTCACAGGCGCTCGCCACCACCAGCACCGGAAGGTCGAGTTGCTGCAGCTGCTGATCGGTGACATCGAACGCTTTGAGTAGGGACAATCGCCATGCCGCCCCGTCTCGGGACACCGATCGCATGGCTCGCAGCAGCTCACTCCGCTCGTGGTTGTCTAGGCGATCTAAGTGGGCCAAAAACGGCAGCAACCCCGCACAGGATGTCCGGTAAATGGCGTCAGGTACGTATTGGGTGAGCTGAGATCCCCAAACTAATGCGGGACGCAGCCGGAAAGAGGAGGCCGGGTTGATCAAGATAAGTCGCTCGATTAGATGGGGCGATCGCGTCGCCACCTTCTGGGCAAGACAGCCGCCAAAGGACTCGCCACACAAATAGACCTTACGAGAATTCTCTGCTAGCTCTTGCTCAATCAGCTGGGTGACATTGTCTGCTAGCTGCTCCCAACCACTTACATCAGAAGCCGGAATCACCAGGCAGCGGACATCAAAGCTGTCCTGTAGGCTGTCCGTCTGTAGATATAGGAGTTCCCCAGTGCCATCCATACCGGGCAAGAAGACGAACAGAGGCATGTCTTCGCGGTAAGGGGTCTTCCGCTGGGGATTGAGAAAAAAGAGCTGGTCTGAAGCACTCGTCATAATGGGTCTAGATTTGAGATGTTATTAAAAGCAACCAAGTTTTAAAGTCAACGGATTTAGAAGGCCTGTTGGAGCAGATCTGAAATATCTTGATAGCAGCGATCGCTCAGCGCCTGAACCGCCTGCTTTGCAGTCTTACCGTCGTAGGCATCGCGATCGCGCTGGCGAATCCAAATGGGCTGACCAATGTAGGCCGTCACGTGGCGATAGATCACGAGGGGATGCCATCCAGACTGGTCGAATAAGGGCTCCGACGGATCAGCCCAGTGCAGCGCCCGCAGCGGAAGAGCAGGGCCACTCAACTCAGCGTTAGCGGCGATCGCTACGGGGAGAATGGCCAGATTGGGGACAGGGGACCGCAGCGCCAAATGGGCAAACCCCCGATGAAAGGTCTGAATCGTACTGGGGGGCTTGAGGGTCACCATGGGCTGTGTTCCCTCAGGAAAGATGCCCACCACTTGATGTGTCCCAAGCAGTTGGCCTGCCTGCTGAAAGAAAGCCTGCTGCCGTCGCCCTGGGGTATCTAGCGGAAAGCAGCCTAAGCTATCGACAAACTCTCGCATGACGGGCACTTGACCCATGTAGTGATGACAGGCAAAGCGTACCGGTCGATCCAGGGCAGTCATGAGGACACAAGCATCTAGAAAGCTCCGGTGGTTGCTGACCACAATGACCGCATCATCCATGGGTACGCGATCGCGATGGTGCACATACAGGCGTGTTCCTGCTGCCTGAAGAATGTGCTGAGAGATGTGGAGTGGACGGCGGTCAACCATATAAACCCTAGACCTTAACGGCTCAAATCAAATGCTTGTCTGTATACTATGTTTTGTCTGCTTAATACAATGTTACACAACTCCCCCAGGGAAGACATTGGCAAACGGCTATCCTGCGGCAGGCACAAACCACGTAATCCTTTAAGATTGTTTGGGCCGATAGACTCATAGAATAGATCCATAGTTTGGTAGAGGCATTGCTCAATGCAATGCTGAGCCGATTTTGGTGTATGCAATACGCGTCATGACCATCGATTCTTCCCAGAAACGGCCTTTTGCGGTAACTACTCCGCTTTATTACGTCAACAATGTGCCCCACATGGGTAGCGCATACACCACCATTGCGGCTGACGTCGCAGCCAGGTTTCACCAGCTGATGCAGCAGCCTGTCTTACTCATTACTGGCACAGATGAGCATGGGCAGAAAATTGAGCGGACGGCGCTCGAGGCAGGGCGATCGCCACAAGAGCATTGCGATGCGATCGCCCAAAGCTTCACAGCGCTGTGGCAGCAGCTCAATATTCGCTACGACCGCTTTAGCCGCACAACAGCGCCAAGGCACGAAGCTATTGTGCGCGAGTTTTTTGGTCGCGTCCAAGATAGCGGCGATATTTACTTGGGTCAACAGCAGGGGCACTATTGCGTTGCCTGCGAAGAATTTAAAGAAGAGCGAGAGCTATTGGATGAGCGACGCTGCCCGCTCCATCCCACCATGACGGCAGAGTGGCGGGATGAGCAAAATTATTTTTTTCGCCTATCGCGATACCAGCAAAAGCTAGAGGCGTTTTACCAAGATCAGCCCGACTTTATTCAACCTGGCATCCGGCGCAATGAGGTTTTGAGCTTTGTTGAGCGCGGCCTCCAGGATTTTTCAATTTCCCGCGTCAACCTTGACTGGGGGTTTCCCGTGCCGGGAGACCCAAAACACACGCTCTATGTCTGGTTTGACGCCCTGCTGGGATATGTAACAGCGCTGCTTGAGCCAGATGACGACCCCACCTTAGCCAATGCGCTCAAGCAATGGTGGCCCATTGATCTGCATCTGATCGGGAAAGACATTCTCCGCTTCCATGCCGTTTACTGGCCAGCAATGCTGATGTCCGCTGGGCTACCGCTGCCCACAGCAGTTTTTGGCCATGGATTTCTCACAAAAGACGGCCAAAAGATGAGCAAAAGTTTAGGGAATGTCCTTGATCCCGTTCGGCTGACGAACCAATATGGCTCAGATGCTGTCCGCTACTATTTCATGAAGGAAATTGAGCTGGGTCGTGACGGAGACTTTAGCGAAGAGCGCTTTATCAACATTCTCAATGCCGATTTAGCAAACGACTTGGGCAACTTGCTCAACCGGACGCTCAAAATGGCCTACAAGTACTGCGATCGAAACGTTCCGGACGTTGAGGCATCAGGAATTGACGCTGACGACGTGCTCAAATCACAGGGGGAGGAGCTGACCGCCAAAGTGGAGCAAGCGTTTACCAAACTGGCGTTCAGCAGCGGCTGCGAGCTGGTTTTATCCACAATTCGAGCCAGCAACAAATATGTCGATGACAAAGCTCCTTGGGCTTTGTACAAGCAAGGCGAGCAGGCACAGGTTAATCAAGTGCTGTATGCCGTTCTAGAGACTGTTCGACTGGCCGCATATCTGCTGTCTCCCATCATTCCAAACCTGAGCAACCGAATCTATCAGCAGCTCGGCTTTTCCGCAGACTTCAACGATTTGTCGTCACAACCGATGGCGTATGACAAGCACACTGCATGGGGAATGCTGCCGGCAAATCAGCCGCTGGGGGAGGCCACCCCAATTTTCCAAAAATTAGATCCCTTAGGCTGATGTAGATATTGTCTGACTTCTGGTGTAATTGGCCAGGTTCGTTCTGCTAGTATCACATTAACTGCGCCACAGCAGGCCAGGACAAAATTGCGGCCAGCGCTTTTACACACAACGTTTTTCAAAAGCTACATCCTATTGCTTTCACTACCTTTAGCAAATTCTTTTTAAGGCTTTAAATCTAATGATGAATAGCAGCTTCGAGACTGATACTGTTTTTACCCCAGAGCAAGTGCTCGAAAACCGGGGACGCGTTGCCATTTTTATTGACGGCTCAAACCTGTTCTATGCCGCACTTCAGCTTGGGATTGAAATTGACTACACAAAGCTTCTCTGTCGGCTAACGGCTGGGTCACGCCTGCTGCGGTCTTTCTTTTATACCGGAGTTGATCGGACCAATGAAAAGCAGCAAGGATTTTTGCTGTGGATGCGTCGCAACGGATATCGGGTCGTTGCCAAAGATTTAGTTCAGCTGCCGGACGGTTCTAAAAAAGCCAACCTAGATGTCGAAATCGCAGTAGATATGATGGCGCTGGTGGGCTCCTATGATACCGCCATCCTTGTCAGCGGAGACGGTGACCTAGCCTATGCTGTAGACTCTGTTAGCTATCGTGGGGCGAGGGTTGAAGTTGTGAGTCTGCGCTCAATGACAAGCGATAGCTTGATCAACGTTGCCGATCGCTACATTGACTTGGACACCATTAAAGAAGACATTCAAAAAGCGCCTCGGCAGCAGAGCTATACCTACAGACCGCTGTCGGGCATCACGGTCATGAACGACGAACCATAGACGCCAGTGCCATATTAGAACGCCACATCGAACGCCACATCAGACGCCACCGGCCTATTGGCCGCCATAGGGAGTGCCGTGCTAGAGTCTAATCCGCAGCTCTTGTATACGATAGATAGGTGATTGGAGTAATGGTGTCGCACTTCTATCAACGTAACGTTCGGTCCATGGCCGCGGTGTTGGTGATGCTGCTTGCGGTGGCTCCCATGGCTATATCCTGTCGCGATCGCGGCCCAGATGTAGACGAGGTAGTGGGTGATGACAGTGACAGCGACCCTGAGCAGGATCTGACGTTTCGCAATATCACCCTAGAGCAAGCGGACGATGCCGGGAAGCTTCAGTGGCGGGTCATTGCGGATGAGGCGGTGTACAGTCAAGACCGACAGGATGCAGAGATCAAGAACCCGACAGGAGAGTTTTTCCGCGACGGCAAACCGGCCTATGGCGTCTCGGCTCTTACCGGCGACATCCTGCAGAATGGCGAGCAGCTGACGTTGCGAGACCAGGTCGTTATTGAAGATCTAGAGAGCGGCGCTATCCTCAAAGGGGATGAACTGACCTGGAATCCAGAACAAAACCTAATCATGATTCAGGGGCAGGTTACGGGCACTCACCCCGATATCGCCATCTCAGCTGACATGGCTAGCGCCTATATTGATGAGCAGCGCATTCTGATTGAAGACAATGTCAAAATCGTTAACACCGCAGGCACGGTGCAGCTCAATGGCGATCGCTTAGTCTGGTTGATTGAAGACGAGCAGCTCACGGCCAGCGAACCTCTGCAGATTCGGCAGCGCCAGGGCAATCAAATTACCCACAGCGCCAGCGCCGACCGCGCCACCTTCAATATTGGTGAAGAGACTGCTGTGCTGCAGCAAAACGCGGTGGTCACGCTCCAGAAACCGCCGATTCGCATGACCGGTGATGCCCTGCGCTGGAACATTGGGGAGCAGACTGTTGCAGCCAGCCAGCCTTTTACCGTTCGTCACCAGGCAGAGCAGCTGGTGATCAAAGCAGATCAGGGCCAGGGAGATATCACTACAGAAGTGTTCCGCATGCGGGGTAATGTGTCGGTGCTGGCGCAACGGAGTGGTGGTCGCCTCAGTTCCGATCGTCTAACCTGGACTATCCCGACTCAGAACGTCGTGGCGGAGGAGAACGTCGTGTACCGCCAGCCGGATCCCGCTCTCGATCTGACGGGCGATCGCGCCGTTGGGCGGCTAGAAAATCAGACCATTGTCATCACAGGCGATCGCGTCGTGACTGAAATTATTCCTGACAGCGTCAACTAAGCGCTAGAAAGTCGGCCAATACAAAAAAGCAGGCGAGGCATGCCCCGTCCCGCTTTAAATTGGACTGCTGATCCAGGTTTCCCTAGCGATCAGGCGTGCCCTGGTTGGGATCCCCTTCCGTCGGATTTCTCGCGCCGGGTGCGTCTGCCTCAGCTGATTTCGTGTTCGATTTCGTGGCCTGACCAGTTTTGCGAGACGCTGGCTCTATAGGAGTCTGCTTTCCGGTTGTGGACTCTTTTGACTTCTTGGTGTCTCCTCCAATTTCGAGGAGCTCATCTTCGGCAAAATTGTTGGTGTTGATGCCAGAGTAGTTCACTTTGTCAAATCGGACGATCACGGGATAGCGAATACCGCTTTTGTCAACTGATGCCACTGTGCCGACATCCTTATACCAGTAGGATTCTGGACGAAGAATTCTGACTTTAGACTTGCGCTGAACCATATCTATTTTCCTTCCGTTCTCAAAATCATCTGTGGGCTTACCCACATGGATAGATAAGCCGGACTCAATAATGTATATAACGCCCCGCTTGACACGAGAATACGTCTATTCTACTGGCTGGATGTTTCGACTTAAAAAAACGATACAGTTGCGCGGCCCTATCTAAAGGCATTTAGCAGGCATTCAGTCAAAGACATCACAAGGTTGCTAGACTAGCTAGACGAGATGGTTCTAGCGGGGATCAGCCGCTGGAGGTGCCGCGCCGATGTCCGTTGTCATAGATGGGTTGACTGCTAGATGGGCTAGCTGCTTGCAGCATCGATCGTTTCTAAGACAATAAGACGTCGCTGGCGCTAGGGAAAGCATGGTGATTCGATGGCAGATGTCGTTGGAAAGTCCATCACTGTCCCGCAGCTGTGATCTAAGAGTCCACCCAAAACTCCGGTGGAGCACACTTAGTTAGTCAGAATGCCTGCCGTCTACAGAATCTACTTTTATCTGCGAGGTACAGGTAATGCGTTTACTAGACGTTATTTGCGTCAGACAATATTTGCATCAGACAATTCCACCCCAAATCCGGCAGGCTGTCATATTTCTAGGCGCTGCCGGATTCCCAGGCGCTGCCGCTGGTTGTGGAGGTAATTGGTGAATAAAATTCCCGTTACGGTCATTACCGGCTTTTTGGGTGCCGGAAAAACGACGCTCATCCGCCACTTGCTTACCAACAGCGGCGGACGGCGTATTGCTGTGCTGGTGAACGAGTTCGGGGAGATTGGCATTGATGGCGATCTTCTGCGCAGCTGTCAGATCTGCAGCGATGATGATTCTGCTGATACCAGGGCTGCAGCATCGCCAGAGAGCCCAGAGATGCCCAACATTGTTGAATTGACCAACGGCTGCCTGTGCTGCACCGTACAGGAGGAGTTCTTGCCGACAATGCAGACGCTGCTGCGCCGCCGAGACCAAATCGACTGTATTGTGATTGAAACCTCGGGGTTAGCCCTTCCTCAACCTCTTGTGCGGGCATTTCGCTGGCCAGAAATTCGCACCCAGGCAACCGTGGATAGCGTTGTCACCGTAGTAGATGCAGAGGCGATCGCCCTAGGCCAGGTGGCACAGGATAGGGCCGCCTTGGAGCGCCAGCGGCAAGCAGATCCCAGCTTAGATCACGAAACATCAATTGAGGATCTGTTCGCTGACCAGCTAGCCTGCGCTGATCTAGTGCTGCTGACCAAACTCGATCGGCTCGATACCCCTGAGCAAGCTTCAGTACAGCGGCAGCTTGCAGCACGTATCGCTGGGGGAGTTGGCGTCATTGCCTGCAGTCAGGGGCGCATCAGCCCAGATGTCGTCCTGGGGCTAGACGCCGAAGTTGAGCGCTATCTTGATGGCCGCTCCCACCATGATGATGGGCACGGCCATCATGACCATGACCATCATGGGCACGACCATGACCATGACCACGACCACGACCATGGCCACGATGAGCGGATCACATCTGTTGAGATCACTTTGGACGACGATGTCGAGCCGTCTCAGCTCATCGCTCGGCTTCAGCAGCTCGGCAAAACCCACAAACTCTACCGTGCCAAAGGATTTGTCAACGTGCCGCAAAAGCCAATGCGGCTTGTTCTTCAGGGTGTGGGACAGCGGTTTGACACCTTCTATGATCGCCCGTGGCAAGATGGTGAGCTGCGGCAGACTCGTCTGATACTCATTGGCGAGCAGCTTGATCACCAATCGGTTCGTTCAGCAGTATTGCGCGAGACCAGCACAGTCTAGATTGCCGCTGCCCATACGGCCTAAATTCATGGGCTCGACAGTCAATCTCTCGATATTACCCCCATAGCGACGCAACTTTATAGGACAAATGTCTCAAGCTCAGACCCATCATGCCCCGAGCAGCGTTCTGGCTGCTAACATTTCTGCATTGGACGACAGCCTCTCTAAGCGAGATATCGCTCTCGATCCCGCAGGCTATTTTGTGATCTATCTCGATAGACCACGCCAGCTGATCTGCGCCGCCCACTACACTAACACCATCAGCGATAAGGGGGTTGCCCTAGACCCCGAGACCGGCAAGCCTCTCCCCTGCAATGGAACTCTCAAGCGCCAGCCAACCCATGTCTATACCGGTCGCAGTGCCAAGGAACTGGGCATTCAGATCACCGAAAGACCTGATGCCCCTCCGTTAACAACGCTGGACCATGCGCTTTACCTCGGGCGAGAGTTTGTTCGGGCCGAGCATGCTCTTGTCAGCGGGGAAGGCTATGTTCAAGATTGAATCTCATCGCCGAATGGGAAATTGCGTTTAGAATAGTGTTGCCGGATTGAGGGCCAAATCAGCTGGATATAGTTGTAGATAGCCTGCCCAAAGCACTCCGGCTGTCCGTCGCAATTTTGCAATGCCAGACGGTTGAGGTTAGCGGTTGGCCAGCAGAATAGAGCTTGCTCAAGGTGTAGCATGTCAAACTCACGGTCTACAATGCCAAACAACAGGCAAGATAGCAGTTACGGCAATGTGATACCGGCCCAGCAGGCTCGGCGAAAGGCAATTCCGGGGACCCGAGTCGTACAGAGTAGGCTCGTTTGGATGGCATTCGGCTCTGCCCTATTTGTCGGGGCCGCGACTCTGGCCGCGACTAGCTTACTCCGGATTCCGGGACAGCCCAATTGTCCGTCTATCTTCTGGCCCATGGCGTCGGCAACCTTGCGCATCTACTGCGCAGAAGTAGCTGCAGAGAAAAACACGGAGCGAGATCTGCGCCGAGCGATCGCGCTAGTCAATGGCCTGCCCAACGATCACCCCATGCGCTCCGAACTCAATCGGATGGTTGAGTCTTGGTCATTCGATTTGCTTGAGCTTGCCGAAACAGCATTTCATCAAGGCGACCTCAAACGAGCCTTGGCGATTGCTCAGCGCATGTCCCCCCAGTGGCCCGCACATGACCAGGTCGAGGGCAAGGTCGCCTCTTGGCGCGAGATTTGGGCTGAGGGAGAGCAGCTATTTCAAGACGCAGAAGCTGCCCTACGCCGGGAGGAATTTAAGCTAGCATTCAGCAAAGCGCTGGACCTCTCTGCCGTAGGAAATCGCTACTGGCAAACCACAAAGTACGGGCAGCTCGACCAGCTGATCACCGTCGCTCGCGAAGAGGGCGAAAAGCTGACGGAGGCTCGATACCTAGCCCGTCAAGGGAGTCTCAGCGATCTGCTCAAAGCTATTGATTTGGTCAAGGAGATCGGCGAGACTAGCTATCTCCATGGGGCAGCGCGGCGCACTAGCGACCAGTTTTGGCAGCGTGCCCTTGACATGGGCTTAGATGCCTTAGATGCAGGCGATAGTCAGCAGGCTCTGGCGGTCGCTCGGCGCTTGCCGGACACTACAGAGTTTAAAGCCCAGGCGGAAGACCTCAAAGCGATCGCGCTAGCCGTGATGCAGGCGAGCAAAAATACGGTCCCTGACATCGAAAATGCCATTATCCAGGTCAGAAAGGTTCGACCGGGCCGCCCATTGCACTATCGAGCTGAGGAATTTGTCCGCTATTGGCAGCTTGATATCCAGAGCTTGCAGTACCTCGCTGAGGCAGAGTCCATGGCATCCCGTGGCGGGCCTGATAATCTTCGGGCGGCGATCGCCCAAGCAGAGTTGATCAACTACGACCATCCCCGTAGCGACCAGGCCCAGAATGCTATTTCTGAGTGGCGCACCCAGATCCAGCGTATCGAAGATCGTCCCCTGCTCAACGAAGCTGAAGCCAGAGCCAGCAATGGCGATGTCCAATCTTTAGAGTTCGCCATTGCCCAAGCGAAGCGAATTTCTCCTAACAGCGTGCTCTACGGTGAAGCCTCAGACGCAATTGCTCGCTGGACAAGCCAAGTCGAGCGCATCCGAGACGCCCCCATCCTCGATCGATCCCGCCAGCTTGCCCGCGATGGCAGCTACGACGAGGCAATTTCCCTGTTAGAGGGGCTAGGTCCAAACCATAGCCTATATGACCAAGCCCAAGAGCAGCTAGACCAATGGCGGCAGCAAACAGAGGGAGAAACTCTCCTTGCCCAGGCTGAAAGCCTGAGCGACATCGGCACGCCAGCTAACTTAGCAGATGCCATTCAGCTCACTCGGCGGGTGCCGCGCAGTAGCTCTAGCTGGTTTGAGGCTAACCGCTTCGGCAATCAGTGGAGTCAAGATTTACTGCGCATCGCCCGACAGACAGCAGCCGACGACATGGAAAGGGCTATCGCTATTGCCAGCCTTATTCCCGCTGAAACCGCAGCCTATGAGACGGCTCAAGAGGCGATCGCGCTGTGGCAAGGTGAATACTCACAGTGATCAAGCAGTCCGCGACCAAACAACTTGCGACCAAACAGCTCGACCATCAAATAGCTTGACAGTACTGATTGACGTCATTAACCAGCGGCTCCTCCTGGCTTGTGGCAGTCTCCAGCTTGGCGTAAGCATCCTCGGCAGCCGGTAAATCCTGCGCTTCTACAGCGGCAACGAGCTGCTCTGTCGCCTCTCCGGTCTCTCGATAGAGCTTAATAAACCGCTGTCGATAGGACTGCAGCTGTTCATCGGTCAAATCGATAGCCTCTAATTGAGAGGCGGCCTGCTGGGCTGTTTCCGTAATCGTTGAAAAGGCTTCAGTATTTCTGGCCTCTGGAGATTCTGGGATGCTCGTGACGGCTTCCACATCAGTCACGGCGCGGTTTGCCACGCCTATAAGCTGATTGCATTGATCTATTTTCCCACTGCTACAGCTCGCCAATCCAACGACAAACGCACCGACACAGGACATCAAAAAATAACGCTTGACTACTATCATGCCACGGGAAAATTAACGGTTATGGAACAGGGGCAGCGGCTGTCGTTTTCCGCATCAGCAAGTTGATGGCTTCCACATATTGCGGATCGCTCGGGGTTCCAATTAAGGTGCGATCGCTCCGAAGCTCTTCCTGCTGGTCCTCACTCAGTTCAACAGTGACATCCGGCGCAATTCCAGCTTCGTTGATGTCGTTACCGTTGGGCGTCAAATACTTAGCGACGGTGATTGCCAAGCCAGAGCCGTCCCCCAGAGGACGCACGGACTGCACCAGCCCTTTGCCAAACGTTTGGGTTCCCACCAGCGTTGCCCGCTCGTTGTCCTGCAGCGCCCCAGACAAAATTTCGCTGGCGCTCGCCGACCCCCCATCGACCAAAACAATCATGGGCTTGTCGGTCAAGGCATCTCCAATGGCTTCTTGGCGATCGGTAAGACCTTGTCGATTCACGGTGGAAACAATAACGCCATCTTCGAGCCACATCCGCGCAATATCGATGCTGGAGTAGAGCAGTCCACCGGGATTAGAGCGCAGATCAAGCACATAGGAGTCTACCGATTCTTGCTCTAACGCTCGAATGGCATCGCGCATTTCATCGGCAGCATTGGCGCTAAATTGCGTCAGCCTGATGTAGCCAATAGTTCCCAACCCCTCTTCAAATCGAGATTCGTAGCGCACCGGATGGATTTCAATCCGCGCTCGCACAATGGGAACTACGAGAGTCCGCTCGCCCCGAGAAATTGTCAGGCTGACCTCAGAATCCACCGGCCCGCGAATCAGATTGACGGCGTCGCTGATGTCCATTCCAGCGGTATCAACATCATCAATGCGGGTAATGATATCCCCGGCAGCAATACCCGCATCAAACGCAGGGGTATCTTCAATGGGGGAGACCACGATGAGATTTTTCGTCTCTTCGTCTTGAGACAGCTGAATTCCCACCCCCGTCAGCTCCCCAGAGGTGTCAATCTGCATGTTGCTGAATTCCTGCGGATCCATAAAGCGCGTGTAGGGATCTTCTAGGGTATCCAGCATCTCGCGGATAGCCGTATAGGCGGCTTCACGGTCGGTATAGCTGCGATCGAGGTAACTCAGCCGGAGAGCCTGCCAATCCGTTTGATTAAACGTGGCGTCTACGTAGGTTCGGTCAATAAGCTGCCAAACTTCATCCACGATGTCTTTGGGACTGTCTTGAAGCAGAGCCTGGGTTTTGGGATGAAGGCTCACTGACACCGTCGCCACCGTAACCACGGCAACAGCAGTCGTACCCAAGACAAGTCCGCGCTTAATCAAAGTCATAGGATAGATTTGAGACTGTATGGTGACCCCAGCCTAACACATGGGTGAAGGAAGAACCGGGCCGGAAATCCCGACCATGGGCAGGCTTTTTTACCGGGAAATATCCAAATAAATGTCCGGATAGCCCATGCTATGGATCGACCCAACGCCCATCGGCCTTGATCAGATTGACGAGCTCAGCGACACCGTCGGCTTCGGGCACCTTTTTGATTTCGTCTCGCCCCCGATACAGCGAGATAAAGCCGGGCTGCTTACCCACATAGCCATAGTCCGCATCGGCCATCTCCCCCGGACCGTTGACGATGCAGCCCATAACGGCAATGTCCAAACCAGTCAGATGGTCTGTAGCAGCGCGAACCTCACCGAGCACGTCTTCTAGGTTGAACAGCGTGCGTCCGCAGGATGGGCAGGCCACGTATTCCACCATCGTCTTCCGCAGCCCCAGAGCCTGCAAGATGCTGTAGCAGACCGGGATCTCTTTGATGGGGTTTTCGGTCAGCGATACGCGGATGGTGTCACCGATACCATCGGCCAGGAGAGTGCCGATGCCCGCAGTGGATTTGATGCGACCATATTCTCCATCTCCAGCCTCAGTCACGCCTAGGTGAAGGGGATAGGCCATCCCGAGCTGGTCCATACGCTGAACCATGAGACGATAGGCCGCCAGCATCACCGGAACGCGGGAGGCTTTGAGAGAAACCACCAGGTTGTGATAGTCCAAAGACTCGCAAATCTGGATAAACTCAATTGCCGACTGCACCATACCTTCTGGAGTGTCCCCATAGGTGAACAGCATGCGCTCAGACAGTGAGCCGTGATTCACGCCGATGCGCATCGCTTTATCCTGGGCCTTGAGGGTTTGAACCAAGGGCGCTAGGGTGTCGCGGATGCGATCGCCAATCTCTTCAAACTCAGCATCGGTGAAGGCCTCGCGATCGCTCTTCGGCTTTTCAAACACATAGAGGCCAGGATTGATTCGCACCTTATCTACGTGCTTTGCCACTTCGAGGGCAATTTTCATCCCGTTGTGATGGACGTCAGCAACTAGGGGCACATCTTGATAGGTTGCCCGCAGAGAGGCCTTGATATCAGCAACGGCCTTAGCGTGGGCCATGCTGGGAACAGTCACCCGCACGATCTCGCAGCCCGCTTCGTGCAGTGCTCGAATCGCCGCAGTGGATGCCGACACGTTGAGGGTATCCTCATTGATCATAGATTGGACAACCACCGGGTTGTTTCCACCAATTGTGATGCTTCCCACCCGTACGGGGCGAGTTTGGCGACGGCGAATTACGGTATCAACTGACGGTTCAGCTGGCTTGGCGGATGCGGAGGGCGTAGGCAGCGTTTGCATGGCGAGAAAGCAATATGAAGTGACAATCTGAAGGTAGCGCTAGATTTAGATACTATTCTCAGATTGCCACAAATCAAGGCGTATTGGCGGCTAAGAGAAGGTTAAGTGATCTGCAGCATTTAGAGTGATGGCGCTCATTTATAGCACTAGAATAGTGACCAACGCCGCAATGATGATAGCTAGAAAAGCCGGCGGTTTATCGTCTTTCTTTTTTTCCTCTTCTTTCTTTTCCGGTTCACACACCAAACAGATCTTACATTTGTCAGCCATCAGGAACTCTCCGGTGGGGCAGGGACCGATTGCTTGGCGAGATCAGGCGGTAACTATCCTAAATCTCTGCTTGGCAATCTTGAGAGGTGAATACAACAACACCCTCCCGCATTAACCACAGCTCGGAATGCTATGATTTCGGACAGCGTGAACAAATGAGAACAAATGCCGCATATCGCGATCGCCCTAGGATCTGAGGGCAATTGCGATGCAGACGTCCATGATTCACTGGCGTGATCCACTTTATAGAGAGGCTAATCTCTTTACAGAGAGGCTAATCTCGAATCTCTTTGATTTCCTGAGCGCTGACTTCTACAGCCTGAATGTCGACAGTTCCGGGCGGCGTCAGCCGATGAAAGTGTCTATTTTCCGCCTTTATCGGTTCTTGGCAGCTTGGGCAGCGCACCTCTTGACCATTCAACCCAATCAGCGGGTTGCCGCATACCGGGCAGGCTGACTCAACTAAGTTGCGCTTTAGCCACCAGCGTAGGCCCAAAAATGCGATGAATGGCGTAACGATGAGCAACCCAATCAAAATGAATGCTGATTTGACCAGCCATCCCAAGCCCACTGATCCCAAGAGCCAAATAATCCCCAGCAAAATCAGCCAGTTGCTAATTTTTGACAATCCGCTAAGCCCTAGACCTCTAAACTCTTGGTTCATGAGCGCCGCTCCCGACGTACCAGCATCAACACAGTAACGCGTTTTATTGAGCCTCATCAAGGTGGGTTTCTGCCTATGGTATGGGGGAAGCCCGCACCACAAACAGATGGTGCCAAGCAGCAAAAATCCCCTTGAGCGCTATGCCCAAGGGGATGACATCATACCGTCCATTGGCCGAGGCAAGTTAGAACAAGCCGAGGGTCAGGGACTCGTCGATAGGGAATGTCGCACCGATGCCCAGCCAAAGGGTCACCAGCGTTCCAATCATGAACACCGTTGTCGCCAGCGGACGACGGAAGGGGTTCTGGAACTTGTTGACGCTCTCTAGGAAAGGAACCAGCATCAAGCCCAGTGGAATCGCCGCCATAGCGCCAATACCGAGAAGCTTGTTGGGAACAATCCGCAAAATCTGGAACGTTGGGTATAGATACCACTCGGGCAGAATTTCGAGGGGAGTCGCGAATGGATTAGCGGGCTCGCCTACCATCGCTGGGTCGAGCACAGCTAGAGCCGTGCAGCAGGCAATGGTGCCCATGATCACGACAGGAAAGACGTAGAGCAGGTCGTTGGGCCAGGCTGGCTCACCGTAGTAGTTGTGACCCATGCCCTGCTTGAGCTTTTCTCTAAGCTGCGGATCGCTTAGATCCGGCTTCTTTAAGGTCGACATAGTTATGCAGTTCTCCGAAGGTAAAGGTTTACAAAGGGCCAGAAATGCCCTGCTTCCGAATCATCAGGAAGTGCAGCAGCATAAAGACCGCGATCGCCCAAGGCAGGACAAAGGTGTGGAGCGTGTAGAAGCGAGTCAATGTCGACTGACCAACGCTTTGGCCACCCCGCATCAGCTCGACAACAGTGGAGCCAACGACGGGAATCGCCTCAGGAACACCTGAGACAATCTTGACAGCCCAGTAGCCAACTTGGTCCCAAGGTAGGGAGTAGCCCGTTACACCAAAGGTTACTGTGATGACGGCCAGGACAACACCAGTGATCCAGGTCAGTTCGCGGGGCTTTTTGAAGCCGCCCGTGAGGTAAACGCGGAAGACATGCAGAATCATAACCAGCACCATCATACTGGCGGACCAGCGATGGACCGAACGAATCAGCCAACCAAAGTTGACGTCGGTCATGATGTACTGAACAGACGTGAAAGCCTCAGCCACCGTAGGCCGGTAGTAAAAGGTCATCAGAAAGCCGGTGGCAAACTGAATCACAAAGCAGGTCAGCGTAATGCCGCCTAGACAGTAGAAGATATTGACGTGAGGAGGAACATACTTAGAAGAGATATCATCAGCGATCGCCTGGATCTCCAGCCGCTCCTCGAACCACTGAAAGGGTTTTGAATCGGTGACTTGCTTAGTAAACATTGAGCAAAATAATTTTCAAGCTAGATTGAAGGGGAATGACAGTACTCCGTACTAAAAAATGTAACATAATGCTCCTGTAAATCTAAGCTGCCCTAACGCAACGTTACAAAACAAACTGAGCCACCCTTAATGCCACTGACGCTCGCCCTGTAAAGCATTTCGCCACCGCAGATAAAACAGCTATCTCAGCCCAAGGCCGAATTAAGATATGTTAAGAATGTGAGCTAGTTTAATAAAACTACAGGGTTTGGCATTGTTTGGCCCTGTTTGGCACTATTTGTCGCTGACGGTTCTACCGCATTACAACAACCTGTCCCCCCTTCCAATCGTTTCGTTGCCATTCCCCCCGGCCTCCATACCCTGCCTTCCTCAGGTACCCCTATGAAAAAATCGTTTCTCCCAACACTGCTTGCTTGCCTCCTCGCAATCACCGCTGTCGGAAGCCTCTATGTCAGGCCTGCGATCGCCTACTCTGAGGGACATCGCTTGCTCAACGAGGTATGGCGCATTGTCGATCGCGCCTACGTCGACGACAGCTTCAACGGACAGAATTGGTGGCTAGTGCGACAGCAGGCGCTGCGCAAAGAGGTGCCGGACTCGGAAGCCTCCTACGCGGTGGTGCGGGAGATGCTTGCCGGACTTGGGGATCCCTTCACGCGATTTCTCGATCCAGATCAGTATCAGAGCCTGCAGACCAATACTTCAGGGGAGCTGACGGGCGTGGGGCTGCAGATCACCCAAGACGACGTAGGCTACCTCAAGGTGATTGCCCCGGTAGAAGGCTCCCCGGCAGACGAGGCGGGTATTCAGTCCCAAGACCATATCCTCAGCATTGACAACGTCTCTACGAAGGGAATGGCCTTAGACGACGCGGCCAAGCTCATGCGAGGTGTACCGGGAACAACGGTAACTCTCACCATCGACCGCGACCACAACCCAACAGATTTCCCCATTGTCCGCGATCGCATCTCCCTCAACCCGGTCTATGCCGATCTGCGAACAGATGGCGCGTTTCCAGTAGGCTACATTCGGCTCAATCAGTTCAACGCCAACGCCACTGATCAGCTCGCACAAGCCATCGACACCCTCGATACCGATGGTGCCATGGGCTATGTGTTGGACCTGCGCAATAATCCTGGAGGGCTGCTCAAGGCCGGAATCGAAATTGCCCGTCTGTGGCTAGACAAGGGCACCATTGTCTACACCGTGAACCGATACGGTATTCAAGATCGAATCGACGCCTCAGGAGCGGCTCTAACCCAGGCTCCTCTCGTGATTCTCGTCAACGGCGGCACGGCTAGCGCCAGCGAAATCTTATCCGGAGCCCTGCAGGACAATGGGCGAGCGCAGCTTGTTGGAGAGCGCACCTTCGGTAAAGGCCTGATTCAGTCTCTGTTCCGGCTATCAGACGGGTCAGGGCTAGCGGTAACCGTTGCCCGTTACGAAACCCCAAGCCACGCCGACATCAACCAGCAGGGTATCCTACCGGATCGAATCGTGACGACGCCAATTCTCACTCGCCCTGAGCTAGCGACCGAGGCTGACCTGCAGTATCAAGCGGCTGTCGAGCTGCTGGCCGCCAGTCTTGAGAATGAGCCTTCTGAGCCCAGCACAGGAGACAACAGCGCAATCACTCTCGGTTCCCCTCAGGCAGCGGCGGATGCGGCATAGCCAAGCTACAAAACAAACGGCCAGGGTAGAGGTACTCCACCCTGGCCGCCTAGCACCTTGTAAGAGCCAACTTAGCTCAGCAGCGCCTTAGCTTTTGTCAGCACATTGTCTACCGTGAAGCCAAACTGCTCCATACAGATATTGCCGGGTGCCGAGGCCCCGAAGGTGTCAATACCGATGGAGGCACCGCCTGAACCCACATAGCGACACCAGCCAAACGTGGTGCCTGCTTCCACAGAAAGACGCTTGGTCACGGCTTTGGGCAGAACCGACTCGCGGTAGCTGTCATCTTGCGCATCAAACAGCTCCCAGGAGGGCATCGAGACTACCCGCACGTTGTGGCCGCTCTCCCGCAGCTGCTTCGCCGCGTCAACACATAAAAACAGCTCGCTACCGGTGCCGATCAAAATCAAATCCGGGGTGCCGTCGTCATCAGAGATGATGTACGCTCCTTTGGCGACGCCATCGATTGAAGTTTCATCGTAGTTGGGCAAGCTTTGGCGAGTGAAGGCAATCAGCGTCGGCGCTTTCCGACTCTCCACGGCGATCTTATAGGCTCCCGAAACCTCATTACCATCTGCCGGACGAATGACGTTCAGGTTGGGAATGACGCGCAGTGAGGCAATGGTTTCCACCGGCTGATGGGTGGGTCCATCTTCGCCCAATCCTACAGAATCATGGGTCATGACATAGATGACGCCAGCTTGCGAAAGAGCAGAGATACGAATCGCCGCCCGCATATAGTCGGCAAACACTAGGAAGGTGGCGCAGTAGGGCACTAGTCCAGAGTTATGCAGCGCGATACCGTTGCAAATTGCCCCCATGCCATGCTCTCGCACCCCGAAACGCAGGTTGCGGTTCTCATACTGACCGTGCTGGAAATCTCCCGAAACCTTGATTTCAGTCAGGTTAGAGTGCGTCAGGTCGGCAGAGCCACCAATCAGCTCAGGAACGACAGGGGCGATCGCGTTGAGCGTAGCTTGGGAATGCTTCCGGGTGGCGATTCCCTTGTCAGCGCTGGTGTAAGTGGGTAGCGCATCGGCCCAGTTGGCCGGCAGTTCGCCCTTCAGCATCCGGTCAAATGCCGCTGCCTCCTCGGGATACTTGTTGCGATAGGTCGTCAGCACATCGCCCCATTCAGATTCCAGCGCTGCGCCGCGATCAATGGCCTTGCGGAAGTGGGCCAGCGCATCGTCGGGAACTTCAAACGGCTCGTGGGTCCAGCCCAAGTTTTGCCGGGTGGCCACAATTTCGTCATCCCCCAGGGCAGCGCCATGAATACCGGCGGTGTTCGACCGGTTGGGAGACCCGTAGCCGATGATGGTGGTCACCTTGATCAAGGACGGCTTGTCGGTCACAGACTTTGCGGTCTCAATCGCCTGGGCCAGACCATCTAGGTCGGTATTGCCATCTTCAACATGCTGAACATGCCAGCCGTAGGCTTCGAAACGTTTGGCAACATCTTCAGTGAAGGAGATATCCGTAGAGCCGTCAATGGAGATATGGTTGTCGTCATATAGAGCAATCAGCTTGCCCAAGCCCAGGTGGCCAGCGAGGGAGCAGGCTTCACCAGAAACCCCCTCCATGTTGCAGCCATCGCCCAGAATGGCATAGGTATAGTGGTCAACTAGAGGCGCGTCGGCCTTGTTGAATCGGGCTGCTAAATGGGCTTCGGCCATAGCGAGGCCGACAGCGTTGGCAATGCCCTGGCCTAGGGGACCGGTCGTCACCTCAACCCCTGGGGTTTCAAAATTTTCTGGATGCCCTGGCGTCCGAGATCCCCACTGGCGAAACTGCTTGATTTCTTCTAGGGGGACGCTGTCATATCCAGTGAGGTGAAGCAGAGCATACTGAAGCATGCAGCCATGGCCAGCGGACAGCACAAAGCGATCGCGGTTAAACCAGCTCGGGTTTTTAGGATTAAACCGCAAGAACTTATCCCACAGCACAAACGCCATCGGGGCAGCGCCCATTGGCAAGCCAGGGTGGCCCGATTTTGCCTTCTCAACTGCATCGATAGCCAAAAAGCGAATCGAATTGATGCAGAGCTCTTCTAGAGATTGGGTGACGACAGCCATAATCCTCCCGATTGAAAAATAGTGATGAAACGGTAATCAGAGCTTCTCTAGATACCCCCGTATCGGTTCAGGCTTTCAGCAACGCAAGGGTACGATTGCTCTGCATCTGTAAACCCTTCTGCGTCGTTTGAATTGGGCTTAGCATAGAGCATGGTAGCTCTAGCCCCATCCGCGCCTAAGCGAGATCAGCATAAAATACAGTAAGCATCTATACCTAGATGACTCCTATTTAATAAGTTTATATCTTAATGTGTATAAACTCTATAGCTTCAATCAGGTAATCCCGCTGCTGGTAATACAGTTCTTATTCGGCGTAATGCTTAAATGCCAGCGTGATGTTATGCCCGCCAAACCCGAACGAGTTGGACAGCGCCACATCCACAGTCATCTCCCGCGATTCATTGGGGATATAGTCCAGATCGCACTTGGGATCCGGCACTTCTAGATTGATGGTGGGTGGAACGCGGTTGTTGGCGATCGCCATGGCTACCGCAACGGCTTCAATCCCACCTGATCCCCCTAGGAGATGGCCCGTCATGGATTTCGTGGAGCTGATAGCCACATGGTTGGCCTGATCTCCCAGGGCCGATTTAATCGCTGCCGTTTCGGTAGAATCATTGGCCGAGGTGCTGGTGCCATGGGCATTGATATAGTTGACGGTCTCTGGAGCAAGACCGCCATCTTTGAGCGCCAGCTGCATTGCCCTAGCGGCTCCCGTACCACCGGGGGGCGGGGAGGTCATATGATAAGCGTCGCAGGTCATGCCGTAGCCTACAATCTCGCCATAGATTTTGGCCCCTCGGCTGCGGGCATGCTCTAGACTCTCGAGAATCAAAATGCCAGCGCCCTCTCCCATGACAAATCCGTCGCGGTTGAGGTCGAAGGGTCGAGAGGCATGGGCCGGGTCGTCGTTCCGAGTTGACAGCGCCTTTGCGGCGGCAAACCCGGCATAGGACAGGGGCGTGATCGCCGCTTCTGTACCGCCGCAGATCATGGCCTGGGCATCACCCCGCTGAATCACCCGGAAGGCATCCCCAATCGCGTTGGATCCTGCAGCGCAGGCGGTGACGGTGCAGGAATTTGGCCCTTTTGCCCCCAGATGAATCGCCGTCAATCCAGCCGCCATATTGGCGATCATGGTGGGAATCATAAACGGGCTGCAGCGCGCCGGACCTCGCGTCATGTAGACCTCATGCTGCGCCTCTAACACGCTGAGCCCGCCAATACCGGTACCAATCATCACTCCCACCTGCTCCGCATTGAGGTCGGTGATGTCAAAGCTGGCGTCTTCTAGAGCCTGCCGACTGGCTGCAATGGCAAATTGTGCAAAGCGGTCCATGCGCTTGGCATCTTTGCGGTCCATATACTGCAGTGGGTCAAATTCTTTAACCTCGCCTGCTATTTGGCAAGCATGCTGTGACGGATCGAAATGCGTGATCCGGTCAATACCATTGCGTCCCGCCATCAGCCCCTGCCAATAGTCGGACAGCGTGTTACCGATAGGCGTAACGGCTCCTAATCCAGTAATAACAACGCGCTTATAGGCAGAATCGGAATTTACCATAGTTCTAGGGACAGGGAATCTATCGTCTTCAGTCGCGGATAAGAGATATTGACTACTTGACTTGTTGACTACTTGACTTGTTGACTACTTGACTTACTGACTACTTGGCTCAGGGTACAGATGGGGAAACGGGCGATCGCTCCAGCACAATGGCTATGACGTATTCTGCAGCCTGCAGACCAGGCGGAGCGCGGGAGATTCAGCCATACCTCAAACCGGGTTGAGTCGTCGTAGCGACGGTTTGAGGCAAAAGAGCAAGTTGTCCCGCCCACGGCGTCAAGCCAGCAGCGCTGCGCTTATTTGTCAGCTTTCTCGTTGATATAATCCACAGCGGCTTTAACAGTCGCGATATTCTCCGCAGCCTCATCAGGAATCTCGATATCGAATTCTTCTTCAAGGGCCATCACGAGCTCGACGGTATCCAAGGAATCTGCGCCGAGGTCATTGGCGAAGCTAGATTCTGGCTTGACGTCAGCTTCCTCAACCCCTAGCTGCTCACAGACAATCTGTTGGACCTTATCAAAAACTTTGCTGTCACTCATTACAATGTCTCTTCATTAACTATCAGCAGCTATTATTAAACCATTCCTCCGGGCTCTCGGACTAGTGAAACTAAGGTAAACACTAGTAGCCTAGGCAATAGCGAAATCCCGCTGCTTGTGGTAGCTGGGCATGATCTCATTCTATTAGATAGCGGCACCGTCACCTCAGCCTGCTGCCGCAAGTTGCAAATTCGCAAGAAAGTCCGGCAAAGTTGAGCAATTATAGTACATTTATACTAAAGTCGTTAGATTTTAGGGATGTTCCATATGATGCAAAACACTAACGCTGAGGTTCAGCGCCTTCAGGCCAAGCTTCAGGGTCTTGGGCAACGCCGCCATCAGACCCGCCAGCCAACAACACTGCTATCACCAGACGATGTAACCGCGCCAGGACGCCCCTCAGCTCCGCAAGTAACCGCTGTCCAGGCCAACCGCACACAGCCTCCTCAGATAGTTTCACTGCCGTTCGGGACGCGGTCTAATCGCCGGTCTCAGCTTCAGGCTCTCGAGGCAACGGTCCTGAGCCGCCGGACCAACCTTGACAGCGCTGTGGGGCCAAAGCGATCGCCCACCGTATCGCCAAAAGTCCAGCCACCAAAAGCCCAAGCAACAAAGGCCCAAGCAACAAAGGCCCCACCAGCCCTTCATCCAGCCCTTCATCCAGTGTCCACTGCAGATGCGATGCAGCTGGCCCGGACCCTGCGCCGTCGCCAGCGCAGCATGAACAGCCGAAAGCCAGGGTTCCAAACAGGGTCAGTCTATCTGCTTCGCTTTGGAAAGCGACTGAGCCACTCTCTCCGCTATCCCCTGTCTCAGCTCTCTAGGATATCCCGTGGGGGAACATCCCGTGGGGTTGCGCGTACAGCGGCTCAGTCGCCCAAGCAGCCCAAGCAGCCCGAGGCTTTAAGCGATATCACGCTGCAGGATGCCGCACTGTGGATCGCTGCATCTGCAGCAGTACGGGTTGGACTAGATTTGTTGCTGATCACCTACGCTAGCCTATGGTGGCCGGTAGTGACGCTGATTGTCGCCCCTGCTGCGATCGCCCTATACCGTACCGTGGTGAGCCCTAAGGCTGGATTTGTCCTCGGGCGGCAGCTCCTGTTGATTATGATTGGACTACTGCTCGGTGGGCAGATGCTCTAAGGGGGGCAGTCCCGCCGTCAGGTTGCCCATTAGTAGAGACGTCGCTAGGATAATGCACCATAGATCAAAGCGTCAGATACGACCAATGCTGTTGGGAGCTGCTGTGCTCAGCTTGCTGATTGGGGTTTCGGGCCATCGGCACCATCAGCGCCAGGTCGATGCCGCTATGGCTCAGTCTATGCTCAACCCGGCGTCTCAATCCCCTGGGTCACTTGCGTTTCAACCATCTCCCCTCTCACCCCAGGGGGCCTCTCTCGATCCAGCCTCTCTCGATACGGCCTCTATTCAATACAGCACCCGCGAGCTAGACCAGGCAACGGCGCATATTGTGACCATCCCCGCCAGGTACAATGTCGCGGTGGCCATCGTCCCTGGGCTAGACCCCGTGGCAGCGATCGCGCAGCAGGCGGGTGCAGCAGTGGCCATCAACGCCGGATTTTTCGATCCGCAAAACGACCAGACCACCTCCCATGTCGTCATCGATGGCGAGGTGGCGGCAGATCCGCGCGACAACGAGCGGCTGATGGACAACCCCGACCTCGCCCCCTACCTAGACCAAATTCTCAACCGCTCTGAATTTCGGCGCTACCGCTGCGGCAGCGAGGGGGCAACGCAGTACGCCATCGTGGCCCATGATGCCTCTGTTCCCAATGATTGCCAGCTCGTCGATGCTGTCGGCGGTGGTCCGCAGCTATTGCCCAATCTAACCGCCACCGAGGAGGGATTTGTGGCGACGGAGGACGGAATCCGTATTCGCGACGCTATCGGAGCAGACCAGCCCAATGCCCGTAGCGCGGTTGGCCTGACTGCTGCTGGAGAGATTCTGTTCGTTGCTGTCGCTCAACGCCCAGACGTCAGCGGCTCTGGGCTGTCGCTCATTGAGCTAGCTAACCTGATGCGATCGCTGGGGGCAGAAACGGCTCTCAATCTTGACGGCGGCAGTTCTACAACATTGTATTACCGGGGTCAGACTTATCTGGGGCGCTGGGTCGAGGGGGAGCCGGTGGAGCGTTCGGTGAAGACAGTGCTGATGGTAGCCCCTTAACCCTTACATGAAGGCGTAGCCAAAACTGATTCAGCCAAAACCAACAGACCAAACCAACAGACCAGACCAAAAACAAACTAGAGTCCAACTGCTGCTGCAAGTTCGACGGTGGCGGCGCTGCTGTAGGCGCTGATCCAAGCATCCTCAAGTTGATCTAGATGGCCAACCAGCACAGGGCTTGCGTCAATGGGATGGGCGGCTAGCGGTGCGTCGTTGTAAGACGCTGGTCCAATCTCACTGGGGCGTTCAATAGGGCTGAAAGCCTCTGGGGGGCTGGGCAAGGCGATCGCAGCCATGCGCTGCGGGATGACTTTGGCCTGAAGTCGCTTTTGCGAGGATAGGTCAGCTGAAGCCATAGGGATTAGCCCGTTGGCTTGGGCAGCCGCAGATGGTGCCACATCAGACAGGGAAGCATTGGGCAAAGGGCTGGCAAGGGCAGCTAGTGACCACAAGGCAGCAGTGCTAAGGGACATAGGTTAGGCCAAGGTGTGGGATGGAGCATTGTCCACAACTATATCTACGCCGGTAGTTGGGCTGGTCAGGGTGAGGTGAATCTTGGCTGACTCCAGGTCAAATCTGAATAAAGATAGGTTGGGTAGCGATCGCCTCAAAGTTGTCGTAGCGCGTGACGACACCAGAAGGGGCCGCAGGACTGTCGTCGCCCAGCCCTTCCGGTGAGTCAAGCCCTGATTGCGTGAAGTAAGGGGGTATCGCAAAACCCTACAGCGCGCCGTCGCTGGGAAAGATGATGAAATCGCTGCGAACCCAGCCGATAGCCCCCGAGACCAGGAACTGAACGCGGCACCAGTTGAGGCTGCTGCCAGCGGTGTCGCCATCCTGCACGCAGTTCAAAATATTGACCTGATCCCCCGCGAGGCCGTAGCCCACCGCCCGGGAGTAGAGGGTTGACTCACTGCGCAGGTTAATCTGAGAGCCACGCTCATGAGCCATCAGAGTTGCAACCCGCTGGGGCGGCTGCACCGAGTCACTGCCATAGCTGCTAGCGTCATCCCAATAGACATAGAGCGCCGAACCATCCCCCAGGCGGAAAATCTGGCCCGCATCGCCAATGCCGCTCTCCCGGAAGACCGCGTTGCCAAACTGGTCGGTGAAGTTGCCGGGGCGATCGCCCACGGGGTCCAGATCGTAGCGCGCGCCGTTGGACTGGATCTGAACACCGATGTGGCCCTGGCGCTGGGAAAAGGTGCAGTTGCTCGATAGGTACGCGTAGTCCTCGCCGGGGGCATAGAGGTCGCAGTGGGCCGGGACGGTATCCGCCTTTGCAGGAAGACCAAACCCAGCGGCGGCGATCGCTGTGGCAGCAGACAGAAGGACAGTTTTGATTCTCATCACTAGTCTCATCACTAGATAGTAGGTCGGTTGAAAATGGGCTCAATTTTGGTAACGTTGGGCTGCTGGTCCAGCCAGCCAAGATGATCGCAAGGGCGCTTGCTCCTCCAGAGTCGTGGGACCAGGTCTTGGGTGCAGTCCGAGTAGCGGGTTACGCCATGAAGGGTAAGCACTTGATCAGGCAGAACAAGCTGCGGTGCTTCAAACTCTCGCAGCAGTTCGATGTCGCCGCCGATGGCTTGGGGGACGGGGCTAGTTTGAGCCTAGGCGGCTGTATCCCACAAGGTGAAAAAGATACAGGCTGGGGCGAGCAGGCGGGATCTCATCGTTGAGCTGACTTTGGAGAAGGACAGTACTGGTTTGGCGTAACCAAGGAAAAAATTATGTTAGCATTTCCCGAGTTTGCAGAACCTATTCGAGGATGGCTGTAGCAGCAGCTTCGTCGGTAATCAGGCCCGTAATCAGCTGACCTTGCAGAGCCGCTCGGATGGCATCTGCTTTACCGATACCGCCTGCAACACCAATAGTGGATTTTTGAGCGGGTTGCTCTAGGGGCACGCTGGCGACCCGAGTATTCGTGCCCTTTGACAGTATTCGCCCCTGAATATCAAAGGCCCACCCCGCAATTTCGCCTGTGGCTCCCAAATCGATCAGCTCGGTTAGCTCTGCGTCGTTGATAAAACCATCTTCGTGAAGAGGAGAATTCCAGGCGATTTGGCTGATGCCGACAAAGGTGACTTTGGCTTGCTCGGCTAGGGACCTAATCGTGATATATGCCTTTTGCGTCTGCAGCAGGTTTCGCTCTTCAACGCTGCCGGCGACGGCTGGTACCGGCAGGGGGTAGGTCTGGGCTCCAACCCGCTCTGACAGGTGCATTGCCACTTCGTAGCGACCAGCTAAACCATAGTGGGCCATATTGCCGACGACTGAGACAATTTTGTGCTGGGGCTGATTCATAGATGGAATCTGATCCACCATCGCGCGCAGGGTGCGGCCTGAGGAGAAGGCAAAAATGGTGGGAGATTTTGCCAGCAGGTAGGTCTCGAGGTGGGTGGCGGCGCAGACGCCGAGTCCTTCGTAAGGTGAGCCTGCAGTAGCTGGGCTGGGAACGACCTCGCACAGGGAGAGGGCAAACTTGTCCCGCAGCGCTTCCGCTAGGGCAATGCAGTGGCTGAGAGGGTAGTCGATGCGAAATTTGATCAGCTTTTCGCTAACGGCCAGCGCGACGAGACGCTGAGCAGCCTGCCGGGACACGTTGAGCTTTGCGGCAATTTCTTCTTGGGTGTTGCCTGCGATGTAATAGAGCCAGGCGGCATGGGCGGCCTGGTCCAATTTGCGATCGCGCCGGTCGGCCTGCGGGTCTCCCATAGGGGTATCAATAAGTGGCTATATAGCATTCTCGTACATTTGCAGAAGTACCGGCGCGATCGCCATTAACGATGATACTTTGAAGGCTATACGGTAAGTTACAGGCATCTATATATTGCGCTAAAAACGCATTGCAGCATGGGCAAAAAGACTAAGAAACCGAGACGATTGGGTTATCTCCTCCCTCAGCACGACTTTTTCCTCAATCCCCACAGCAATGCTCGATTCACCCGCTGCCCAGAATGCGATCGCGCTACCAAGCTGTAGAAGAAGCCGCTGCTGATTTTCCTCGAGCCTGCTCAACCCATAGGCTTGAATAAAAGCTGAGCATATACTCGATTCAGGAATTTATGCTCGAGAAAATGACCCGAAAATCTACCCTCAGGCAGTTACCCCACTATCAGGTTATTCCTCCCACCAGTCCAAAGCTGAACCCAGCCACATAGCGCACCTCCCCGCTCATCGAAAACGATACCCCACTGGTAGCATCTTTTAGGCTTCCCAGCCATCTAAGTTCTGCCTTTCAATCAAGAATTGTTGCGAATTTTACTGAATCTCTCATTTTGAAGGGAGACCTCGGTAAGATTCCACTACTGAGCTTTTGCTCAAAAAAAGAGCATAAAATCAAATTTATTACGAGAGGAGCTGTGCGATGCGCCTATTTCGCTTCGCCAAAGTAATGGCGGCCTTCCTCCTGGGCGTCCTGCTAGTGCAACTTGTGAGCGCTTGTTCGGCAGGCCCCCAAGCCGAAGGAAAAACCCGTTTAACCATTGCGACCGTCAACAATGGCGACATGGTGGTCATGCAAGACCTATCCAGCCGCTTCGAAGCCAACAACCCCGATATTGAACTGAACTGGGTGGTGCTAGAGGAAAATATTCTGCGCCAGCGCACCACAACTGATGTGGCCAGTCAGGGCGGTCAGTTCGATGTGCTGACGATTGGGTCATACGAAGCCCCAATCTGGGCGCGGCGAGGCTGGCTGCGATCGCTCGAAGGGCTGCCTGCCGATTACGACGTGGACGACTTGCTAGACCCAATTCGCACCGGGCTCTCCTATGATGACCAGCTCTACGCTGTGCCCTTCTACGGAGAGAGCTCAATGCTCTATTACCGCACTGACCTGTTTGAGCAGGCAGGCATTACGGTGCCGCAGAGCCCGACCTATGAGCAGGTGGGCCAATGGGCCGAGCAAGTGAACGACCCAGACAATGACGTCTACGGCATTTGCCTGCGGGGCAAGCCGGGCTGGGGGGAGAACATGGCGTTTTTGACCACGATGGTCAATACCTTTGGCGGGCGCTGGTTTGACATGGACTGGAACCCCACCCTAGATACGCCGGAATGGCAGAACGCCGTCAGCTTTTACGTTGACATATTGAACCAGTACGGGCCACCTGGTGCTAGCTCCAACGGGTTTAACGAAAATTTAGCGTTGTTCTCGACGGGCAAATGCGGGATGTGGATCGATGCCACCGTCGCCGCCGGGCTATTGTCTAACCCAGAACAATCCCAAGTGGCGGATCGAGTGGGCTTTGCGGCGGCCCCGGTGGCGTCTTATCCCAATGGATCTAACTGGCTGTGGGCCTGGTCTTTAGCGATTCCGGAAACGTCACAGTCGCCAGAAGCGGCGGAGCGGTTCATCGCCTGGGCAACGTCCAAGGAATATATCCAACTGGTTGCCGAGGAAAATGGCTGGGTGGCTGTGCCGCCAGGGACCCGGGTTTCCACCTACGAGAATCCGAACTATCAGGCCGCGGCTCCTTTTGCCGCAACGGTGCTGAACTCCATTCAGTCTGCCGACATTACCAATCCCTCTCCGGAGCCCACCCCCTACAAAGGGGTCCAATACGTGGATATTCCCGAATTTCAGGCCATTGGAACCCAAGTAGGGCAGCGGATGGCGGCGGCGCTGGCGGGAAATGCCTCGGTTGAACAGACCCTGTCGCGATCGCAGACCGTTGCTGAACGGTTCATGCGGCATACGGGATATATCGAATAGCGAGTAAAGCGTAGCGAGACGAGATATGACATCTGTTGCAACAAGACCTCAACAGCCCCCTGCCGCTGAACAGAAGCGATCGCGGCAGAAAATTCCAGCCCGGCTGCTGGTGGCTCCATCAATAATCGTGCTGGTGCTGTGGATGGTGGTGCCCTTGGCAATGGCCCTGTGGTTTGCCTTCCAGCGCTACAACTTGCTTCTGCCAGATAATCGCGAGTTTGTTGGTTTTGCCAACTTTACCTACATTCTCACCGACCCGGCCCTGTGGGTTTCCATCGGCATTACCCTGATTTTGGTGGTGTCCGTGCTCTTGATCACCATCGGCCTGGGCACGGCGCTGGCGGTGCTGTTTAATCAGGACTTCGCCGGGCGCGGCGTGGCGCGAGTGCTGGCGATTTCGCCCTTTTTCGTGATGCCCACGGTCAGCGCTTTGATCTGGAAGAACATGCTGATGCACCCGGTGAATGGGCTATTTGCCCAAATTACTCGGGGGCTGGGGCTAGGGGCGATTGACTGGTTTGCTGATTTTCCGCTGATAGCCATCATCATCATTGTGTCCTGGCAGTGGCTGCCCTTTGCCCTGCTAATTTTGCTGACGGCGATTCAGTCGCTGGATACTGACCAGATGGAAGCGGCCCGCATGGACGGGGCAAATTCTGTGGCGCTGTTTCGGTTTGTGGTGCTGCCCCACCTGAGCCGCGCCATTGCGGTGGTGGCCATGATTGAGACCATCTTCTTCCTGGCGATCTTCGCCGAAATTTTCGTTACCACCGGGGGCGGTCCGGGTCTGGCAACCACGAATCTGGCCTACTACATCTACTTGAAAGCGCTGCTGGAATTTGACGTGGGCGGGGCCTCAGCGGGCAGCTTGATTGCCGTGGTGCTGGCAAATATCGTGGCAATTTTTCTGATGCGCAGTGTTGCTCGTAATTTGGATACCTAATCTGGCAAGCAAACCTATGGCAAGCAAATCTTCCCACCAATGGTGGATCACTCTACTGGGCTGGCTGGTGGCCTGTCTTCTTTTCTTTCCAATCTTTTGGATGTTCATTACCAGCTTCAAAACGGAAGTGGCAGCGGTGGCGACGCCCCCTAAGCTCTTCTTTCAACCGACCCTGGAAAACTACGTCGCGATCCAGGCCCGGGCCTCCTACTTTAACTTTGCCTGGAACAGCATTGTGATTTCCCTAGGGGCGACTATCCTGTCGCTGCTGCTGGCAATTCCGGCGGCCTACGCGATGTCCTTTTTCCCGACCAAGCGTACCAAGGGAACGCTGCTGTGGATGCTGTCCACCAAGATGCTGCCTTCTGTAGGCGTCCTGGTGCCGATTTACATCCTGGCGCGGGAGCTGGGGCTACTGGACACCCGCATCGGCCTCATCATCATCTACACCCTGATCAATCTGCCAATTGTGGTGTGGATGATCTACAGCTTCTTCAAAGAGGTGCCCAAGGAGATTTTGGAAGCCGATCGCATGGATGGGGCCTCGACCTGGCAAGAGCTGCGTCATGTGCTGCTGCCTCTGGCGATGCCGGGCATTGCCTCCACGGCGCTGCTGTCGATCATTCTGTCCTGGAATGAGGCGTTTTGGAGCCTGAACCTGGCGACCTTTAATGCGGCTCCCCTGACGGCTTTTATCGCCTCGTTCTCTAGCCCTCAAGGGCTGTTCTGGGCCAAGCTGTCTGCGGCGTCAACCCTGGCGATCGCGCCGATCTTGATCTTTGGCTGGGTGAGTCAGCGGCAGCTAGTTCGGGGTCTCACCTTTGGGGCCGTGAAGTAACCACTGTTTTGAAATTTGAACGCGCGGACATTTAATCACTGAAGGGGAGAACCATGTCTACTGTCACGTTAAGAGATATCCATAAGCGCTACGACGACCATGAGGTGATCAAGGGGATTGACCTCGATATTGCCGACCAAGAGCTTGTGGTTTTTGTCGGCCCTTCCGGCTGCGGTAAGTCTACCCTGCTGCGAATGATCGCCGGGTTAGAAGATATTACCGCCGGTGAGCTTATGGTCGACGGGGAGCGCATGAACGAGGTGCCCCCCGACCAGCGAGGGCTGGCGATGGTGTTTCAGACCTACGCCCTCTACCCCCACATGACGGTGGGTGAAAATATGGCTTTTAGCCTGCGGCTGGCGGGGGTTCCCGCTGCCAAGCGGCGGGAACGGGCGAAGGAAGTTGCCCGCACCCTACAGCTTGAGCCCCTGCTGGACCGCAAACCCAAGGCCCTCTCCGGCGGTCAGCGGCAGCGCGTTGCCATTGGCCGCGCTTTGGTGCGAAACCCCAGAGTATTTCTATTTGACGAACCGCTCTCTAACCTGGATGCAGCACTGCGGGTTCAGATGCGGCTGGAGCTGGCCAGCCTCCACGACAGCCTGCAGTCCACCATGATCTATGTCACCCACGACCAAGTGGAAGCCATGACCCTGGCGGATAAAATCGTGGTGCTTCAAGGCGGCATTGTGGAACAGGTGGGCTCACCACTGGAGCTCTACCACCATCCCCACAACCTGTTTGTGGCCGGGTTTATTGGTTCACCGAAGATGAACTTCCTACCCGTGATGGCAAAGGGTGTGCAGGATTCTGGAACCAACGTGCGGCTCCCTGGCGATGCCATTGTGACCGTCCCTGTGCAGCCCAAAATGCTGATGGTGGGCGATCGCGCCACCCTCGGCATTCGCCCGGAGCATCTGCGCGTCGATGCCAACAACCCGACAGTGATGGGCGAAGTGCTGGTGGTGGAGCGTCTGGGCGGCGAAACCTACCTCTACGTCAGGATTGCCGGCGGCGAGACCTTTATCGTGCAGACGGATGGCGATAACCGCGCTCAAGTCCGCGACCACGTGCCGATTCACATCGACGGCAATCTGTGCCATCTCTTTAATGCCGATGGACTCGCCATTCCGCAAGCGGAGCGCCACCACCTGACGCGGCAGCATCCCGAAGTCACGCAAACTCAAGCATTGTCGGAGCAGACCTATGAACAGCAGCCCCAATCTAGCCCCCGTCGGGCTGACTGAGAGCTCGCTCGCTAAGCTACCCGGCCCGGTACAAGGCCCTGCCTACGATCGCAGCAGTGTCACCTACGGCATTGTTCACATTGGCGTAGGGGGGTTTCACAGAGCCCACCAGGCCCTATATTTAGACAACTATTTGTCGCAAAACCCCGACAGCGGCTGGGGGATCTGCGGAGTTGGTCTGCTAGAGTTTGACCGCAAGATGCGGGATGTCATGCATTCCCAAGAGTGTCTCTACACCTTGGTAGAGCGATCGCCTACGGCTGATAAGGCCCGTGTCATTGGGTCAATCGTGGACTATCTGTACGCGCCCGACAGTCAGGAAGCGGTGATTGAAACTCTAGCGGCTCCCCAATGCCGCATTGTCACCTTGACCATCACCGAAGGCGGCTACTACGTGGTTGAGGGTACCGGCGAGTTCGACGCCAGTCATCCCACCATCCAGCACGACCTGCAGAATCCTAATGGGCCCCACGGGGTCTATGGCTTCCTGACCGCTGCTTTAGAGCGGCGACGACAGCAGGGACTGCCGCCTTTCACTGTCCTGTCCTGCGACAATCTCCAGGGCAACGGTGACTTGGTTAGAAGAATGCTGACGGCCTTCGCCAACCAGCAAAGCCCTGACCTAGGCCAGTGGATTGAAGCGAACGTGGCCTTTCCCAACAGCATGGTGGACCGCATCACCCCCTCTACCACACCGGCAGATATTCAGATGGTGCGGGAGCAGTTTGGCGTGGATGACGCTTGGCCCGTGGTGGCAGAGCCATTCCTTCAGTGGGTCGTTGAAGATAACTTCTGTGCGGGCAGACCCGACTGGGAATCTGTGGGCGTGCAGATGACCAGCGATGTGAAGCCCTATGAAATGATGAAGCTGCGGCTGCTGAATGCCAGCCATTCGCTGCTGGGTTACCTGGGATCGCTGCTCGGCTATACCTACAGCTCTGAAGCCATGGACGACCCGCAGGTTCGCCAGGCGGTTGAGCGGCTGATGGATGAGGTTTCGCCCACGCTGCCACCGCTTCCGGGCATTCACCTCGATAGCTACAAACAAACGCTGCTGGAGCGGTTTGCCAATCCAAAAGTGCGCGATCAGCTGTCGCGGCTGTGTTTGAATGGTTCAGATAAGATCCCTAAATTCATACTCGATAGCTTGAGAGATAAGCTGGCCCAGGGCGGGTCGGTTACGCATTTGAGCTTTGCGATCGCACTTTGGCTGCGCTACCTCAACGGCCAGGACGAGCAGAATCAACCCTTCCCGATTGATGATCCAATGGCCCAGATGCTTACAGAAAAAGCGCTAGCTGGAAAAGATGACCCGATGCCGTTGCTCAGTATCGAGAAAATCTTTGGCAACTTGTCTAATTCTCCAGCGCTAGTCGCTGCCGTCACCCACCATCTCCAACAGCTCTACGCGCTGGGAGCACGGGAAACGCTGTCGAGGCTTTTGTCGAAGGTAGAGAGCATAGATCGGTAGGATTTGATTTCGCGGCGGCAGCGCCGGGGGTGGCCGCCGAATCGCGAGCCATCCGCGTGGATAAGGCTGGCAATATTTACCTGTACTGCCCCTGCATTGGTATCGCCCATTTACCGCCGCGATCGCCCCATAGCCGCAACGCAAATTGGCTAAATATCCAGCTCTCTCCCCTTGCCCCAGCAGCAAAGATGTACTATCCTTTTTGGCTAGAGCTGTGGTTTCCATGGCTCAGTCTCCCAAGAATTCGGTCGGGCGGAGCTACAGGTTGCTTGCACCAACCTGCGGCCCCTAATCCCACAAGACAGAGTAAGCTGTCTCGGCAGGACTGAGGTATATTTTACCTGCGTCACCCGAAGCAACAACATGTCTGGGGGGTGACCGGTTTTTGGGGGGCTCCAACCCAACACAAAACGGAGTCCCTCATGTTACCTCAATATTCTTCGCTGCCCTTGGCTCAAGAGGCGGCACAGCTTGCCATACAGCAGCATCTCGCTGCCCAAATGGCGGCAGACCAGTCCGCGTCGCGGCTCCCCTCCCCCATGGATGCCGAGCCCGATGTCCCCCAGCTGATCAAACCTGACTCAGCCCCCGGCGATGTTGACCGGTCAAGGCCGGTCGCAGACCCACATTTGAGGCATATCATCATCGGTTCTCCAGAAGACGTGCGCCACGCCATTGAGCGGCTGCATCTGCTGACCTACATTGAGCGGCGCTACTGGACCCCGCTTATCGCCATCCGAGAGCAAGGCATCCACATCACCCCGGCCCAAGGCCAAGTGCTGAGCTATCTAGTCCAGCAGCGGCCCATGCGCTAGGGCGATCGCCTGCCCCATGGTGACAGAATCCCAGAGCAGCGGTCTCTCCCGGAGCTAGGACCGAAGCGCCTGTACCGGATCTAGCCTACTGGCCTGCAGTGCGGGCAGTAGGCTAGCCCCCACACCCACAGCGATCGCAGCCCCCAGGGCAACGGCTGCGCTCTGGGCCTCAAACCGATACGGCAGGTCAAAGCGCTCTGCCACCAGCCCCGTCACCCCATGAACAGTCACAACAGCGGCAGTTCCCCCCACCATGCTCAGCACCGCCGCCTCCAGGACAAACTGCAGCATGATCTCCTGACGGGTTGCCCCAATGGCTCGCCGCAAACCAATCTCAGAGGTGCGCTCCGCCACTGACGCCAGCATGATGTTGGCGATGCCAATGCCGCCCACCAGCAGAGAAATCAGCCCCACAACGGCCAAGCCCCGAGCCGCCAAGCGCATCACCTGCTGCCGCTCCTGGATATCTTCGACATTGTTGAAGGTGCGAAAGCTGCGGTCAGGCGATCGCTGCTGGAGTAGCTGCTCCGCTTGGTCTTTGAGAGCATCGATACCCTCTAACGACTGGGGCCGTAGACGCAGAGAGCCGATGCGCTGATGACCGTTGAGAGCGTGGTGCAGCGACAGCGGAATGTAGACCTGGCCCGTGGGGGTTTCTTCATCTTCCGCTAGTTTCGTCTCCAACAGGCCCACCACCAGCAGCGGACGGCTATCAAAAAAGACTTGCTGTCCAACCGCCGCATCGGGGTCCTCAAACAGGTTTTCCGCTAGAAACTGGTCAATCACAGCGACAGAGCGGTAGCGCTCGAAGTCTGCCTCCGTGAAGAACCGACCTGCCAACATCTGGCGGCCTGAAGAGGCTACAAAATCTTGTGATACCGCCAGCATAAAGGCATCCGCTTCGCGATCGTGGACCAGGGCTTTTCGCGTACCGGCCCAGTCCACTGCGCTGATGGCGCGAAACCCCACCAGGCGCTGCCGCAAAAAGATCAGGTCGTCCATCTGAAGGGGTTCATAGGCTTTGCCCGGTCTCCACCAGGGAAAGAGGGTGACCTGGGGGGCTTCTCGTTTAGCTAGCTCTTCTGCAATGACAGCGCGGCTGATGGTGCCCACCTGCAGGGTTGCCACCACCGCCGTAACCCCCATAAACACCCCCGATATAGATAGCGCTGAGCGCAAAGGGTTATTGCGCAAAGATTGGGCCGTCAGCCGCAGTAAATCGAAGGCAGATAAACTCATGTCAATGTTAGGGGGCCGAGTCAATAACAATCGCGTCTCCTGATTCCAGGGGCTGGTCGGGTGGCGGCACAATGATAGTATCACCCGCCTGCAGCCCTGCCTCCACCTCCACCTGGCTCAATCCCTCTAGGCCAACCTGGATGGGTCGCCGCTGCACCCGCTGTTGGTCAGGCGCAATCCAGACAAATGGCGTCTCGCCTCCCTGCTGCACCGCTTCTGTACCCAATGTCATCACGTTGTCCCGAAAGTCCAAAATAATATCCACGCTCACCTGGCTGCCAGGAATGAGGAATTGAGTCGGCTGATTTAGGCGCACCAGGGTGGGGACGGTGGTCTGCCCCCCAGCGCCGCCGTCATCTTCAGGCGATCGGGCCAGGGGAGAGATCTGCACCACACGCCCCTCAAACACATCCGGGTTAGGGCCAATCATACTGACCCTTGTGGGCTGTCCCAGCCGAATGCGAGAGGCATCTAACGTAGAGAGATTAAGCCTCACCAGTTCCTGAGACGGGTCACCCAGGGTGAGCAAATCGGTCCGCAGCTCTACCCCATCGCCATCATTGACCGCCACATCGAGGATCTGGCCGCTGATGGGAGCTGTGATCGTAGTTTCTTCTATTTCCTGCTCTATTTGCCGGTTTTCAGTTTGCAGGCGCTCTAGCTCCAGCTGGGCTGCGGCGGCATCGCTCTCGGCATCCTGCAGCGCGGTCTCCGTCTGACGAACGCTATCTTCAACCTGGCGAATATCGTTGTAGGGAATCGCGCCAGCGGCTTCCAAATCGCTGAGGCGCTTCAAATCGCTCTGGTACGCTGCGAGCTGCTCCTCTGCTTCAGTGATGCGCTCTTGGCTGCGCTCAAGCACAACGGTCTGCTTCTCAATCTGCAGCTGCTGACTTCCGGTGGCGGTTTCTCGCGCAGCGTTACGCAGAATCACCAGCACTTGCCCCACCACCACGGTCTCCCCCGACTGCACCAACACTTGGTCTACAGCCCCCTCTGCCGGAGACTTGATGGTTTTTTGATCGGCGAACTGCACCGTGCCGCTCTCGCTGATGATTTCCTCCACCCGGCCTTGCTCAGCGGTGACCTGTCTGACCGGGATGGGGGGAGAGCGGCGACCGTGCCAAGCCATGTAGCCTAAGGCACCGCCAACGCCAACAATCGATACTGCTGCTGCACCTTTCAACCAGCCAATCCCGGCTCTGTACGAACGTTTCGAGGCCATCATAGTAGAATTCTGTCACCGCACCTGTACTGTAGCGTTTTTTGTTTTGCATTATGAATCCAGTTTCCCGTTGGTCAACGCCCGAGCCGACTGCTCCTCAGCCAGCAGAGCGGGGTCACCTGATGACCGAACAGGTCAACCCCAACAGCCAAAACTTAGATCAGCTGACGCCGCTAGAGTTTGTGGATCTCTTCAACCAGGAAGATGCCCGCGTTGTTGATGCTGTGGCCCAAGCCCGACAGGCGATCGCAGATGCCATCACCCAAACGGCAGCGGCGCTGCATCGGGGTGGACGGCTGTTTTATGTTGGGGCGGGGACTAGCGGACGGCTCGGGGTGCTGGACGCGGCAGAATGTCCCCCCACGTTTTGCACTCCGCCTGAGCTAGTGCAGGGCATTTTGGCCGGGGGGGCAGATGCCTTGGTGCGATCGTCAGAGGGGTTGGAAGACCGGGCGGAAGACGGGGCCACGGCGATCGCAGAAGCCAGCATTGGGCCAGATGACGTGGTGGTAGGCATCACAGCGGGGGGGACAACGCCCTACGTCCATGGAGCCCTAGAAGCAGCGCGATCGCGGCAGGCGACCACCGTCTTCATCGCCTGCGTTCCCCAAAGTCAGGTGCCCATGGTGGCAAATGTGGATATACGGCTGCTGGTGGGGCCTGAGCTACTGGCTGGCTCGACGCGCCTCAAAGCGGGGACCGTCACCAAGCTGGTGCTCAATATGATCTCTACCGGGGTGATGGTGCAGCTCGGCAAGGTATACGGCAACCGGATGGTCGATGTGGCGGTCACCAATCAAAAGCTATACGACCGCGCCCTAGGGATGCTACGGGATCTAACCGACCTCGACAAAGACGCGGCAGCGGCCCTGCTAGAGCAAAGCCACAGCCGCGTCAAGCTGGCGCTGCTGATGCATTGGGGGCACCAAAGTGCCGATGAAGGCGATCGCCTGTTGGCAGCGCACAATGGAGATCTGCGACAGGCTCTTGCTGCCGTAGCCCCATAGATCCGATCGACCTACGCTTCAGCAGGCTTGCGCGCAACCCAGTACTTGCTCATGAAATGGGTATGATTACCCATCACATCAAAGCCGGCCTGCTCCAGCCGACCGTCGATGTCATCTTCAATATAGTTGCGGTAAAACGGCTCATGGAATAGCTCAGGGAAGTTCTCCATGGACACCTTTAGCTCAGGAGAATCGAGCAGCTGAATAGAGTCACAGATCACAAAAGTTCCGCCAGGCTGAAGCGCTCGGTAGGCCTCGTTGATGACGTTTTGCCGCACGGGGGCCGGTAGCTCATGGAACATAAACACCGACGTCACGCCCTGAAAAAATCCATCCACATAGGGCAGAGCCTCAGCGTTGGCCTGCATCAGCTGGGGCAGTTCACCGGGCAAACTAGAGAGCATCTGGTTTGCCTTGCGCAGATAGGCCGGAGACAAATCGATGCCGTAGAGTGATGCCTGGGAAAAGGCATCTCTGAGGAAGCGAAGGGTCCGCCCTGTTCCACAGGCGATATCTAAAATTCGCGTTTTGGCTGAGTTGTCAAAGCCCGACATCATAAGGGACTGCTTGAGGGGCGCAAGAACCCGACGCCGCATGGCGTCGGCAGTCCCGTTGAACAGGATTTCCACCTGAAGATCGTAGATATTAGCGGAATTTTCGCTGAGATAGCCGTCGGTTTGGTAGTGGAAGTTGCGAGCGTAGTACTTAGGATAGTCCTCTGTCGCGATGCCAGGAGAGAACTCCTCAAAACGCTTATCGTTGATTCGATTCCAGACCTGGGGCTGGTCGATCCAAAGAGCAGGGTAGTAGCGAAAGAAATCGTCCCAGGAATTGTCAAACAGCACATCGGTGGAATAAATTCCCTGTTCAGCATCTGCCCAATCTTGCTCTAGAAGCAAATTCATCCGCTGCTGAATCTGCAACAGCAGTTGGGGGGAGATGGACTGCGTGTTGGTTTCAGATGGGGGGGCTATCACCTGCCTCAGCTGAGTGCTCAGAACTTTGTGAGCAAGACCAAAGTAGCTTTTGCCTTGCTGAAATGTTTGATAGGCCAGTTTGGTTAAGGGCGTCGCTGTAGTCGCCATAATCAGGTCTTAGGTAGTTTGAAGTCTTGGGTGCATCTGATAGACATTGTAAACAACTCTTAATAAACTTGGCTCAAATTTTCATAATCTGAGCCCTGCCTGCAATCTGCTTGAGATTCGCAGTAGAGATGCTACGCTCGATACGATTGGACAATTGCCTTATGACCAGAAATCAACTTTTCGGTGGCCTGCTCGTCTTCGTTCCGATTTCCATTGCCTCGCATTTTTTGGAATGGGGCGCGATCGCCACGTTCATTCTTGCGGGATTGGCCATCATTCCCCTCGCAGCCTGGATGGGAACGGCCACTGAAGAAATTGCCGTTGTCGTTGGCCCAACCCTAGGGGGCTTGCTCAACGCAACCTTCGGCAACGCGACAGAGCTTATCATTGCTCTGATCGCCCTCAATGCCGGGTTCGTCAATGTGGTCAAAGCTAGCTTGACGGGCTCTATCATCAGCAACCTGCTGCTGGTGATGGGCTTCTCTATGCTCTTGGGGGGGCTCAAATTCAAAGAGCAAACGTTTCAACCCGTAGTGGCCCGGATCAACGCCTCTTCCATGAACCTGGCGGTGGTCGCGATTCTGCTTCCCACGGCGGTGCAGTTTACCTCTAGCGGTATCGGAGAGCCCCTGCTGCAGCGGCTGTCGGTTTCAGTGGCGATAGTCTTGATGTTGGTATATGTGCTGACGCTGGTGTTTTCCATGAAGACCCACAGCTATCTTTGCGACGTTGGCGAAGCTGATATTGACGGGACCGGATCTGAAGGGACGGGGCATGACAGCGAGGAGGCCGACCACCAGTCTCCCAACCTCTGGCTGTGGGGCGGGGTTTTGCTGGCGGCCACCATATGCGTCGCGTTTGAGTCCGAGTTTTTAGTCGATACCCTAGAAGAGGCCACAGAGAAAATTGGCCTGACGCGGCTGTTTACCGGCGTTATCTTGCTGCCCATCATTGGCAACGCCGCTGAACATGCCACGGCAGTTACCGTGGCCATCAAAAACAAGATGGATCTGTCGATTTCCGTTGCGGTTGGCTCTACCCTGCAGATTGCCCTATTTGTGGCTCCGCTCTTGGTCTTGGTGGGCTGGTTCACAGGGCAGCCCATGGATCTGAACTTCAATCCGTTTGAGCTAGTTGCGGTGGCGGTGTCGGTCTTCGTTGCCAACTCGGTCAGCTCCGACGGTAGCTCAAACTGGCTAGAGGGGGCGCTGCTGCTGGCAACCTACACGGTCTTGGGGCTGGCGTTCTATTTTCACCCCGAGATTTTGCCGGTGGCCAGCTGATGCGGTCAGATCAATTATCTTGGCTGGATAGGTCATACACCTGACCATCAAACAGCAGCCGCGTGATCCCCTTGGCCTGGAGATATGCCGTCGTTTTTTGCAGCAGCCTGCTGTCCGGTATCTTGACGATGCGGTGGACCCGACGATTTGAGAATCGTTTGGCCACCCGGTGATTATCAAAAATAGGCAGAGTTTTCTCTTCTACTTCGCCGGAGGGAATATGCCCCAAATCGGCAAAGTCTCTCAGCGGACGGGTGATCAGCTCCGCTGCCCGATCGATGACGAGGTAGCACGTGCGAGGCAGTCTTGCCTCAGCAAGGGGGCGCACCTCAAGGGAGTCGCTCCCTCTGACGTGCAAGCTGGCAAAGTCGTCATCAGAGTCTCCGTCGCCATCCTCATCGCTATCATCGTCATCGTCATCTAGGTCCGTGAAGTCATCGTCATCATCGTCGTCCTGAAAATCTAAATCCTCAGCGCTGTCGCCATCCTCGTCGCTGTCGTCGTCCAAAGCGTCATCTGTGTCGACGACCCGAGAGCGCTTGCGTAGAATAGGCCCTGGCCGGTCGGATGATGCGCTAGGCAGGGGCGCTTCTTCTGCAGAGGCGGGAGAGGCGGATGCATCGGCTGCGTCTGGCCCATCTGACGGGCGATCGCTGGCGGCCTGCTGTTCCGCAGAGGGTCGTGAGGCTGGGATATCGGGCTGCGGCTGGGCAGGCTGGGGGGCAACGCCCACCGCCACATCTGCCAGGATTCGACGTGAGGCCGCCACGCCTTCTGATGACGATTCAGCCGCAGAATCAGGCGCTGCGGCAGGCAATGGCCTAGGAACCCCAGTTCGTTTTTGCTGCACCAAGGCTTCATACTCGTCAGAAGAGAGCCCCTGCTTCAACACGCGGCTGATGGTGCTGCTGCTGACACCAAAGCGACTCGCCAATGTGGATGTCGTTTCTTCTGGATGCCGATAAAGCTGCAGGATTGATTGCTTTTCGGGATTCGATAGTCGTTTGGGTGGCATGAAGCTAGTGATTCTTAACTGATCACGAAGGGTGTGACGCAATTCTAACCGAATTCAAGCCAAGGCCCCCGCAGAAAAGGCCAATCGTTAAGATCGACGGCGCATCCCTCGGCGGGAGCGGGTCGACAAACTGTACTCTAATGCGGCACCAATGCTAAACAGCACAGCGCTAAAAATCCAAAAGACCTCAGGCAGCTCGCCAGTTTCATAGTCGTCTAAGCGGGTGATGGCATAGGCAAACCAGATGTCAGCGATGTAGAACGAAAATGCAGCAGCAGCGATGAATCGCCATGACGTTGAAAAGCGTCCGCCCCAAAATGCGAGGAGCAAAATGGTGGCCATAACCAGAAGAAAGACATCGCCAGCTACATACAGCAGTCCGACAGGGCCAGCATAGGGTTCTAGGGTCGCATTTAATTCAGTGACCCATTCAGGAGCAGATGGGGCAGGCGTATCCCCCCCAGCCTCATTCTCAATGGGAACTGGCGGCGGCGGCGGGGTGGCGCTTTCCGGAGCCGGTTCGGGCGCGGGCGCTGCAGGAGGGGGTGGCGCTTGAGCGAGCCAGACGGTCTCAGAGACGGGCGGCTCCAGGGCGATCGCTGCCGGTAGGATCACTTGGGCTAGCTGCCCTTGGGATCGCTCTGGAGACAGGGGTAAAGCGCCGCTATCGTCACCCCCCCCATAGGAAACAAAATAGGCCAGGGCAAAACCCACAATGGCGATCGCCAGCACGATGCCATATTGAACAACCGTAAGGTTGAGCCGTTTTGACACCACCGCAAGCAGCATTCCAATGCCCAAAACCAGGTAGGTCAGCAGATAAAAGAAATCGGCGGGAGACACCTCAGGAGACAAGTTCCACACTAGCTCCCACCAGCCCAAAATCAGATTGCCAGCAAAGTAGGACAGCATGCCAATGGCAAACAAAAGCCACACGGCCCGGCCACTGACAATTTGAGAACTGCGCCAGTTGCGCAAACACAGTAGAGCAGCCCCCAAAAACGCCAAATTTTCTAGGGCATAGGTGGCAATGCCATACCACTGGGGTCGAGGTTCGATGGGGCTTCCCAGCAGAAAGACAACCAGCGAGACAACTGCCCATAGAACCGCTAGAATGACCACCGTCTGGACGGAAAGCAACGATTTGGACGGACGGACGTTATCGTTCATTACTCATCTCTACTCATCTCTCTAAGATTTAGTCACCACACAACGGAACCGGTTTGGCCTCAGCTAGCCTGCCAGACTTGCGACACTGGGGACTGCTTGAGCCAAGCCATAAACAGGCCACGATCTTGACTTGGCATATCTTCTAGGGCATCCATCACCCGCTGGGTAAAATTTGAGTTGCCAAAGTGCTCTTTCCCAAGCCGGTGTAGCTCCTCCAGCAGCAGGGTCAAATGCCCTTCTCGCCAAGGGGGAACCTGCAGGGACGCGAGCGGATCGATTGTGAGCAGCTGGTTGGCAGCATCCGGTGTATCAGCGCCTGGAAACTGGCCCATCTTGAACACATCGAGCAGCTCCTGCTCAAAAATACCCAGCTGGCGATCGCCCAGCAGATCTTCAATATCGATATAGACGGCCTGCAGCAGCAGTAAGCAGGCTTGAATCAAAGCCGCTTTGGCCCCAACGCTGCCGTCATCACCACTGCCGTCGTCGAGCTGGTCAAGCCTAATTTTGCCCCAGATGCTATAGCGTTCAGTCTCCTCTAGCAAAACGCAAGCCTTACCCCGGTTGTCGGTCAGCTCACGCCAGAGCGCTCGAGCCTCGTCAGATTGGGTTGCTCCGAAAATATTGATGAGCCGGAATGTCTGCCCTTGATAATGCAGCACTGGCACTTTTTGGTCCCGCTTGGGATGCTGAATACTTGAAATCTCTACGTCCTGCCGTTTCAAGATAAACATAGCGGTGACAATTGACTCCTATCGGGGCTAGGGTGGTAGGCAACATGAGGGCGGTGAGGCAAGACACAGCGCCTGTAGCGCTAGGGTGCTACAGATATTGCGAGTATCCTATGGAGTGATCCAGCAGCGACATTGGCAAATGGGTGACTATTGGTCGCGTTTCCCGTAGGTCTATTGGACATAACATTGGATCGGCGCTATCGCGATCGCCTCGTCATAGCGCCCTCGTCATAGAGCCCTCGTCATAGAGCCCTAGCCACAGGCGTGAGGCTGCGTAGCCGACCAACAATTCGACCAATAATACAGACAATACAACAAACCCCTGTGATAAATCACTGTAATAAATTACCGTGGTAAACCATCATAGGCTTGGTGTTCGATAAGCAGCATGTGACTTTTAAGGATATGCTAATTTAGCCATAGTTAGGTTGGTTTATCAAATTGTTTGGCCTTGCTCCAGTAGCTCAGTGGATAGAGCATCTGCCTTCTAAGCAGTCGGCCGCAGGTTCGAATCCTGCCTGGGGCGTCCGTAATTTGCCGCTCATACCTCTAGCATCCATCACCGTCCATCTGCAATGTTTGAACTCCTAGCGGCCCTTTCCATTGCGGCTGCTGCAGGCTTGAGATTAGGGTTACCGCTCCTAGTTCTTGGCGTACTGAGCGGCGGTGAACTTTGGAGCGAGGTGCCCATCCTCTCAATGTTCAATCCTTCAGTGGTTTTGGGCATTTTGGTCAGCATCTCTCTTCTAGAGCTAGTGATCTCTAAAGATCGTTTGGGCCACCGCGTGCTTCAAATCATGGAACTCGTTTTTAGCCCTATCGTGGGGGCGATCGCTGGCATCGCCGTGGTCACCTACACCATCGGCAGTTCAGCGCTGCTCACCACCATCATCGGCGTTGTCAGTGCTTTAGTGGCATTTGTGCTGCGTCTGGTTCAGCTCGGCTGGTTCTACAGGCTGCGGGGGCTCCCCATGTGGTTTATCCTCACGCAGGACGTGCTGTGCATCGCGCTAGTTTTTCTAGCATTTGATGCACCTCGGCAAGGGGGCGTGATTGCCCTATTTTTGCTATGGCTTGCCATCCGCAGCTCAAGTGCGTGGCAGCAGCGTCGCCACCCAAAGCCAGGCTAAGTCGGCCTCCCTCTAGGCCCGTACTACCATTACATCCGCTGCCTTGAGCATGTGGTAAGTAACGATCAGCTGAGTCAGCGCCAGAGGATAGCTTTGCAGCGTTTCTCCCGTAGTGCCCGTGAGCTTGCCCAAGTCCTGGTTCCCCTCTAGACTACAAAACTGACCTAGGTAGGGAATCTCATTACACAGCACCCGCTCCAGCACCTTGACCTGGTCATCAGTGGCATGGCCGTCGACTTCGAGCACATCCACAGGCTTGCCCATATCGCGATCAAGGCCGAGGCGAATCGCTTCGCCGAGGTGGCTCCCATTGGGATCAAGAATGTGGGTGAAGTCGGGATGGGGAATGGTGGGCCGCAGCACTAGGCGAGCATTGAGGAGCACCTCGTTGAGCGGTTCCCCGCTGGGCGGATAAAACGTAACGACGACATCAGCCCACTGACGCTGGGGCCGAATGAATGCCTCTGAATCAGGCTCACGCTTTTGCATTTGCTCACGGACCTGATCTCCTGTGTAACCCCGCTTGCGGGTATCCCGCTTTATTTTCCAGTCCATACGCACATCCTCCGGGGGGGCGAGATAGACTTTGACGTCGTAGGCATCGCGCATGCCCCGAGTCGAGTAGCCTAGCAGTCCTTCCACAATGACAAAGCGACTGGGTTCAATATACTCCGGCGGATCGAACTCCCCTGTGGAGTGGTTGTAGATGGGTTTGAGGATAGCCTGGCCGGTACGCAGCAGAGCCAGATGCTGCTGGATAATATCGAGGTAGTTGCAGTCGGGGTGCAGCGCTGAAATTCCTGTCTTGGCGCGCTGCTGGCGATCGTAGCGGTGGTAGTCATCTGTGCAGATGACGGTAACGTTGTCTTCTCCGAGGATCTGGGCAATCCCGCGCGTCAAAGTCGTTTTTCCAGCGGCGCTATCGCCGACAATACCGAGAATGATCGGGCGGCTTGACATGATCTCTCCTAAGGTTGAATGCTGGCCCCTTATCGCAAAAGGAATACCGATGGCTTTTGAGAGGCCCGAGGGCTGAGCTGTTGCATCATTCTAGAGAGAGAGGGGGACGGAACTCAAGCGATTAGTTTACACACGTAAAGCCCTGGGCGGGTGAGTCAACTTCGGCGTTGGTCTGTCGTCAGCGAGAACGCCGCCGCAGCCCAGACAGAGCGATCGCCCCACCCATAGCCAATGCTCCTGCCGCAACAGCTGCTGCCAAAATTACGCCGAAAGGCAGCTGCGGGGACTGGCGACCCAAAAAGCGGAGGGACGCCAAAGCGGGACCATCGGGGGTCACAAGGAACGCATTCTGTACGGAAATAACGGCGATCGCGACAAGCCAGCCAGCAAGAACGGCCGATAACAGCAAGATGACGAAGGGTTTCATGGTTCACTCACGCAGGTTTCCGCTAAGCAGACCACCAGCACCGATTTGATCACAGCCTCTGGCCGGTATGTCGTCGTTTCCCGATAGTCGCCTGCCTGCTGAAGGTATTGTCCAATGTAGTTTTCCGCAGCTGCTTCGATGCTATCGGGCTGTGCACTGTCCGAAAACCAAGTGCCAAAGGAAATGTTGGCCGCCGGTGGATCGGTAAAGCGGACATACTCTAGAGAGGCGTTCGCTTTTTGATGAGATAGGGTGGCTTCGCCATAGGCCATTTCTGCCGCCGCAATAGGAGTACCGACACCGAGCCCTTCGGCGGTCTCATAGGCCGGGTTGGTCGTGAGAACGCCCTGAATAACATCGGCATCTGTGACCGGCTCCCCCGCTAAGTGCAAAATATGGAACAGAATGTCACCGTCTTGCCGGACGGCGATCGCGTCAAATTCTGCCAAAAACGGGGATTGTGTGACGAAGGTGGTATTGGGGTCCAGCAGGGCTTTAAGCTCTCCTAAGGTGAGGCCAAGCTGAGCGGGACCAATACCATGGGTGGAGATGACCTGGCTTTCTGGCTCTACGGGGGGAGGGGGATCAGCAATCACCTGGGCTTCGGGTTCAGCAGACGTGGAGGGTGCAGGCTCTTGCTGAACGGTGGTCTGACCGCAGCCCAAGGTAGCCAACAAGGCGGCTACGGCAAACGTTCGATAGAGATGGCGATGTCGAGTCATGGTCGTTTAGTTTCCTTCAGGCTGAGGGCCAACTGATAGACGTGACGGCGGGAGAGGGCAGCTTGTTGCGCGAGCTGACGACTAGCATCGGAGTGGGAGAGACCCTGAGATAGAAGCCGCTGTAGCTCAGCTTTGATGTCTGTATCGCTCAATTCAAGTGGTTCTGTGGCTGCGCCGGCCAAAATCAGCGTAAATTCGCCCTGGGGATTGCGTTCAGTGTAGCGCTCTACCGCTGAGGCCAGAGTTCCTTCCCAGAACTCTTCATACCGCTTTGTCAGCTCCCGGGCCACCACAAGGGGGCGATCGCCGCCCAAGGCATCAGTTAAGTCGCCCAGGGTATGCCGCAGTCGGTGGGGCGCTTCGTAAAGAATCACGGTTCGAGCCTCTGACTTGAGAGTCGCAATGCGGTCACGGCGATCGCGTCCCTTCGCTGGCAAAAAGCCCTCAAAGACAAATCGGTCCGTCGCAAGACCAGCAGCGCTGAGGGCCGTGACGCCAGCGCTGGGGCCAGGAATGGGACTGACCGCTAGGCCTGCATCCCGGCAGGCGCGCACCAGGATATAGCCTGGGTCTGAGATACTTGGCACCCCGGCATCGCTCACCAAGGCAATAGCTTGGCCCGACTGGAGACGCTGGAGCAGTTCGGGAACCCGGTGGTGCTGGTTGTGGGTGTGATAGCTGATCTGCGGCGTCCCAATTTGAAAGTGGTGCAGCAGCTTGCCTGTGTGGCGCGTATCTTCAGCGGCGATAACGTCAACCTGGCGCAGAATTTTGACGGCCCGAAACGTCATGTCCTCTAGGTTGCCGATGGGTGTCCCCACGACATATAGCGTACCCGATACGACCTCTTGGGCCTGCCTTGTGCTGGCGGAGGTTTCATTTGGTCGATCTGGCATGATCTGGGGCGATACGTTGGGCTGTGGCATAAGTGCTGTGGCATAAGTGCTGTGGCATAGGTATTTATGCAATCCTCAAGAAGATCGCCGTTGTCAAACCTGCTCTCGTGACCCTCGTGACCCAACCGCTATGTCATGGCCTGTTTGTCGGGCTACTTACCCTTGATCTGATCTATCGCGTTGAACGATTACCGCAGCCCAATGAAAAGCTAGTAGCTTCAGACTACCTTGCTGTGGCTGGTGGACCGGCCACCAACGCCGCGATCGCATACCGCCATTTTAGCCAAAGCGTCGTCTTGCTGAGTGTCCTTGGCCAACACCCTCTGAGTCAGCACATTGCAGCCGATCTGCAGGCGCACCAGGTCACCCTCATCGACCTAGCGCCCTCCCACCCGGAGCCGCCGCCGGTGTCCTCCATTCTGGTCACGCAGGCCACTGGCGATCGCGCTATTGTGTCTCTCAACGCCAATCGCCATCAGGTTTCAGCCCAGGCGCTCCATGATGCCATGGTGATGGAGGCGCTGCAGTGCAGCCGAGTCGTTCTGATTGATGGGCATCAGATGGCCTTGGGGGCAGCTGTGGCCCAACAGGCAAAGCAGCATAATATTCCGGTTGTTGTCGATGGGGGCAGCTGGAAACCCAGTTTCGACCAGGTCCTGCGGTGGACAGACTACGCCATTTGCTCGGCCCAGTTTAGACCACCGGGCTGTGTCACTGAGCAGCAAGCAGTTCGCTATCTGCAGCAGTTAGGTGTGCGCCATATTGCCATTACGCGGGGAGATGCGCCCATCGCCTATTGGTACCGGGGCCAGTACCAGGAGATCTCTGTGCCAACTATTCAGGCCATCGATACCCTGGGGGCGGGAGATATTTTTCACGGGGTCTTTTGTCACAAGCTAACGTCTATGGCAGAGGGGGACGTTGAGTCGTCAGCAGTTCCAGCGCTGCAGCAGGCAGCAGCAGTAGCGGCAGAGGCCTGCACCACATTTGGAACCCGTCAGTGGATGATGCGGTGAGTCGCAACCCAGGCCAGCGGCAGGTTCGTAAAGCCCCTGTGAAGTCGCCCATGATGATTGGGGGGAGCATACAGTAGTCAGATACTGTTGCATCAGGTTAGCTTGCATCTATGTGCATCAGGTTACACATATCCAATGCGCAAGCGACAGTACTAGACAAATTAAACTACAGGACTTTTTATGGCGTATCAGCAAGAGAAAGCAGTCGCAATTGAAGCCGCGATCGCAGCGGCAAAGCTGTGCCAAAAGGTGCGGCAAAAGATTTCTCCAGAGGCGATTGAAAAGAAAGACAAAAGCCCTGTTACTATTGCCGATTATGGCTCTCAGGCTCTGGTCTGCCACGCTTTAGACGTGGCCTTTCCTAAAGATCCTATTGTGGGAGAGGAAGATGCGGCCCAGCTGCGAACCTTGGAGATGAAAGACAAGCTAGACCAAATAACCCAATACGTCCAGGCCATCGTGCCAGACGCAACGCCGGGAGCGGTCATGGACTGGATTGACCGGGGGAACGGCCAGTCCGCAGAGCGGTTTTGGACGTTAGATCCCATTGATGGCACCAAGGGGTTTTTGCGCAACGATCAGTACGCTGTGGCGATCGCGCTATTGGAAGGCGGCGACATCAAAGTGGGCGTGCTGGCCTGCCCGGCTCTCAAATTCAACGAAGATAGCGACGAAGGGCTGCTGTTTGTCGCAGTGCGGGGCGAAGGCACTACCATGATGCCCATCAGCAACCCAGACAAGGTCCAATCGGTCCAGGTTGTGGGCGAGGATCCCGCCAATTTTCGCTTTGTGGAGAGCGTGGAAGCGGCCCATGGGGACCAAGGGCGTCAGCAGGCGGTCGCAAGTGCCGTTGGGGTGACCTCCCCGCCTCTCAAAATGGATAGTCAGGCAAAATATGGCGCAGTAGCAGCCGGACAGGCGGCGCTATATCTACGGCTACCCTCACCTAAGTCTCCGGATTATCGGGAGAAGATTTGGGACCATGCCGCTGGCGTCATTGTAGTAGAAGAGGCCGGAGGTCGCGTGAGTGACATGCACGGCAACGCCCTAGATTTCTCTAAAGGCCAGAAGCTGGTGGATAACCAGGGGGTTGTCGTCAGCAATGGCGCTATTCATGAGACGGTGCTAGAGGCGCTTAAGGCGTCGGTGCCGAGTACATAGGAGGATTTCCTCCCAGGCCCGCTGACAGCAGCGGTGCAGATGCTATACGGGTTGTCCTAGCACCCTTGTCATGACGGCTTCATAGGCCGCTTCCACCTGGCCCAGGTCATGGCGGAAGCGGTCTTTGTCCATGACGCGTTCGCTGGCGTCAGCAACAGCCTGGTCCCACAGGCGGCAGGTGTCGGGGCTGATCTCATCTGCCAGCAGCATTGCGCCTGTTTTGTCGAGACCAAACTCTAGCTTGAAATCAACCAGCGTGATGCCGCAGCGCTGAAAAAAGGTCGACAGAACTTGGTTGATTTGCCGAGCCGTGGCGTCAAGCTGAGCCACCTGCTCTGCGGAAGCTAGCGCCAGAGCAGCGATTCGATCTCGGGTCAGCAAGGGATCGCCTAAGTCATCATTTTTGTAGTAGAACTCTACCAGCGGAGGAACTAAGGGCTGCCCTGTTGACAGGCCCGTCTCCCGGACAAGGCTGCCGGCCGCTAAATTTCGCACCACAACTTCCAGCGGAATAATGGTCACATTGCGCACCTTCATTGTCTCTTGAGAGGGCGACTCAATCCAATGCGTCGCGATACCCTGGGCCTGCAGTAACTTAAATAAATGGGTGGAAATAGCGCAGTTTATCTCTCCTTTGCCCCGAATAGTGCCCCGCTTCTGGGCATTGAAGGCAGTGGCATCATCTTTAAAGTGGCTCAGCAGAGTATCTGGATCATCGGTAGTGTAGAGGACTTTAGCTTTGCCTTCGTAAATTTTTTGAGCCACTGCAATTCACCTTTAGCGCCGGGGCAATACCAGCCCCCATCATACCGCTCTAGCCTCGGTGAAAATTGAGCAATTTGGCCCAGGGAAATACTACTGTGACGTGGAGCGATCGCCGATTTTTGCCACAGAGGCAGCGGATTGCTCTAGGGGAGGCCGTAGACTGACATACAGCGCCAGCCCCAGCATGGGGAGGGCAGCGGTCAGCCAAAACCAAGGGCTAGCCTCCCGCCGGGCCATGTCGTCGCCCAGCAGAGCCGGCACCAGTAGACAGAGCAAAACAAAGTCGAGACTCATCACATGGATAAATCGGCTCGTTTGCCACTGGGCCACAAACTTGTCCCAGTTGCTCCCCAGATCACCCCCTGCGATGCCGTAGCCCACTAGGGCCACGATGGCGGCTACGGCGAGAACTCCAAGCCAGCGAGATTCGAGCAGCTTGAGTTGCCAACTTAAGGCAGCGGAAGCGGTCTGGCTGGGGCGGCGCAGGGCTAAATAGGGAAGAAGGGCAAACGCCCCGACCCCAAACGAGGCCACCGCGAAGGGCCAAGCTGGAAAAGACTGCGATCGCCCGTCGAGTATGACTAGAGCGCTATACAAAACGGGCCATATGCCCATCAGGTTAAATAGGCTAACGATGATGGGGTTGATGTCACCCCAGTTGCCGAGAGATAAGTCCTGAATTAGAGATAGCGTATCGGGCTGATCGGGTGGGGCCAGGATGAAGGCGTAGCCGATGAGTCCTAACCACAGCGTCAGAAACGCGAGTCGCCTTGCCATGAGCTGTTCTCAAATAATGCCTGTTTGGGACTTGTATACTAATCGCAACATTACCGATGTGCGAGCTTCTATACACATTAACAATTATGTCACTAGGTATGGTTTTGTACATATCAACCAACCTAGATTACAGTCCGTCCAAATTATCCCGTGTCTCCTTTAACGTCAAGTATGGGAGGGTATGAGCGATAGGGGCAACTTTAGAGGCACCAGAATGAATACAATAAGCTTACTGAACGCGTACGAAGCGGGTCACCGCGATTTCGCTGGTGCTGATTTATCCGGTGCCAACTTGGCGGGGGTGACCTTGATCGGCGTTGATCTAGCTGGGGCAAATCTGACTGGGGCAAATCTGGCTGGGGCATTCATGACAGGCACAAATCTGGCTGGGGCGAATCTCAATCGGTCAGATCTGAGGTATGTCAAGCTGAGCGATGGTTGTTTAGAGGGCGCTGACTTAACGCGGGCTAGGCTGCAGGGTGCCTTTATGGTGAAATCGAACTGCCTGAGCGCTAAGCTCAGTGGCGCTAGCTTAGATCATGTCAACCTGCGCGGAGCGCTGCTACGGAAGGCTAATTTTTGCGGCGCGAATTTATTCGGCAGCAATCTCCGTGATGCAGATTTGGCTCAAGCTAACCTTAACTGGGCCAATCTTACAGCAGCGCGCTTAGGGGATGCTTATCTTGCTGGCGCATCTTTGACGGATGTCGATCTGACCGATGCTGATTTGGATGGCGTTGACCTGCGGGGTGTTGATCTCAGCACCGTTGTCTTATCTCGAGCACAGCGAAATGGTGTGGAGTCGGAAGAGGCTTTGCGCATTGCGACACATCATATGCAGTCTCGATTGAGCGGCGCAGTGTTGGAGACGGGTCATCCCAACAACAGAGCAGGTTCAAAGCATCCGGTTGACTATGCTCAGCCACTACGACAGTCCTACGGGCACAATAGCGAGATGATGGGGCGCTTAATGGCTAGCCGCCCAGAGCCATCTGCCATCGCTAGAGACTGCTGGCTTCCACCCTCTAGACTGCACCCTCAGTCTCATCGTCACGTTGCCCGGTCCATATCTACCCAGAGCGGCCTGATCCAGCTATGAGTCAGCCAGTGACGCCTATTGTGATCTGGGTTACTGCTGCTGAAGAAGAAGATGCCGACAGGATCGCTACTGCCCTGGTCGAACAGCGGCTGGCGGCTTGTGTGGCGATCGCGCCGATACGATCGATCTATCGATGGCAAGAGGCCGTCGAGCAATCCCAGGAGTGGCAGCTGACGATCAAGACGACTCAGGCTCGGTTTGCTGCAGTGGAGGCGGCTGTGGAAAGCCTCCACCCCTATGACGTTCCGGAAGTTATCGCTGTCCCAATTTCTAATGGTTCACCGACCTACGTCGCTTGGTTGGCCGACCAGGTAGCCTAGGCTCAGACAGCTCCAAACAATCTAGATCGTGGCCCCCAATAGAGATGAGGCATCTGCTTTCAGCTGCTCCGCCTTATCGGTTTTTTCCCACGGTAGGTCCAAATCAGGTCTGCCAAAATGGCCGTAGGCGGCAACATCTTGATAGAAGCGGCCGTTGCGGCCTTGGGGCAGTTTTGTTAAACCAAACTCCTGGATGATGCCGGCCGGTCTCAGCTCAAAGTGCTGCTTGACCAGAGTGAGAAGTTGATCGTCATCAATACGACCCGTGCCAAAGGTCTCAACCAGAATACTGACAGGACGAGCCACGCCAATAGCATAGCTGAGCTGCACTTCACATTTCTCTGCCAGTCCAGCAGCGACGATATTTTTAGCCGCATATCGGCAGGCATAGGCTGCGCTACGGTCAACTTTAGTTGGATCTTTCCCAGAGAAAGCGCCACCGCCGTGGCGGGAATAGCCGCCATAGGTATCGACAATGATCTTTCGTCCCGTCAGTCCAGAATCGCCCTGGGGGCCGCCAATGACAAACTTGCCGGTTGGGTTGACTAAAAAACGGGTGCTAGCGCCGGGTTTGACATCTAAATTCGTCAGTACAGGTTGAATCACCTGTTCCCAAAGATCATCTCGAATTTTGTTTTGAATCCCAGCGGCGTCTGCTACGCCAGATATAGATGGCGCGTGCTGTGTAGACACCAATATCGTATCGATACCCACGGGTTGTCCGTCTTCGTAGGCTATTGTGACTTGGGTTTTGCCATCGGGCCGCAGGTAGGGCAGTGCATCTGTTTTGCGGACTGCCGCCAGCTTCCGAGATACGCGGTGGGCGAGGCTGATGGGCAGTGGCATCAGCTCGGGGGTCTCACTGCAGGCAAATCCAAACATCAAGCCTTGATCCCCAGCGCCGATGCGGTCAAGGGCCTCATCGCTGGAGTCTTCTCGCATTTCCTGAGCTGTATCTACCCCTTGAGCAATATCAGGAGACTGGGCATCAAGGGCTACCATCACTGAGCAACTGTCGGCAGAGAAGCCATTGATCGAATCGGTATAGCCAATTTCGGCGATCTTACGACGGGCCAAATCAACATAGTTGACCTGCGCCGCTGACGAAATTTCTCCTGTGATGAGGACAAGCCCGGTATTGACGACCACCTCAGCAGCGATACGGCTTCCAGTGTCTTGGGCAAGGCACTCATCTACGATAGTGTCTGAGATTTGATCACATATCTTGTCAGGATGTCCTTCGGTAACGGACTCAGACGTAAAAAGGTAGCGACGCGTCAATGAAACAACCTCACAACTTGCTTGGATTTTACAGCTCAAATACAGTGGGCTTCAGCCCAAGAGATTCTGTGGTCCACAGAACTCGTATCGGCAACGCTTTAGCGATCGCACGAATTCTGATTAATTTTACCTGTTCATGGCTGAAAGAAACAGATGCCGCTATTGGGACAGCTGCAGATGAGCCAAGGTGGAAATGACGGCAGCGCCCTTGGCGAAGGTAGAAGCATTCCCTCTGTATCGATCGACCAAAACACAGCCTGCAGTGTCGGCCTGCCCTGCGAGGTCAACATCTGATGATGAATCGCCAACTATTAGAACCTGAGAAGCGCTTACCTCTAGACCGTCACAGGCCTGCGCCAAAAAATCTGCCGTTGGCTTTGCCAGGTGGCGATCGCTTCCCATAAGGAGATGAAAGTATGGGGCAAGTTGGTAGTGGTCAACAAATCCCCTCACGTTTTCAGCGGTATCTGCAGAAACAATCCCGAGCCGGATACCGGCATCGCGAAATCGTTGAAGACAGGGAATCACATCTTCGAACGGGGGCGTGTGGCCTGCCTTGGCAGCCCAGCCCTGATCTGCTTCCGTGAAGCTAGCATTCACAATGGCGATCGCCTCCCGCCAACCCCGCCCAGTTTCAGCGACGTAGGCCGCTGCGGCTATCTCAGTTTCCCAGCGGCTCCCGACCGCCATCAACCCATCAGGATCGAGGCCATCTGCGGAAATGCCTAAAGCCATGAGCAGCGGCTCCTGGACGCCGGGGATTCGAGCATCAATAAGCCTAGCGCGCTGCCGGGCCAAGCTTGTCAGAAAGCTACCAGGATCAGCAAGTGTGCCGTCCTTATCGAATAGGACAGCACAGATGTTGTTGAACTGGCGATGATCATTGTGCGAGACTTGACCATCGCTGCAGCGGATTGAAACCACGGTTATGCTCCATGCATTTCGACGGCAGTTGCGCCTAGAATCAAGCTGCGAAAACTGTGAGTACCTGTTGTACAGACGTTATATCTCGCTCACAACCTCCTCACCTGCCGCACCATTTAAATCAGATCCCTGGGATTTCTGCAGCACTCGCTCTCGATACTTCTCGGCCATTTCATCGGCTTTGTCGTAGACCAGATCTGGGCTTCTGACCATGTCCCCTGGCTCAGGCTCAAGCTGCTTTGTCGACAGAGAAATTCTGCCGCGCTCGGCATCAAGGTCGATAATCATAACCTTGATTTCGTCGTTGACGTTGAAGACGCTGTGGGGCGTATCGATGTGATCGTGGGAAATCTCAGAAATATGGAGAAGACCGCTAACACCACCAATGTCAATAAACGCACCGTATGGCTTGAGGCCGCGAACGTTGCCGATAACAACTTCACCCACCTCAAGGCGATTCATCTTACGCTCAACCAGCGCACGTCTGTGGCTCAAGACTAGACGATTTCGATCTTCGTCCACCTCCAAAAACTTTAGAGGCAGCTCTTCTGCAACGAGATCTTCCTTGGGCTTGCGCGTGCTGATATGTGACCCTGGGATAAAGCCGCGTAGCCCCTCAATACGCACCAGAGCACCACCTCGGTTGGTGGCGAACACAGCGGAACGCACGGTGGCATCCTCAGCCTTAAGCTGCCTAACTCGCTCCCAAGCACGCATATACTCTATACGACGAATCGAAAGGGTCAGCTGACCATCTTCGTTTTCGTCTGTCAGAATAAAAAACTCTCGGGTCTCGTCAGCCTGCAGAACTTCTTCAGGGCCATCAATGCGATTGATGGACATCTCCTGAATTGGGATATAGGCGGCAGTCTTAGCACCAATATCGATCAGCGCTCCCCTTGGCTCGAGACTAAACACGGTACCCGCAACAATATCACCAGGGCTAAAGTGATAGTCGTATTTGTCGAGCAACGCAGCGAAGTCTTCGTGCGTGAAGCCAATATTAGTCAAATTGTCTTGTTCTTTTTCTACTTGTTCCACCATGCGGGCTGTTCCTGATACCTGTCTCCGTTCGTGACACTGCGTTAAAGTTTGGGCTGCCTTTCCGCTCTTGAGCACCGAAGTGGCCTCTAAAGGCACTCTTAGCCCTGCGTTGAGGCTAAATACTCGTTACCCAGCTTTACTTGCTCAGAAAGCCTATTATAAGCCTTATTGCTACCAGTTACCAAAACTCAAAATCATTTCCTGTCAGCCATGCTACCGAAGCGGGGTGTACTCAGGGACGTCAGCTGATTCCAAGGCTGAAGATTCCAAGACTGAAGATTGTGAACCAGATTCTGAGTTTTTTAGGTTATCGAGCTCTGCAACGAAATCACGAATGCCCCTGAACTGCCGATATACAGAGGCAAAGCGGACATAGGCCACTTCGTTGAGCTGCCGTAGCTGAGCTAGGACCAAATCCCCCAGTTCTTGGCTCGTGACCTCTCGGCCAGCCCGCTGCTGGAGATCGACTTCAATTTCGTCAACTAAGTTTTCTTGCTGAACCAGCGACAAGTCGGTCTTTTCGGCAGAGCGAGCTACGCCCCGCAAGAGTTTGGAGCGATCGAACGCCTCGCGATCGCCGTTCCGCTTGACAATTGTGATGGGCACAAACTCAATGCGCTCATAGGTTGTAAACCGCCGCTTGCAATCTAAGCACTCCCGGCGACGACGCACGCTTTGGCCTGACTCGGCAGAGCGAGATTCTAACACTCTATTGTCAGGAAACTGACAAAATGGGCACTGCATAATTATTTACAGCCTTCGCAACTCTGAGATTTCAACATTGAGGGAACTAGGAGAGACTACTAGATACTCCTACTGAGGCCCAGGGTAGCATGAATAAACGCTATCTGTGCCGTATTGTACATGGGCAACCGCTACTTTCGACCCAACGGATAGACCATGAGGTTGCTTGCCGACAGTTGGATGTAACCACTTTATTAGATTTTATTAGATCCAAAACACCAGCCCAAAAAAACAGTACTCCATCAACGAAAGCTGATGGAGTACTGTAGCAGCCGAGCTAGGCAGATCGAAACGCAATGGTAATCCTAGAATTGCCAGATTGACCGACCGACGGTAGCAAATTGCTGATTAGAAGACTGAGTTAGTCTTTGTTGATTCGAGGCGGCTCTCGAAACGCAATGGCAAAAAACAGAACGCCAATTGCACCGGCCAGAACAAGAATGTATGCGACACTCTCCATGAAGATAGATCCTCTGTCAGTTCACATTACTAGATAGTTTATCATCAATTCACCCGCTGGGAGCTTACAAAAAGCGGCCTGAGCAATCCTTACTTGGACTGGTCTAGGCCGCTCTTGTAATCACGATGAATGCAGGCTTATCCTGTCGCTACCGAGCTATCTCCATAACGACAGGATAACAAGCGCTTTAGATAGGGTCTTCGCGGCGGGTAGATTTGTCACCAACCTTCTGGAAGAATCCCCACTCGACCTGCTCAGGAGACAGATCAGGGTCAACACCAGCGAACACATCGCGGAACAGCGTACGAGCGCCGTGCCAAATGTGGCCAAAGAAGAACAACAGTGCGAATACAGCATGACCGAATGTAAACCAGCCACGGGTGCTCGTTCGGAAGACACCGTCAGACCCGAGGGTCTCAGTGTCGAACTCGAACGGTTCACCAAGCTGCGCTTTACGGGCATACCGCTTCACAACGGCAGGCTCAGTGAAGGTTTGTCCACCCAGCTCACCGCCGCTAAAGGCGACGTTAACGCCAGTCTGCTCAAAGCTGTACTTTGATTCAGCACGACGGAACGGAATATCGGCTCGGACAACGCCCTCATCATCCACAAGGATAACCGGGAACGTTTCGAAGAAGTTGGGCAAACGACGAACCGTCAGGGCTCGACCTTCGCCATCCGTAAACGCAGGGTGACCAAGCCATCCCTGGGCAATCCCATCACCTTTGACCATCGGACCGACGCGGAAGAGGCCGCCCTTAGCAGGGCTGTTGCCGACGTAGTCGTAAAAGGCTAACTTCTCAGGAATTCGCTCCCAAGCCTCAGCTTCAGAGAGACCAGACGCGACGCCGCTTTGAACTCGCCTGTCGATCTCCTGCTGAAAGTAGCCACTGTCCCACTGGTACCGAGTTGGACCAAATAGTTCAATAGGTGTCGCCGCACTGCCGTACCACATTGTTCCTGCTACTACGAACGCTGCGAAGAAAACGGCAGCGATACTGCTGGATAGGACTGTCTCAATGTTGCCCATGCGCAGCGCTCTGTATAGCCTCTCCGGTGGGCGAACGGTGAGGTGGAACAACCCGGCAATGATACCGACTGTACCCGCTGCAATATGGTGAGCTACGATGCCGCCGGGGTTGAATGGATCAAATCCTTCTGGTCCCCATGCAGGAGCAACAGGCTGCACGCTTCCCGTAACGCCAAAGGGGTCTGACACCCACATGCCTGGGCCCCAAAGCCCCGTGAGGTGAAATGCGCCAAATCCGAAGCAGAGCAGTCCAGATAGAAACAGATGAATACCAAACATTTTGGGAAGATCCAACGCTGGCTCGCCAGTGCGCGGATCTCTGAACAGCTCTAGATCCCAATAGACCCAGTGCCAACATGCCGCTAGAAATAAAAGACCAGACAGCACAATGTGAGCGATCGCAACCCCTTCTAGAGACCAGAAGCCTGGGTCAGTCGCTGTTCCACCCAGAACGCTCCAGCCGCCCCATGAATCGGTCACGCCAAGGCGAGCCATGAACGGCAAGACAAACATGCCCTGACGCCACATTGGGTTCAAGACAGCATCACTTGGATCAAAAATAGCTAGCTCATAGAGCGCCATCGAACCAGCCCAGCCAGCGACCAGAGCTGTATGCATTAGGTGTACAGAAATCAGCCGACCTGGGTCATTGATGACGGCTGTATGTACTCGATACCACGGTAGTCCCATCGACTACGCCCCTCCTATCTTTCTAAACAACGTTAGACAGTTTATTTTAGACAGTTTGACAATTCAATTGTAAAAATGAAAGTGTATAAAGAAGTGTAACCACTGACCGACGCTATTGCAAGTAGTTATCGGGGGGAACGAGTCCCCTGGGAAAAAGTGGGTCAATTCTTCAGTTGAGGCATTCAGGAGCCAGCGTTGTGACTAGTATCAAATTTGTCGATGAAGGGACCGAGGTTGTCGCGGCGAATGGCGCGAACCTACGGCTCAAGGCTCTAGAGAACAGCGTCGATATCTACACCTTCACCGGGAAACTGATGAATTGTGGTGGCTACGGGCAGTGCGGAACCTGCATTGTCGAGGTCTTGGAGGGGATGGATAACCTCTCATCTAAAACCGAGGTAGAGAACAGCAAGCTCAAAAAGTATCCAGACACCTATCGTCTAGCCTGTCAAACGACAGTCAATGGGCCAGTATCGATTCGGACCAAGCCACAGAAGAAGTCTTAGATTTGCTCCGGCAGCGAATCGCGCCAATGGAGTCCTAGCCGCCGGAGCGCGTATAGCCCTGCCGCAAGGTGGTATGATTCTGGCTGAAGCATTGGGAGGCTAGGGCCAATGGAAATCAATGATTTGGGTTTCGTGGCAACAATTCTGTTTGTTTTTGTACCAACGGTATTCTTGCTGATTTTATTCATTCAGACAAAGGAAGAGTCGCGGTAGTATTGGGTGCTATCTCTGGGTATGCGATCGCTGAGATAGAGCAGCCATAGGATGCCATGGCCCCTTACAGTAGCTGACTATTGGAGCCATGGCCCACCCCGAATGAAGCGCTATGGCAGCATGAATTATCCGTCTCGCTGCTTGCCAATTGACCCATCGCTGCAGCTCCGGGCTGCAAGGTAGCGCTTCGGGTCATCTTTTGTTGAAGTAGCGCAGAGCGAACTACTCTGCGCTAGTGATTTGGCTGCCAGGAAAAACCACGCGAAGCGGGCTGGGCGCGTCCAATGAGCTGAGGGCAATAAAGAAACCACGTCAGACATAGAAGGTCAGACATGGGAGCGCTCAGGAGCCTAGGACTGCTGCTTACAGTCCTAGGCTCCTAAATTGTGGTGCGCCAGACGACTGCAGCCGCTGAGGCGCTTCAGAAGGGAGCAACCGCTCAGGACAGATTCGCCTAACTGCTGGGAACCCGCTCAATTTGCGCGTATCCGCTGAACAGCAGCTGCTTACCTCGCGTTTCCAATCGGTTGATACGCAACAGCACGCCGTCTAAATCGAAGCGATCTAGGTCAACCATGCCGTTTAAAATCTCAACAAACGCTTCAGATAAGACTTTGGACAGCCCCTGTAGATCCTCAGGCACAGGGCCAGGCAAAAACTCAGCATCTTGAAATAGAACACGCCGCCGCTTCTCGACCGCCAAGGTCGCCTTGAGGCTAACCGGGACGGCACTGCGGTTGGGCAGATCGGTCTCAGCCAATATTGTGACGCCGTTGTTGGGCTGGAGCGTCACCTGAACAGCTTTGAAGGAGACAGGCTCGCCACCCGACAGGTTTGTCAGGGCGTCCATGTCTACATTACACATCCGCTGCTTGACTAGCTCAGCCTCAAAGGCCTGGTTGATAGCCTCCTCAGTTAGAACAACCTGAGCCACAGCTTGAGTAGGCTGTCTTAGCTTCAGCTTTCCAGCCAGCATTGCCCTGACGTCAATAGAAACGGCATCTGTCTCGAAAGACATTTCATCCGTTTTAAATTCACGACGAATGACAAGCTGCCGGCCGCTCATCTTAAAACTGTCTACGCTGCCTTGCAGCAGCTTGCTGGATGGGGAGCACCGGATGGACACCTCGACAGCTTCGCTTGATGTGAATAGATGCCGGATGGATTGACTGGCAACCGTATTGAGCATACGTTCGCCGAAATCT
>JGI12210J13797_10980170_pt1 | contig 74565 bp, 68 predicted proteins | sample ElkSlonscriptome_3_FD_13797 | JGI IMG/M metagenome (IMG submission 13797) | reverse complement strand
CCTTCATCTTCTTCTTGCCGTTCTCTACTTCATATTTTCCTGTCTCGGAGGGACCCATACCGACTTTTCCTTTTTCTTGTGACTCGGTGTGCGCCTTGTCCTTCATCTTCTTCTTGCCGCTCTCCACTTCATATTTGCCAGTCTCGGAGGGGCCCATACCGACTTTTCCTTTGTCGGTTTCGTCGGTGAGCGCCTTGGCGTTGGCATCGTCCTTGGCCTTGGTAATATCGCCTTTGTTCGACATGTCTCCGCTTGTGCTGTCCTTCATCTTCTTCTTGCCGTTCTCTACTTCATATTTTCCTGTCTCGGAGGGACCCATACCGACTTTTCCTTTTTCTTGTGACTCGGTGTGCGCCTTGTCCTTCATCTTCTTCTTGCCGCTCTCCACATCATACTTTCCTGTATCGGAGGGGCCCATACCGACTTTTCCCTTGTCGGTTTCGCCGGTGAGTGCCTTGACGTTGGCGTCATCCTTTGCTTTGGTGATATCTTCGGTGGCGTATAAAGGGCTGGCTAGTAGAGCCAGCATGCTGATGGTTGCTACACAGTAGAGTGAAAGTGCTTTCATAATAATCCTCCGTTGTAAGGTGTGGGACAAAGATCAAGCTTTGTACGTTTGCTCAATTCTGCCTCTTTATTAATGTGGATGCCGATATTCGGACCACCTTGCGGCCAGCTCCGATATGAAAAGCTGTTATTGGTGTAGATGCTTTGCAAAGGTTATGCCAGTAGATTGTTTTTATAATTCGTTATATATTGAGTACTTATACGGGGAGAGATGGGGGAGAGGATACAGCACGGTCGTGTTTCCATTATTTTCGGACAGTATTCCTGTTCGAGTGGAAGAATTGGTCCATCGCTGTTCACAGGCGGGTGGCAGGAAGCTGGGTGCTCTTCCTGCCGTTCTTGAACCTAAAGTGGGTGCGGGGGGATACTTTTACCTTGAATAAATAACGAGCTGAGATAGTTTTCAGGGCGAAAAGGCCTGTAAATGCAGGCCATTTTTCAAGGTGGCCAATAATATCAAGGTGTATACAAACAATGCAGCGCCCGTTTTTGATGAATTGTTCGGGCGGAGGCAAAACAGAGGTTTTGTGCGGCTGGCCGGATGATACCGGCAGAGCTTTGGTCCTGTTTTTCGGTACACTCGACTCAAGGCGTATTAACCTTCAGTCCTGCCAAAGTAGTCTTCATCCGGATGAGCCTCTTTATCGAATGAGGTTGAGAAGAGCAATAGCCGCTTCGGCTGAGGAAGCGGGGTTCTGTCCGGTGACGAGGATACCGTCGACCTCGATGTGGCTTGTCCAGTCTTCGCCCTTGCTGTATTTGCCGCCGTTTTTCTTGAGCATGTCTTCGACGGAAAAAGGCACTACCTCGGTGAGCTGTACTGCTGCCTCCTCGCTGTTGCTGAAGGCGGTGACCTTTTTGTCCTGCACCAGCGGGATGTCTTCGGCGTCGGTGGCATGGCGGAACGCCGCCGGTGCGTGGCAGACGCAACCGATGGGTTTACCTTTTTGATAGAACTCCTCAATCAGGGCGATGGACTGGCGGTCTTCGGCCAGATCCCAGAGGGGGCCGTGTCCGCCCGGGTAAAAAATGGCATCATACTCATCCGCCTTGACGACGTCGAGTTGCAGAGTGTCTGCCAGCTGTTTCTGGGCCTCGGGGTCATCCCCGAACCTTCTGGTGGCCTCAGTCTGGGCTTCGGAAGCATCACTTTTGGGATCAATCGGCGGCTGACCGCCGGCAGGCGAGGCCAGGGTAATCTGAGCGTTGTTGTCCTTGAACGCATAGTAGGGGGCTGCAAACTCTTCGAGCCAGAAACCGGTTTTCTGACCAGTGTCGCCCAGTCTGTCATGTGAGGTCAAAACCATCAGTATTTTCATGAAAATCTCCTTGTCATTGGCATCTTCCCTTTATCCTTGATAGCTTTCGTGGCAGTGATTCGGCGTCGAGGAAGCTCAGGGAGAAGAAAACAGCAGCTGTGTCCTGTAGCCATGTTTACCTCTGTAGTATAAACATGATGGCTTGCACGTCCAGCCGCATCTCCGATGGTCACAGACGTAGATGGCATCCGGGGTGGGGAGAGCTTGCGGCAAAGGATTATGCGTATTACAATGCAGTACCTGCGGGCAGCAACAGTCAATGACAGCCAAGCGCAAAGGAGTCAGGCAGCTGCCTTAGAGGTTTTGTGAAAAATGTCTAAATGATATCAGGGTATTAAAGAAAAACTACAGTAACGAGGAAACCATGGCCGAAAAACCTGCATGTGATATAGCCACAGGTAAGTGAGGACCGAAAGCGAAATCTGACAGGTGTCAGACCTCTATAAAGCCAGCAGCTTCGGGACCGCTCAACGATCAGGATAAACAACAGATACGCGAAGCCATCCGCGAGAAATACAAAGAGGTATCGTCGACTGCCAGTGGCAGATTCAAATATGTTACCGGTAAAAAAGGTGCGACGGCGTTGGGCTATGATCATGATCTACTCAAGGATATACCCGAAGAACTGATGGAGTCGTTCTGCGGCGTTGGCAATCCCTTTTCGCTGGGCGGCATCGAAAGTGGCGATGATGTCCTTGATATTGGTTGCGGCGCCGGCTTCGATCTCTATGTAGCCGGTATAAAAGCAGGCGAGACCGGCAGAGTTGCCGGCATCGATCTTACTGCCGAGATGCTCGACAAGGCCCGGTCGAACTTTGTCCGGCTGGGGCGGACCGATATCGAGACCCATCGTGTTCACGGTGAAAGCTTTCCTTTTGATGATCACAGCTTCGATGTGGTCATCTCCAACGGCGTCATCAATCTCTCACCCGCCAAAGAGGATCTCTTTGCTGAAATATACCGGGTGTTGCGTCCCGACGGCAGGGTGCAGATAGCCGATATGGTGCTGGAACAGGAGCTGCCGCCGCATCTGGCGGGCAGTCTTGAGGCATGGTCCCAGTGAGTCGGAGGGGCGGTCTCCGTGCGAGACCAGAGAGAACTTATGGAAAAAGCGGGCTTCGTCGATGTTCGTTTCGTTGGCAAGACCGGGGTAAAAACTTCTGAGTATACCGTAGGAGCACTTTTTACAGCAGTGCGCAGATAAGTGAAGAGGTCTTCCACCAGCTTCTGGCGCATCACCTTCAAGGCTACCGGCGGCTACCGGCCGAAGCGTTAAGAATTCGGCTGGTTGGCCGGTGGTGGGTCTTGTGTAATTGATGCGAGTATCGATGCCAGGGTGAGGCGGCGCATCTTTTCCTCGATATCCACCTGGATTTCAGCGAAAAGGTCGAGGAAGTAGCGGTTGATCGCCGCACCCTCGCCTGTCTCGCCAAAGGCCAGAGCGGCGACATCGAGGTGGAAGGCTTTGCGGTCTTCAACGGCGCAGTAGATCTCCTGCAGGTGGATATCGGCGGGGTCCCTGGCCAGTACGTACCCGCCGGCCGCCCCCTTGCTGGTGGCTACTACGCCGATTGCGGCAAGGTCGGAGAGGAGCCGTCGCAGCTTCGAGGCATTGATGCCGGTGTGGCGGGAAATGGTGGCGCTGCTTTGCGGCTCGGTCCTGTTTGTGGCAAGGAAGCAGAGCGCCTTGGTGGAATTTGATAATTTCGTGGATGCCGACATGTACATTTCCTTCTCAATATGTTACAGTTCGTGTAACATATGCTATATGAGGTCTCGGTTTCTGGCAAGAGATTTTCACCACAACGCAGGAGAAAGCACCATTTCTCTTCTTTGGATGGAGGCGCTATGCAATTTCTCGATGAATTGGCAATAAACAAGGATAACGCTGGTGTCTCCACCGGCTATGAATGGAGTGATATCGCCGGCAAGGAGAAAATAGAGGTCGTTTCTCCCGTGGACGGCAGGGCCATAGCCACCGTTTTTACAGCTGATGAAAACGACTATATGAAAACGGTGGCACAGGCGGTGACCGCTGCCCGCCAGTGGAGGCTGACGCCGGCGCCGAAACGAGGTGAAATAGTCAGGCAGATAGGCAACGAACTCCGACGGTATAAGCAGTCCCTGGGAGCACTGGTTTCCTACGAGATGGGAAAATCGCTGCAGGAGGGCCAGGGGGAGGTGCAGGAGATGATAGACATCTGCGATTTCGCCGTCGGTCAGTCACGGCAGCTTTACGGTTTCACCATGCACTCGGAACGGGAAGAGCACAGGCTCTACGACCAGTACCATCCCCTGGGGGTGGTTGGCGTGATAACCGCCTTCAATTTTCCGGCGGCGGTCTGGTCCTGGAATGCCATGGTTGGCTCGGTCTGCGGCAATGCACTGCTGTGGAAGCCGTCATCGAAGACGCCTTTGACGGCAATTGCCATACAGAAGATACTCGGTTCGGTGATACGAAAGAACGCTCTGCCAGAGGGACTTTTCAACCTTGTTGTCGGCAGAGGTTCGGTGGTGGGTGAAGCCATGCTGGCCGATAAACGGCTGCCTTTGATCTCGGTGACGGGATCCATAGAAGTCGGTCGGCATGCCGCTGAAGCAGTAGCGGCACGGCTGGGAAAATGCATTCTCGAGCTCGGCGGCAACAATGGTGTCATCATCACGGCCAACGCCGATCTCAAGCTGGCTGTTCCGGCGGTGGTTTTCGGCGCGGTGGGAACGGCTGGTCAGCGCTGTACTTCGACCAGGCGGGTGATAATCCACGATTCTGTCTATGACGAGGTAAAAGAGGCGCTGGTAAAGGCCTATCGTTCCCTGCGCATCGGTTCACCCCTGGTGGAGGATAATCACATGGGTCCGCTTATCGATACTGAGGCGGTCGAAGGGTATGTCGAGGCTCTGCGGCAGCTGCGGGAACAAGGTGGTACGGTTCTCTGCGGTGGCGGGGTTCTCAGCGGCGGCGAATATTTTTCGGGCTGCTATGTCGAACCGGTGCTGGCAGAAGCTGAAAACGACTATGCCATCGTCCAGCAGGAAACCTTCGCCCCCATATGCTATCTCATCAGATACACGGGTGAGGTCGAAAAGGCCATATGCCTGCAAAACGGCGTGGTGCAGGGCTTGTCTTCCTCTATTTTCACTGGAGATCTCCGCGAATCCGAACTGTTCCTGGCGGCTGTCGGATCGGACTGCGGTATTGCCAATGTCAACATAGGTACCTCGGGGGCGGAAATAGGCGGTGCTTTTGGCGGCGAGAAGGAAACCGGCGGCGGCCGCGAGTCCGGATCCGATGCCTGGAAGGGATATATGCGCAGGCAGACCAATACCATAAATTACGGGACAACCATGCCTCTGGCCCAGGGCATTCGCTTTGATATTGACTAACCCCTATTCCATGAACAAGAAAAGTCGCAGAAAGGGCGGTCGGCCTAGGTGAGTTCCCTGCTATAGTAGGCGCCACTTGTGGTTTTGAGAAAGCCTTCCAGTGGAATTTCTTCCTGTTTGATAAAGCCCTTTTGCGGCAGGATCCCATCTCGCACCATTTCGACGACAGCGCAGACCGAGGCAGCCGTGGTCCAGGAGATGGCACGGCGGCGAACGCCGTTGATGGTCAAGGGGTAGTAGGCATTGACGAATTCGTCGCGGAGCAGGTGTTCGCCCTTCCAGCCCTCGCCTGAGGCATGGATGAAGACGACGTCGTCATTGACCGCCGGTTTGGCATTGGTCAGTATTTCCCCGGCGGCCTTCCGGTTCTCCCGCATCAGCAGTTCATGAAAAAAGAAATTCATCAATTTGACATGGCCCGGGTAGCGGATGCTTTTATAGTCGAGGTTCGCCACTTTGTCGAGGTAGGTGTCGCACATGGTGCCCAGCCCCCCGGAGGTGGTGAAGGCCTCGAGCTGGATGCCGTTGATGACGATGGTCTCCAGCCACTCCATTGGCGATACCCACTTATGGAGCCCGTCTTCTATGACTTCGCAGTCGTTGAGGTATTCATTGACTACGCCTTCCGGCGACCAGTTGAAGGCGTAGCCAAGCAGGCCGGAGGGGTGCTGGGGGAGAGCGCCCACCCGCAGTTTAATGCTGCGGACCCTGTCAAATTGCGCCGCCAGCGAGGCCCCGACAATTCCTATGAATCCTGGCGCCAGACCGCACTGGGGTGCCAGGACCGAGCCGGCCTCTTCAGCTATTGATATAATGGCCTTGGTTGTCGGCACATCTTCGGTGAGATCAAAGTAATGAATCCCCTTCTCCGCCGCCATCCGGGCGATATCTATATTGAACTCATAGGGCAAACAGGAGAGTACGGCATCGAAGCGGTCGATGGTGTGCCTGCATTCCTGCATATTCCGGACATCCAGATCGAGTACCGGATAGGAAGGGTCTGTTGGCAGGTTCCTGTCGGCACCGGCTACGTCAAAACCGTTTGTTTGCAGGAGTTCGGCGACCAGATGACCGACCTTCCCGAGTCCAAGAACAATGACCGAGCGAATGGCAGCAGACATGCGAAACCTCCCGTTGATTTTCATATGTTATGCACAGTGTAACATATCTTCGACGGTGGGATTACGCAAGGGAAAAGAGTGGAAATAGCTATGGTTGCAGTATCTCTTTTTGAACCGGCAAAGTTAGTGACGGGGGTTGGCCGAATGCAGAAAAAGATTATAGTGGGTGTGGTGGAACGGGCCAGGCTCCCTGGTTTTCGGAAGGGTTATTTACACCAGGACAGCCAGCCGTCGCCGCGATGCTCTGCCGGAGTTGTGAGAAGAAAGAGGAGGCACATCCGGCATTTTCCTATGACAAGGAGGTAGAGATGAAACTCAGGTACTTTTCTCATTCTTCGTTCCAGATCACCACGGATGACGGTAAGACCATTATTATCGATCCATTTCTCGACGATAACCCGACCTCTCCGGTCAAATCGAATGAGGTCGAGGCAGATTTTATAGTTCTCACCCATGCTCATGGTGACCACGTCGGCGATGCTTTCAAGATTGCCAAACGATGCGACTCGCTATTCATCTGTGTCAACGAACTGGCCAATTACTGCAGCGATAAAGGTTTTCAGGCTCACAATATGCATATTGGCGGTTCGCATCGTTTCGATTTCGGCACCCTGAAATTCACCATTGCCCATCATGGTTCGATGACTCCCGACGGTACCTATGGAGGCGAGCCGGCCGGTGTTATCCTGGGCATAGAGGGAAAAACCATATATCATACCGGTGATACAGGGCTGTTTTACGACATGAAGCTCATCGGTGAGATGAATGCGATCGATTATATGCTGGTACCCATCGGCGACAATTTTACCATGGGCATAACCGATGCGATAAAGGCCGTGGAGCTGGCCAATCCGAAGATTGCCATACCCATGCATTATAACACCTTTCCGGTTATTGAAGCCGATCCGCAGGTTTTCAGGAAACAGCTCGAATCTCTAGGCCGCAACGCCGTTGTCCTCGAGTATGGTGAAGAGATTTTGGTTTAAAGAGCGCTGCCACCGGCGGCGTTCTCGGTCTGTGGGCTCGGGGGCGCCTTTTGCGGCAGGTCTGTGGAATGTTCCGGTCAGTCGTGAACATAGAGTTCGTCGATCTCGTCCCATTCGTCGGCATCGCCTTTGCGCAGGCTGATAAGCTTTTCGTAATAAAACAGCAGTACCTTGATGAACTGCAGCCTCAGATCCTCGCATTTACGGGTATCGTCGGGAGCGAGAGCACAGGCTTCCTGGTCGGGCATTGCCAGTATTCTATCGACTTCATCGAGAAGTCCTTGCCGGTCGAGGCGAAGAAATCGGTCCACAGGGGTTATAATCGAAGGTGCGTAATTAAGTTTTTCGAGCCTGACGGCGGTTTTTTCGATTTCCTCAGCAGAGAAGTCGTCCCGGAGGCCGCCAATCATATCCTTGAGCTCTTCAACCTGGTCTGTAAAACCTTTTTCCATACCCATTGTTTCCTTCCTTTCCTGGCGATACAGGTTCCCTGTGTTTACCTTTTTCACATGCGTCCAATGTCTGGGGAACAGTATATGTCCGTTTGGCAAACTTTCAAAAATATTCCATGGAAAAACTGATCCAACGGCTCAGGTGCGTCCAATGCGTGTTTCTTGCTGGCTGCCGGCAAGGCGTGGAGATGGCTCAAGCGCGACAGCTGTTCGCTGAAGATTCAGCAGATATTCCAATGCTGCAGTGACCAGGCAGCAACGACAGTGAGTGTGGAGAAGCAGGTAACGCCTCCCGGATGAGGCAAGGGAGAGGATCCATGAGGAAAAAAAACATATTAGCCGGAAGACTCATCGACGGCAGCGGTTCAGCGGTGCAGAAAGGGGTGTGTCTGGTAGTAGAAGAAGGCCGAATCGCAGAGGTCGTCCCCTTGGATCAGCTGGCATACGACAATGAGGCCGAAAAGATCGACCTGCGTCATTGTACCCTGTTGCCTCCCCTGGTTGACTGCAGCCTCAGTCTTGGCATCTCGGCGGCGACGGGGGCATTCGGCGAGTTGACGGATAAAAGGCAGAAGTATGACAGCGTGAAGACGCTTATAGAACGTCATCTGCAGTACTGTTTTTCCCATGGCGTGCTGGCGGTGGCAGATGGCTCAGACGAGCGCGGTTTTGTGCGGCAATACAGCTCTGCACGGGCGACAGCACAAATGATATCGATCCATACTGGCTCCTGGTTGCCCGGTCCCCGGGGAAAGGGCACCGATCAGACGGTTTCAGGTGTCGACGAATTTGTCAGGGTTGCCTGCTCTGCCGATATGAGTAGGAGCCTGGCTGATGGATCTTTTCTTACAGCTGCCGATATCGCAGCTCAGCTGGAGCAGGTGGATGCGAAAAAAAGAGTAATGGTGGCCAACGGCGACCGTGCTGTTGCCGAGGCATTGAAGGCTGGCTGCGGCGCCGTTGAACAGGGCGTCTTTATGGGTACCACTAATCTGTTGAAAATGGCAGAAAGAGGGGTTGTCTGGATTCCTTCTTTGCTCAAATTGAAAATTTTGGCAGATGCAGCTCCGTCGCATGTGGCTTCCCTCTACAAAAAAGCGCTGAGAGATCAGCTTGGTCTGCTCAGCCAGGCCAGGGATGCAGGGGTAAAAGTGGCTGTGGGCACCGCGGCCGGTTTTGCTGGCATTATTCATGGAGAATCAATGCATGAGGAGATAAAACTGCTGCGAGCAGCCGGCTATCCGCTGGTGGAGGCGTTGCGCTGCGCCAGCATCAACGGCGCAGAATTTCATGAAAATGATGATATCGGCGTCCTGCAGAAGGGAGGGCCGGCAACGTTTCTGGTAACACGGGGAACGGTGCAGCAGCTGCCACGTAAACTCGGCTACCTCGAAGATATCTATATTGGCGGCTCTACCTGCGATATGTATAGAAAAAATCCGGTCAAAACGGTATATGCAAAAAAATGAATGTCATCCCCTCTGCAAGAGGCTTACTCGGATAAATACTTCTTCCTTCCTAAATACCATGAAGAAAGGCTACACTTCGGCATATACGGTGACAATTGGTGATATTAACTACGGGGGGCACCTGGGCAATGATCGCGCCCTGGTCATTTTCCAGGATGCCAGGCTGTATTTCTTGCGAAAGCTGGGTTTTTCGGAAATGGATATCGGTGCACATTGCGGTATAATAATGGTGGAGAGCGGGGTGAGATACCTGCGGGAAGTCTTTCTCCATGATGTCCTGGAGACATCGGTCGGCCTGGGCCAGGTAAAAGCCAAAAAGCTCACCCTGGAGTATAGCGTCGTGCGCCCGGCGGACGACCAGACAGTACTGCGCGGTTTCACCTCATTTCTCGCTTTTGATTACCGGCTGAGACAAGTTGTGGTTCTGCCCGAGCTCTTCAGGAACCGGCTTGACCAGTTTTTCAGGGACCCGGCAAGTTGCGAGTGTCCGCCCGGCGCCACTGATTAATGGTAAGAGACAGTCTGCCGGCCAGGGAGTCGCAGGTCGCTTCTTTCGAGGTTGACGGCGGACGATGCGTTGCTGAAGCAGATGAATGCACGCAGAAGAGGAAAGGCTTTGCTGTCTCATCTAAAAGAGCAGTCGGTGACGATAGGGCTTGGGTGCGTGCGAACCTATCGATGCAAGAAAGAAGGCGGCGACGACCAGTACTGCCTCCGGTCCGAACCCGTGATAGGCCATACCTAAAAGACCCAGTTTGAGAAGAGTGCAGATTCCGGATATCTCTTTGTACAGTTGACGGTGGCGCATCCATTCCGTCATGATGAGCACAGCCCCGCTGACTATGGCGAGGATGGTAAAGGGTGATGGCGGTGAGATGTCGAGCAGGTAGGCTGCAAGAAAGACGGCGGCGCCAATCTGATGCAGGGCTCTGACTATGACGGCAAGAACAACAACGGCAAAAGGTCTGCTGCCGATCCTTCCCTGACGAGGCGGGGTTGCCGGTGGCCGGCGATCATTTTCTCTCATCTGGCTTTCTCTCTGTTATCGCCAATAGTGTGCGAGTCCGTTGATGACTATCCTATGGTTTGCAGCGGCATCGCCTACTCTAAAAAAATCCCGGAATTTTTCCGACAATTATTCAAAAGAGCTGTCTTTTTTTCTAGAAACAGAATATTTGAGGAAAAATGCTGATGGTAAGTGTCTGAAGAACGATTCTTTTGCTGAAAAAGCGAAAGAATGAGGTAGGAAAAGCGCATGGCAACCTTTTGGAACACAGCCATTGAAAAATACCGGCGAAGCATTATCGATAGTACAATCGCCTGGCTGTTGCCGCAAAATTGCAGCAGTTTGAAAGTTGATTACGTGGAAAACCGAGCTCCCCAGTGAGTCTTTAAAAACGTACACCCAGACTCTCACTTTGGTCATTCCGGTCCTGGATCGGGGGCTCCAGGATGCCGACAGTGGGTATCTTGCAGCCAGGTAGTTTACTAAGCTGCGTTTCATATATAATCAGCGTTCCATCCGGTGGTGCCGCATCAAATGTGATGACTACCAGAAATACACCTATCGTTCACATCAGCTTGAATTTTTCAGGAAGGGTCGGGGCAGGGTCTTTTCTCGGGTTTCCAGTAGCCTGGAAGGCTGCAGGGGGATCCCAGGGATGGGTTCATGGCATCCCGAAAAAAGATCTCTTCCGATCCGCTGCCCGTTGAGATTACGCGGCATATACAATACTAAACCTTACGAATTTGGTAGTGAGAAGATGCTGTTTATGTTTTTTTCATGTCGCGGCGTGTTGTGGAGCGCGGGGAAGACCCGAATCGGGAAACGTTGGGCTGCTTTTGTCACCCGAACTTTTGCCCCGCACGGGAGAAAACGACTCTTCTTTACCCGCTTGCCCTTGATTGCAGGCCTGGAAAAGTGCTATCACTGTAGGATACGCTGCCAATATACTTTTTCTCTTTTTTTGTAATTACTGCGAGGTATTCGATGAGTTCCTATTATAAGGATCCAGACCCTCAGGAAACCAGGGACTGGCTTGATTCGCTTGAAGGTGTGATACAACACGAGGGTGAAGAAAAGGCCGATTTTCTCCTGCAGGAGCTGACCGACAGAGCCCGTTCACGCGGGGTTACCACGTCGCCCGGCATTCTCTCGCCCTACTGCAACACCATTTCACCGGATGAGGGCGATAAGATTCCCGGAGATTCGATCATCGCCCGTAATGTTTCCGCCTATGTCCGCTGGAATGCCATGGCCATGGTTGCCAGGGCCAACAAGGATGACAAAGAGTTGGGCGGGCATATTGCCACCTATACCTCGGTGTCGGCGATGTACGAGGTCGGCTTCAACTGGTTTTTTCACGGTCCCGATGCCGAAGACGGTGCCGATCTCATATATTTCCAGGGCCACAGCTCTCCGGGTGTCTATGCCCGTGCCTATGTCGAGGGAAGACTCGACGACCAACATCTTGCCAACTTCCGCCAGGAAGTCGACGGACATGGTCTTTCCTCCTATCCGCATCCCTATCTCATGCCCGATTTCTGGCAGTTTCCCACCGTTTCCATGGGGCTTGGCCCCATGTCTGGTATCTACCAGGCCCGGTTCATGCGCTATATGGAGGGCAGAGGTCTGAAGAAGGCCGGTGACAGAAAGGTCTGGGTTTTCATGGGCGACGGCGAATCGGATGAGCCGGAATCCTTGGGCGCCCTGACCCTGGCGGCCCGCGAAAAACTCGACAATCTCATCTTTATCGTCAACTGTAACCTGCAGCGCCTCGATGGCCCGGTACGCGGCAACGGCAAGATTATTCAGGAACTCGAGGGACGTTTTCGCGGTTCGGGCTGGAACGTTATAAAGCTGATCTGGGGCACGGAGTGGGACAGGATATTGGAGCGAGACAAAGAGGGGCTGCTGCTGCGCAAATTCGGCTCCATGGTCGACGGGGAGTACCAGACTATCAGGGCCCGGGGCCCCGAGTATCTGCGAGAAAAGGTCTTTGGTGGTGATCCAAAACTCGAGGCCATGGTCGAGGACATCAGCGACGAGGAGCTGTGGCAGCTGAGCAGGGGCGGACATGATCCCCGCAAGCTGTATTCGGCTTTCGCCGCAGCTGCAAAGCATAAGGGTGAACCGACGGTCATTCTGGTGAAAACCATCAAGGGCTATGGGATGGGCCATTCCGGCGAGTCGGTAATGGTGGCCCACAATGTCAAGAAAATGGACAAGCAGGCGCTCAAGGCCTTCCGCGATCGTTTTCATGTCCCCCTGGATGACGATAAGCTCGAGGAATTGCCTTTTATCCGACCGCAAAAGGACAGCGATGAGGAGCGCTTTCTCAAGGAACGCCGCCAGGAGATGGGCGGATCGGTGCCTCACCGGGAAACCGAAAAGATTACCGTCGAGCTGCCCTCCGACAAGACCTACGAGACATTGTTGAAATCATCCAAGGATAGGGAGTTGTCAACCACCATGGCCTTTGTCAGGCTGCTCGGCAATCTGGTCAAGGATAAGAATGTCGGCGATAAAATCGTTCCCATCATTCCCGACGAGGCCAGGACCTTCGGTATGGAAGGACTGTTCAGACAGCTTGGCATCTATGCACCCAGCGGCCAGCTTTACGAACCGCAGGATGCCGAAACTGTTGCCTGGTATCGCGAAGACCCCGAAGGCCAGATTCTCGAGGAGGGAATAACCGAGGCCGGCGCCATTTCTTCCTGGACGGCGGCGGGTACGGCCTATGCCAATTACGGCATCCCCATGATTCCCTTCTATACATTCTACTCAATGTTCGGCTTCCAGCGAGTCGGAGACCAGATCTGGGCCGCGGCCGACGCCGGTACCCGAGGATTTCTCATGGGTGCTACTTCCGGTCGCACCACTTTGAACGGCGAAGGATTGCAGCATCAGGACGGCTCTTCCCTGCTGGCGGCTTCGGCGGTACCCAACTGCATGGCCTACGATCCGACGTTTTCCTACGAGGTAGCCCTTCTCGTCAAAAAAGGGCTGCAGCACATGTATGCCGAGGGAAAGAATATTTTTTATTATATTACCCTGCTCAATGAAAATTATTGCCATCCCGCCCTGCCGGAGGGGGTGGAGGAAGGCATCGACAGGGGGATCTATCTTTTTCAGAAAGGCGGTAAGAGCGACCAACGGGTGCAGCTGATGGGCAGCGGTGCCATCTTCCGGGAAGTTATCGCCGCAGCCGAACTGCTACGTGATGATTTTGAGGTGGAATCGGATGTCTGGTCGGTTCTGGGAATCAATCAGCTCCACCGTGAGGCCATGATCGCCGAGCATTGGAATCGCTGTCATCCGCAGGAAGACAAGAAGAGATGCTATGCTGCCGAGGCGCTCGAAGGTTTTGACGGTCCGGCAATTATCAGCACCGATTATGTCCAGGCCTACGGTGAGCAACTACGCCGATGCATACCCAATCCGTTGACGGTCCTTGGAACCGACGGTTTTGGCCGCAGCGATTCACGGCAGAAGCTGCGTCGCTTCTTCGGTGTTGACAGATATTATGTAGTTATCGCGGCTCTGCAGGCATTGGCCGACCAGGACAAGGTGTCGCCATCCACAGTGCAGAAGGCGCTTGAGAAATACGAAATCAATGCCGACGGCAGGCATTCCGTTATCAGTTAGGTTTATCAAGGAGATGCGAATGGCCACAGAAAAGGTCAAGGTACCCGACTTCGGGGATGTTCAGGATATAACGGTTGTTGAAGTGTATGTCTCTCAGGGAGACAGGATTGAGGTCGAGGATCCTCTTATAGCTCTGGAGAGTGAGAAGGCGGTAATGGATATTCCCTCCACTGTCGCCGGTGTCGTCAAAGAGGTGTACGTCAAGGAAGAAGACAACGTCGAAAGCGGCGACGATATCGCCCTGGTCGAAGTCGCCGACGAAGACACTTCCGATGATGAGGCCGGACAGCAGGAAGAGTCCCAGGACGAAGACAAGCAACAGGACGAAGAGAAAAAGGACGACGCCGCAGAAGAGAAAAAAGATGCGGAAGAAGAACAGAAGGAAAGGACCGGCGAGGACCAGGAAGAATCAAAAAGGGAAAAGTCCGCTGAAGAGGAGGACGGTGAGGAGTCCGGCACCTACCATGCAACTCCCTCGGTCCGGGCCTACGCTCGAGAAAAAGAGGTTGATCTCGGCGACGTTAAAGGTACCGGTCCCAAGGGACGTATCCTCAAGGAGGATGTGGACACGGTCCTGGAGGAAAAGGCAGAGAAACCGTCGACGAAAGGTGCTCCTGCCGAACTGCCTCAGCGCAAGCCGCTCGAGGACTTCAGCAAGTACGGTGAAACGGAGGAAGCTTCTTTGAGCAGGATCAAGAGGAAATCGGGACCGCACCTGCTTACCAGCTGGGTTACCATCCCTCATGTGACTCACTTTGATGAAGCCGACGTCACCGACCTGGAGGCCTTCCGCCGACAGATGAACGAAGAGGTGAAGGACCAGAAAATACGCTATTCGCCGCTGGTCTTTATCATCAAGGCGGTGGTCGCCAGTCTCAAGGCCTATCCCCAGGTCAACAGCTCGCTCAGTGCTGATGGCGACAAACTGGTGCTCAAGCGTTTCTATAATATCGGCATCGCCGTTGATACCGAAAACGGACTGGTGGTGCCGGTGATCAAGGACAGTGACAAAAAAGGCATGAAGGAAATAGCAGCAGAGCTGCAGTCCCTGAGCAAGGCGGCCCGCGAGGGCAAACTGGAGGTTGCCGACCTGCAGGGTGCGTCTTTTACCATTTCAAGCCTCGGCGGTATTGGCGGCACCGGCTTCACCCCCATAGTCAATGCACCGCAGGTGGCCATTCTCGGCCTTTCCAGAAATTATCAAAAACCGGTTTGGGATGAAGAGGAGCAAACATTCAGACCGCGCCTGACCCTGCCATTTTCGCTCTCCTACGATCACCGGGTGATCGATGGTGCCGATGCCGCGCGATTCTGCCGGGATCTTTCCAGGAGAATTGAGGATTTACGAAGGGCGCTATTGTAGCCGGGGAGGAGCAACGTTGAGCAATACACAGTCATACGATTTAGTGGTTCTTGGTGGCGGGCCGGGTGGATATACCGCCGCTTTTCGCGGTGCGGATCTCGGTCTTGACGTCTGTCTGGTCGAGAAGCATTCGCGTCTGGGCGGCGTCTGTCTCAATGTCGGCTGTATTCCCTCGAAGACCCTTCTGCATGGGGCGGCGGTCATAGAACAGGCTAGAGAAATTGCCGATTTCGGCATCACCTATAACGATCCGAAAATAGATCTGGAGGCCATGCGGGCCAAGAAAGAGGCAATCGTCGGTAAACTCACCGACGGTCTCGACGGTCTGGCCAAGGCCAGAAAAGTCACCCGCCTGGTGGGCAGCGGTATTTTCGAGGATGAAAAGACCATAAAGATCAGCGGTGAGGAGGGTCAATCGCGTGTTTCCTTTAAGCACGCAATAATTGCCACCGGCTCCAGGCCGTTCATTATTCCGGGTCTGCCGGAGGATGACCGTATCTGGGATTCAACAACCGCTTTGGAACTCAGAGAGGTTCCAGAGCGGCTACTGGTCATCGGTGGCGGCATTATCGGTCTGGAAATGGCGCAGGTCTACAGCGCACTCGGCTCGGAGATCACCATTGTCGAGATGCTCGACCATATTATCCCTCCGGCTGATAAAGATGTTGTCCAGCCTCTTTATCAGAAGCTGAAGAAAAGCTATACTCTCCTCACCAAAACCAAGGTAACCGGCGTAGAGTCGCATAAAAAAGGGCTCAAGGCACGGATCGAAACACAGAACGGCGAGGAGGATCGTGAATTTGATGCCATTCTCGTCGCCGTCGGTCGCCGCCCCAACAGTGAAGATATAGGCCTGGAAAAAATCGGCGTCAAAACCACTGATCGTGGGTATATCGAGGTAAATGAACAGCAGCGCACCAGCATTGACACTATCTTTGCCATAGGCGATGTGGTCGGAGAGCCCATGCTGGCCCACAAGGCGACCCATCAGGGTAAAGTCGCCGCCGAAGTCGCCTCGGGACGAAAGGCCGCCTTTGCGGCGCTCACCGTTCCTTCGGTCGCCTATACCCGGCCGGAGGTGAGCTGGATGGGGCTGACAGAAAAAGAGGCCAAAGAGCAGAATATCGCCTATGACAAGGGCAAGTTTTCCTGGGGGGCTTCCGGCAGGGCCTTGAGCGCCGGTGCGGCCATCGGCACCAGCAAAGTGCTGTTTTCCAAGGAGACGGGGCGTATCATCGGTGCCGCCATCTGCGGCGAAAATAGCGGCGAGCTTATTCATGAAGCGGTACTGGCCCTGGAAATGGGAGCCGACGCCGAGGATATCAGCAAAACCATACACGCTCATCCAACGCTTTCAGAAACGTTCGCCTTTGCCTGTGAAATGGTGGACGGCTCGATTACCGACGGGCTGCCGCCGAAGAAAAAATAGGCAGGTTGCTGTTCTCAGTCTGTGTGCGGCCGGCGTTAGAGGGAGATAATATCGCAGCAGCAGGTAGTCGGATCTATCTTTTCGGTAAAACGTGCGAGTATGCACAGGCTTCTGTTGTGTTTTTCGAAAAAACGAAGTCCGAGGATCTGTGCCTTGACCTTGGTCGATTTACCAGAAGCCTGCAGAAGCGCTACATGCAGCTCTCTGCCGGCAAAGATCTCGTAACTGATGCCCGGAGGCAGAGAGAAACAGAAGCAGAGTCCGCTGCTGGTAAATTTGAAAAGCAGGGCATCGGCAATATGGTCGCCGATATCTCCGGTAAAGGGAACTGTCAGGCTTTCACCTGGCAGCGGTGAGACGACGGCGGCGTGCATTGTGCTGAGGATGTCGTTCTCTTTACTGTATTTGAGTATTTTTTGACATAATTCAGGGTATTGCGGTTGCAGGCCGAGCAGGTGCTCCTGGTCGAAGAGAAAGAGTTCAGTGTCTTCCTTGGCGGCTTGGAGGGTGAGAGTCCACTCCGAGCCGTTCATAAAGGTATCATAGCCGAAGAGATCGCCTTCTTTGAGTTCGTACCACGGTGCAGAAGTGGTGTCGGTGTTGTCAAAAAGCCCTATTTCGCCTCGATCGACAAAATATAAGGTGGAATGAACATCTCCAGCGGAAGCGATGATATCACCTTTATCAAAAGTTTTCCGGCTCAGCAGGGCTGAGTAGACGTCGAATTCATCGCGGTTTAATTGATGATAAAAAACCCTGTGCAGAAGAAGATGATTTTTCATCATCAGAAACGCTTCGCTCTGCACAACCTGGGAGAACCATTTCGGCGTCGAAGTGTCCGCTGCCGGCTCACTGGAATCATGCCTGAAGCCATAGGAAGGTTCCGCGGGCTCAATTCCCACTATCCAGTCCGGCAATGCCTCGTTGTCACTCGTGCGGCGAACTGCGGCACAGGCCCTTTCTATTGCGGCCAGAGTGCGTTCGTCCAGGTTCTCTCGGCACCGGCCGTCGGCTACCAGTTTTTCCAGTTGGGAAAACGATTTTTCCGATGAATATTGAGGCAGATACTCACAGATGAGCTGAACAATCTGATTCTGCAGGTGCGGCTCAAAAATGGTAATGGAGTTAAGCAGGCCGATAAATACGGAGCCGATGCGGTCATCAGTGGTGGTTCCCAGGGCCTTGATGATCCGCGGTTTGAGACGATGGTCACAGATATTGAGGGCCTCGAGCAGCCTGGAGGTTTTTTCCTGACCATCCATGGCGACGATGCAGTTGACGGCCTCCTGCTGTACTCTAACGTCTCCGTGCCGCAAAAAGGGACNGGTGGAGTCGAAGAATGCGGGGTCGCCGAAGTGGGCGAGCATGCCGAGTATATTTCGGGTGAAATACCAGGGAGAGTCGTCTTTGAGTTTCTGGAGGAGTAGAGGAACAGCATCGGTTCCGGCGGCGGGGATGAGATTGAGCAGCCGGAATCTTTGCTCCTTGTTGTCGCAGTGGGCCAGGGTTTGTAACAGATATGGTGTCGATTTGTCGGAGAGGCGTGTAAGCAGCGCTCCTGCAACTTCGCTTTTGTGATTGCTCTCATCGATATAGCTGACGATGAGTTTATTGAGAGAAGAATCTTCGGCAATGGAGGCATGGGCACGGGAAATTATCTGCCGGATGAGCTTATTCTTTTCTATGACGCCTTTTTTGATGTCCTGGAGGACGCCGACGAGATCTTCGACCTGGTACCAGAGACCCTGTTCCAGCATTTTGTGGATCAGTCTGCTGAGTTGGAGAGAGATGAACTCAAAGCCGGCGACATACTCGTTTTCTTTTTTGATCCAGCGAACAAGCATCTGGGCGATCGGTTCCAAAAGGTCTTCGTTGCTCTCTTCGAGAATTTTTTCCGCCACCATCGACAGGACGATAAGGGCCCGTTCCCGGTGTATTTTGGGCCCATTTTGGGCGGCCTCGCCCAGCTGTTCGAGGAGAATAAGGGTTTCTCCCAGCTGACCGCTGCGATAGAGTTTGAAGATGTAGTGCGCTATGACGTCGACCAGGCCAGGGGCGTCGAGGGCGCTGGTGTCGCCATGACTGAAATTTCTGAGTTTGTCGACAACGTTGGGGCTGTCGGGGGAGAGGGAAGCGGGAAAACCGAGGCTGCTGTTGGGGCGATAGTTCTCTACTTTTCCAGAGTTCATAGGCGGTTGGTCCTCATCATCTTTCTAGGCGATACTGTCCTTACGGGATCACGAGAGGGAGATGCTCTGGAATGTCAAACCGATACTTGGAGGGCGCTTTGAAGGCACTCTACCATCGGTCCGGGAAAAGATGCAGATCAGCATATTTTTCCCGGCGAGGAAAAATGAATGGTAACTTCCGGTTTTCCCGTCGACACTCCCCTGTCAACTGAAATATACCAGAATTGCAAAAAAAGCCTATAGAAGAAAACACCAATGATAGATAGGTATATTTACCTGTGTAACAAATTAGTTCCATATATTGAGGTAGTTCGCCTCGGTGTATTATTTGGCAAAGACAAAAAAATATATCCTCAATGTGATTACCCCGTATTCTCAGCAACTCGGTCTGAGACAGGGATACTCTATTCCCGGTACGCCATGAACCCTTCCCTGGAAGCTCGTCTGCAGCCGTCCAGGCTGCAGACGTTCGTGAAAAGAGCATCCCTGTCTTCTCATAATCGGCGAGCCTGAGTTTCAGGGGTAATCAGGTTCCTCAAATACTTATCCTCAGTAAAAGTGAAATATTCTTTCACTCATTCTATAACGGAGTCTCGTGTTTGTTGATAGTTGATAAGCATATGTAACGTCGAGGGTCCGGTTAGGGCAGGGGGATTTTTTCGAAGCTCTTATCTTCCAGGTCGGCGACGAAAAGAGTGTTGCGGAGAACGCTGGAGTTACGGCACAGCAGAGAAACCGTTTCGGCGCACTCCACAGCCGCCATGAAAACCGCGGTGTAGGGTAGGGTGCCGAGTCGCGTTTCCATGCCTCTGTTTAAGGACGTTTCGGGCGGACCGTAGATCGTCCGCAGTCCCGTATCTTCAGGAAAAATAACCAGGGCCTGTCCCGCTGTACCGCCGATGGCTGCCGAGACTAAAGGTATGCGCAGGCTGCGGCAGGCATCTTCGAGAATAAACCGGGAAGTGATGGAATCGAGGCAGTCAACAGCCAGATCGGCCCCGGCGAGGATGGCATGTCCATTTTCTCGGGTGAGGAAATCGGTTACGGCTTCAACCTCCACGGCCGGATTGATGGCAGCAGCCCGAATCCTTCCTGTTTCTGCCTTGTTGTCACCAAGAGCGTCCAGTGTCGATAGCAGCTGTCTGTTGAGGTTGCTCTCCTCGAAGGAGTCGCCGTCGACCAGCGTCAGAGCGCCGACGCCGATACGTGTCAGAATTTCGGTTACCATTCCTCCAAGCCCTCCCTGTCCGATGATGGCGACGCGGGAGGTGAGAAGGGATATCTGCTCGTTGCAGGAGAGGCTGTTTTGATTCCGGCAATAGCGCTCCGGCACGATCTCGTTGTGCAGGGCTGCTATCTGCACCTCTTTGGCCGGAACACCGTGGGCGCGGGCCAACTCCAGTTCATCCTCGTGCGCCAGGCTTTGGTAGGAGGTGCCGTCGGCGCGGCGCTTTGTTCGGGCATGGTTGATCGTGGCTACGTTCAGGGGTGATATCATGGCAGCCTCAGCAGGGAAGAAGGTGAGAGAAATTATGGGGAGTCGAGGTCCCCGGCAGCGTTTTCGCCACGAGCCTCTTCGGCAAAGCTGTCCGCCGCCGCTTTATGTCTGCGGGCAAACATGGCCGGGTACCGCTTTTTGTAGGCTTCGAAGATTTGTGTAAAGGGCAGATCCGGAAAGTGGCCGTGATCCGTTAAGTATTCCATGTGTCTTTGGCCTGTGGCATCATAGGGGTGAAACAGTGAGTCATTTTTACCGTCGAATTCCAACGGCAACACGCCGAATTTCTGGCAGAGTGAGAGATTAAATGCGGGAGTGGCCTTGATCCAGCGATTGTCGAGAAAAAATTCTGTATAGCCATGGTATATGAAGACGTTTGTGCCCATCAGCCGCTGAAGTTTTGCGGTGGTGAGATGATTGCTGACATCGGCAAAACCCAGCCGGGCCGGGATGCCGGCTCCCCGGGCTGCGGCAGCAAGCAGCACGGCTTTAGCCACGCAGTATCCTTCGCCTTTCAGAGCCACCGAACTCGCCATCAGGGCGGTGGGTTCCGCCTGTACATCATAGGGGTTGTAGCGAATGGTGTCGCGCACGCCATAATAGAGCTGAATCGCGTTGGTTGTGGCATCTGCGCTCATGTCGCTGTGTTCATCGATGAACCTGCGTACCGGTGCGGAGTCGTAATCGAGAAAAAAGGTCGATTGCAGGTATGTAAATGATTGCATAATAAACTCGTCGGTTACCTGTGCAGGTGCTGAAGGTCGAAGCTGTTTTTGTTGCTCTGGCTGCTGAAGCTACTTTTGCCGGTCCCTGGCGGCGGAACCGGCTCTCCGGGGAGAGTGTGTTTCCTGCCGCCGGGCTCATGAGAGGGTCTATTGTTTGAAAGGATTCATGATAAGTGTCGGGCAGTGAGCCCTCTTCAACACTCTTTCGGCAACACTTCCCAGCAGCAGCTTTTCTATTCCCTTGGTGCCATGGGTACCGATTATGATAAGAGAGGCTTCGTATTTTCTGGCATAATCAAGTATCTCCTCAACAATGTCGCCGCTGATAACCACCGCATTTTTGCAGCTTGGGTATTCTTTGACCAGTTTTTCCAGAAATTCCTCGGAATGTTTAATGCGCCTCTGGTTATATTCTTTTACCGTAGCAGTGCCCAGTTCGAGGTCACCTATTGCCCGGAACGGTTCGACAACGTGAACGATGGTGAATTCGGCGGAGAGTTTTTCGGCCATATAGGCGGCATATTCCACTATTTTTTCAGTGTGCTCCTCCAGATCAACAGGTACGATAATGGTCTTGATAGCATCCATCGAGTATCTCCTTGGGTAGAGTTTGAGTGCAACTGTCGAATATGTCTAAATTATATGTATTTTTCCAAGAAGTTAAAGTAGTATTTACAGTGATGTTGCAAATTATAGTACCTATGGAGATACACGGTGCAGAGGCGCTGAATGCAGCCGGTAAAGTCTTCGTCGCTGTTGAGCCGACCTTTACCATCAATCCTCATATCGGCCGGGCAACCAGATTCCAGCGCTGCACCATGTTCACCGCGGCGATGGCCACCGTCGGTTTGAGCGTCCTGACGGCAGAGCCCCGTGAGATAGGCACCTCCAGAATACCAGTGTGAGATTGACTGGGTCTATTCCGATCCACTGTTCGTTGAAATTACGTGGCACACAAATACCTAAACCTTACGAATTCGATAGTGAGAAGAATTTATTTTTGGCTAATATTGAAGGTTCCCAGGAAGAGCTTAAGGTTATATTCGGCATAACGGCACTGCTGATAGCGCCGCTGGGCTTGGGGCCGCTGGCGTTTTTACAGCGATGCCAACCGGCTTTTTGAGGTGGTGCCAAACTACCCTGGATTTCGGGAGTAAACCATGAATACACAGGCACAGAGGGTCTCGGTACACGGCGGGCACAGTGGCCAGTTTTGCGGGCATGCGCAGGGGGCGCTGGAGGAGATCGTTCAGGCCTATATTACGGCCGGCTTTTCCTGGGTGGGTATAACCGAACATATGCCGCCCCGCGAGGAGCGATTTATCTATCCAGAGGAGAAAGAGGCCGGCATGGGTCCGGAGCATCTTCATCTCCGCTTTGCCAGTTATATCGATGAATGCCGGCGTCTGCAGAAAAAGTACCATAATGATCTGCGCATTTTCGTGGGCATGGAGACGGAAACCTATCGAGGTTCGGTTGCGCTGGTCAGAGATCTTGTTAAAGAATTCCAACCGGATTATCTGGTCGGTTCTGTTCATCATGTCGATGATATGCCCTTTGACACTTCCCCCGAGGAATATGCGCGAGTCGCAGAGGCCCTTGGAGGACATGATCGTCTCTACTGCCGGTATTTCGACCAGCAGTATGAGATGCTTGTATCTCTCAAGCCCTCTGTTGTCGGTCACTTCGATATTATCCGTCTCTATGACCCGCAGTACAGAAAGAGACTTTTGAAAAAGGAAATAGTCTGGCGTATCAAGAGAAACCTTGATTTTATTGCCGCCAACAATCTTATCCTCGATTTCAACCTGCGCTCTTTGATCAAAGGGGCGGATGAACCCTATGTCAGCCTTTCGATACTGGAAAAGGCCTTCAGGAGCGGCATCGCCGTGGTGCCGGGTGATGACTCCCATGGTGTCGACACCATTGGCCGTTACGTCGACGAGGCCGTCGTGCTGTTAGGCAAAAGCGGGTTTTCCTGTACATGGCAGCAGCCGACGCTGCTGTGAGGCAGCCGCTCTGGCTCAACGGTGTCGCGGCCTAAGATTCTTGCTTCTTCGGCCGAGCCTGAAATCTCTGAGTTATGGAGGGGAGGCTGGTTGTGTGTGGAGAAAGTATCATATACGTATGCTGGTTTTCTTCAGGACGAGGGCCAGAACAATGCCGATGAGGAAGCTTGCTGCCAGGTTGAAGGCCAGCGTTAAGGCAAGCATGATGGCAACGATGAAGATATCCTCGCGGCTTCGTCTGTCTGTGAGCGAGAGGCAGAGTTGGCTGCCGGCGAAAATGAGCAATACTCCCAGAGCGGACATGGGAATATAGTTGAGAAGAGTGAGGATGTTTGTGCCGAAGACGAACGTCAGGGCTATGAAGAGTATACCGATGATCATGTTGGAGCCGGCAGTGCGGGCGCCGAATCGATAGCGGGAAGCCAAGCCGCCGGCTCCGTGGCACATGGGGATGCCGCCGAAAACAAAGCTTAACAGGTTGGCCAGCCCCATCGACAGGCACAGCGACTTACCGCTGACTTTTTTGCCGGTTTCGGGGAAGTAGGTCGCGCAGAGATCGGCACTGGCGATGACGGCATTGCCGATGGTCATGGGAATCTGGGGCAGGACCAGAACCAGCAGAGCGAAACCGAAATCGTCGAGACTCGGCAGGCCGTAGGGTAAAATGGATGGCAGCCAGAACTCCATCTCGATGCTGCCGGCCGTCTCCGGTGCCTGCAACGCCAGGCCGATCGCAAAACCTGCGGCTACCACGACGATGGCTGCCGGCATTTTCCTGTTGTCCAGCAGGAGAAGGGCGACCATAAAAAGGACGACGCCGATGATGATACCGATGGGAAGGATGCCGAGGTTCTGCAAAATAAGGTAGGGTTCGCCGGCGCCTAGTATCTGCTGGAAGGCTGAAGTGCCGGTCATCAGCTGGATGCCTTTTTCAATGAGCAGTATACCGGTGGAAAACTGGACCCCCCTGATGACGGCTATAGGCATATTGCTGCCGATAAAACGGATCAGCCCGGTGCCTCCCAGAAGCAGCAGTACGACGGCCAGCAGCAAAGAAGATGACTGGATTTCGGAGACACTGATATTGGCGGCAATGGCGTAGGCTGCTATCACCTTCATAGGTTCCACCGGCATCGTCACTTTGAAATACAGTCCGGCAAGCACATAGTAGAGGCCGAAACAGAAAAACACCGCCGAGGGATTGACGCCGTTCATGACGATCATGGCCAGTGCCAGTGGCAGAATGGTGCCGAGATCCCCCAGGGACCCCGATAACTCCATGCGGTTGAAGGCAAAGTGTTTGTTCATGCTTTGTGCATACCTGCTGGTTAAAATTGCAATGTACTCCCTGCTGTTTGTCAGGTGAAACGTGTATCGGAGCGGGCGTTGCGCACCGTGGCGCCAGTACCGGTAAACCAACCTGAGCGGCTCTTTTCGACGGCATCAAAGGCTTCGATGTAGGGTTTGATGTCGAGAAGCGGTGTGCCGTCGAGAATATCAAGACCTTTGATGGTGAGAACGTTCTCTTCTCTGGCCACCAGCTCGACCACCGACAGACCGATATGATTGGGACGCAGAGGCGAGCGGGTGGCGAAAACACCGCGGCTGGTAGTGTCGAGAAAGGGCGTGACGCTCAATTTTGTACGGGAAGCTTTGTGAAAGTGATAAATCAGATAAATATGGCTGAAGCCTTCCAGGTCGCGAAGACCTTCCTGATAGCATCGGTCGATAATTACCGTGCCGGTTTTCTCGGCCGCACCTTTGGGCTGTACCGGCATATCGGCCAGAGAGGTGAAGGGTGAGTGAATAGTGCCAATGTAATCCATGTCGTCTCCTGATTTTCTCTCTTTGTACCTCGTTGATGATAAGGTCGCAAAGGAAAAGACCGAAAACGACGCAATGCCCTCTTCAGACATGCAAATGATTCCTGAGGGGGGAGCGTTTGGCGGCAATGTCCTGCACGCTTCGTGCGGCGGAGCAAGGTCTCTTGTCTCCGTGCGCGTGCAGGACTCAGGTGGATGTGCAAGCGAGTAGGATGTTCCGTTGAACGCGGAATGCTTTAGGAGTGACGAACTTTTGTGGAGGGGCGGAGTTTTGCAGTGCTGTGGTCTGTTGATTTGGCGGTGCTGGCCTGAGATTCTTTGTTACTGCCGGTGTTTTCCTGGTTTCTGGGGATGCGCATGACGCCCTGACCCACACGAAGGAAAATATCTTTGGTTACCTTGCCTTTCATACTTATACCTCACTAGCTGTGTTTGCGCAAAGCAAACGGGTTTCGGAATTGGGCTGTGCCGGTAGCGGGACGGGTGTGTACCACCGTCTTCATATACGATCCTTGACGAGCCGTTTGACGGCGCCTGTTTTCAGCGATCGACTCCATAGGTTCTGAGTCGTGACGGCATTGCTCTCTGGTGCAGTTACTGCGAGCTTTCCGCTGCTATGATCGTGGCCTCTGCCGGAAACAATGAGAAGGAAATATTCTGCGTACTCCTGATATGTGCTCCATGACAGTATGCCTATTTTTGGCAAAGTTGTCAAGTTGTCCCCTTTTGTCGTTTGCCTAAGCTATAGAAATATATGAAGAAGATAATGTTAGTTACGCTTTTTCGTCTGCAGGAATCAACAGGCGGGGAGTCGGGACTTACAAAGGGGCGAGAAACGGCGCGCCGGCCTGGTTTTTCCTTGGCAATGAAAAGAATTGGGACTACTATCGAAAAGCCTTATTCTCCTGCCGGTAAGGCTTTTCTATACGTAGTCCCAATCACAGGTCTCCTCGGGGAGCAGACCATTTCATCCCGTGAGATAATGTGTCTAATGGCAGGATAAAAGGAGTCGCCAGTGCAGACGTTGAATATCGTTTCTCTCCGCAAACGGTTGCTGCAAGACGATGAACTTGTGTTTATGGTTCTTGAGCAGTACAGCCGTGATCTGCCACTTCAGCTGGAAAAACTGCGGCACGCTGTTGCCGTTGAAGATATGAGAGAAGTTGCCAGGTTGGCTCATAAAATTAAAGGCTCCTCCGGCAATGTCGGAGCCGAATTGCTCCAGGAGATGACGTCGGAGGCGGAGCAGGCAGCCCTCAGAGAAGATCGCCATGCCGTCGATACGCTGCTGCCCGCCATCGGCTCCCATGTGCTGGAGTTGCAAAAAGAAATGGAAACCTTTCTCCTTCAGTCTCCATCGAGCTGAGACTGGTAGTGTATGCGCCGGTGAGCTGTTTAGCCGGCTGGAATGGGTGTGCTGAGCTTTTTCTGTGGCGTAGCGGCGTTCGTTTCCTCAGTAGAAGAGTATTTTTTCACTTTCCATCAGCGGTGCCACCTCTTCCTCCAGGGCCTCGGCCATGCCGTGCCGCTCCAGCATTGACAGCAGGCACCTGTGCAGGGACATTGGAAAATCTGTAGTCCATTCTTCTGCCACTGCCCCTCTGCACATATCGATTTCATGGCGGAAGTGGGCGACGATATGGGGTAGATCCGTGGTGAATCCTTCCAGCATCCGTTTGTCGAATTCATTATTGAAGGCATGCAGCTTTCTGCCCGGATAGGAAACCTTGGGCGTTGTACCGTCGGCATCCTGAATCATAAAATGGAAATAGGGACAGCGCTCGATGATATAGATTCTGTGCTCCTGGGGACGTTTGAGAGAGAGTGAGAGGGCATTGGCCAGATACTTCAAGCTCAGTCGGCAGCGGTGTGGCTGGTCCTGGCGTGCCCTGCGGCCGATGTTTCTCAAGAGATATTCTTCCAGGCAGGAGACGCAGATATATGTGTCGCTGGTATATGCCAAGGCGATGCTTTTCTGGAAAATCTCCGAGCGTTCGTGCAGAATCTGGCGGGTGAGGTTGTAACGGAAAACCGCCGATTCGTCGTTTGCCTCATAGGGATACTCTTTCATCAGATAGAGCTCGTGCGGCATGAAAACGCCGCTGGGGCGATTCTTCACCAGTATTTTATTGCCGCCGATACGTTCAAGCGCCACCAGCAGCAGGTCGAAATAGATATGATCATATTGGGGCAGATTGCCGCCGATTATCCTGCGGGAGCGATTGTTTTTGAGAAGTGCCGGAATATCGTTGACATGGAGCGGCTGGTAGTCGTAGTCGCAGAGTATGCGGTTGATTTCACTGATGGTGTAATTGAGGGCGATGAGTATGGAGGCGATCTTGTCCTTACCGGGGCGGTTAATGTTTCCCTTGAGCAGTTTGGCCAGGTAGGCGTTGGAAATACCCGAGGCCTGACTGATGTTGTTGGGGTTCAAGTCACTTCGGGCAATGATGTTTTGCACTGTCTGGGGAAAGAGTCTCATGGTCGTCTCCTTCTGGGAGAATGGCGAAGATACTGCCCATATACTACCACCAATTTGATTTTTTGGTTTGAAATATTTTTATATATCGGTTAAAAAAATATTTCAACCGTCGGCGGGCTCAATTTATCGCCGGAGATAGAAGCGGAGACGGATCGGTGTCTTCGATGCTGATCAGCCGGCGGCGCAGGTGATGAACCCGGGGTTGCGAGTGAATCCTACTTGCCAAGTCAGTGGAGGTGATAGTGGCCGAGAAACAGCTGCATGAAGAACTGCTGCATCTTACCGAAGAGCTGATCCGTATTCCTTCCACCCACTCGCGGCCACAGGAAATACATAACTGCGCTGATTTTATAGGAAAATGGCTCAAAGGCCATGGGTTGGCCTACCGCAAGAACATCTCAGGAGGTATTCCCACCATACTGGTGGTACCTGATTCTGAAACTGCCTCCGTTCCGGTACTTTTCATGAGCCATTTCGACGTGGTCGAAGGAGGCGATGAAGATTTGTTCGTGCCGCGTATCGACGGCGACAGACTGTATGGGCGTGGAGCCATCGACGACAAATACGGAGTGGCGCTTTCCCTTCTGCTCTACCGGCAATTGTACCGGAAGTATCTGAGTCTGGGGCGCTCTCCCACCGAAATCCCGCTTGCTCTGATGTTCACCGGTGATGAAGAAATAGGGGGAGAGCACGGAGCAGGACATGCCGCCCACCAGATCTCTCCCCAGTTCTTCCTGGCGATCGACGGTGGCAGGCCGGATCTGATCGTCACCAGGGAAAAGGGCATCCTTCAGCTTGAGTTGACGGCTCACGGCACCGCTGCCCACGCTGCCAGGCCCTGGCTTGGTCACAGCGCCTTCGATATACTCACGGCCGACTACTACAGGATGCAGGAGCTTTTTGGCGAGACCAGCAGCGATCACTGGCACAGGACCATGGTGCTGAGCAAATGTCATGCCGGCAATGGCTCCACCAACATCGTTCCAGAAAAGGCCACGGCCTTTTTCGATATTCGCTATACCGAGAAGGATAACGCCCAGGAACTGGTGGCAGCCATACGCACCATGGTCGACTCCACCGTGACGGTGCATGCCCTCGAACCTGTTTTTGAGGGCGGTACCTCACCCTATCTCGACCTGCTTGTTTCAGTATCGGATGGGGCCGCCGTCGGTTTCGAACACGGTGCATCCGATGCCAGATACCTCTCGCAGCGGGGGATCCCCGGGGCCATCTGGGGCGCTGACGGGGGTATGTCGCAGCACAGCCGAAACGAACATATCGTTATCTCCAGCATGTTCAAAATGTACGACCAGCTCGAAGGGTATCTCAACAGGATTCAATAGAGGCGAAGCGGACACATGGTGCAGAGACATCTTCTCGAGGTAAAAGAGCTGAAAACCTACTTCTATACCTTCGAGGGAGTGGCTCGCGCTGTGGATGGCGTCTCCTATTATATCGACCGCGGCGAGGCGCTGGGGATCGTCGGTGAATCGGGCTGCGGGAAGAGCGTCACCGCCTCCTCGGTCATGCGTATTGTTCCCGAACCGCCAGGCCGAATCGTCGGCGGTTCAATCGCCTTTGGCGGCCATGATCTGGCCGCTCTCAGCCAGAAGCAGATGCGCAGGATACGGGGCAGCCGCATCGCCATGATTTTCCAGGAGCCGATGACCTCGCTCAATCCAGTCTTCACCATCGGCAACCAGATATCGGAGATGTTCATCCTGCACAGGAAGATGAGCCGCAGGGAGGCGCTGGATGCCTCCATCGATATGCTTCATCGCGTGCAGATTCCGGCACCTTCGCAACGGGTCCATGAATATCCTCACCAGCTTTCCGGCGGCATGCGTCAGCGGGCCATGATTGCCATGGCCCTGGCCTGCGAGCCTGAACTGTTGATAGCCGATGAACCGACAACTGCCCTTGATGTCACCGTCCAGGCCCAGATTCTCGATCTGATGCTGCGGCTCAAAGAGGATACCGGCACCGCCATCCAGATGATTACCCATGACCTTGGAGTTATCGCCGAGATGTCGGACAGGATCGTTGTCATGTATGCCGGCAAGGTGGTCGAGGAGGCGGAAACCGTCGAGCTGTTTACTCACACCCTTCATCCCTATACCTCCGGCCTGTTGGGCTCGATTCCACTTCTGGGCAGTAGAAGTACCGGCGAGAGAAAGCAGCTCCAGGAGATCAAGGGAACAGTGCCCAGTCTCTTCGAAATCCCCTCCGGCTGCTCCTTCCGGAAGCGATGTCAACATGCCATGGATATCTGCGCCCGGCAGGAGCCGCAACTTGCAAACGTCGGTAATGACCATGCCGTGCGCTGCTGGCTCCATATTCCCAGGGAGAAGAGATGAGCTTGCTCAGGGCGGAAAACCTCCAGGTCCATTTTCCCATAAAAAAGGGGATTCTCTCGCGTACAGTCGGCTATGTCTATGCCGTCGACGGCGTAGACTTTCATCTCAACCGGGGCGAGACCCTGGGGATCGTCGGCGAATCCGGTTGCGGCAAGACCACGGCCGGCATGGCGGTAATGGGCCTTGCCCCGGCCACCGGCGGCCGTATCATGTTCGGGGAGAGGGATCTGGCCCAAATGCGCCGAAAAGAGTTGAAGACTCTGCGGGCCTCCATGCAGCTGATCTTCCAGGACCCCTATTCGTCTCTTAACCCTCGCATGACTGTCAATCAGATAATCGCCGATCCCATGGATGTCCATGGCGCCTTCACCGGGCGGGCGAGAAAGGAGCGCCTGGCCTTTCTGCTTGAGACGGTTGGTCTGACCCCTGAACAGGGGAGAAGGTATCCTCACGAGTTCTCCGGCGGACAGCGTCAGCGCATCGGCATTGCCCGGGCCCTGGCCCTTGATCCTGCCATACTGATTGGCGACGAGCCGGTTTCGGCGCTTGATGTATCCATCCAGGCTCAGATCATCAATCTCCTGCTCAAGCTGAAGCGGGAATTCGATCTCTCCCTGATCATCATTTCCCATGATCTTGCCGTGGTCGAGTATCTCTGCGACCGCATCATCGTCATGTACCTGGGCAAGATAATAGAAGAAGCGAAATATGCGGATTTATACCGGCAGCCCAGACACCCCTATACCCAGGCGCTGCTCTCAGCCGCGCCTGTCTCCGATCCGCTGCGGCAAAAAAAACGTATTCTGCTCTACGGAGATGTGCCGAGTCCGATAGATCCACCGTCGGGATGCAGGTTTCACACCCGCTGTCCCCGACGTATGGATATATGCGACCGGCTGGAACCGGATTTTACCGACATGGGCGGTGGGCAAAGAGTAGCCTGCCACCTTTACACCGATGCAGGAGCTGCAACCTCAATAACCAGAATAAATAAGGAGGAATGAGATGAAACATCTGGCATTAAAAGGTTTTTTGCTGTTTGCCATCACGGCTTTGCCGGCGGCGGCGCTGGCGAAAAGTGATCTGACGATCGCCACCGACGCCCCGCCGAAATCGATGAATCCGCATGCCTATTCTTCAGATGCGAATCTGTCGTATATGTCCAACTTTTTCGATGGCCTGCTCCAGCGTAAAGAGGGCAAGCTGGTGCCGGCCCTGGCCACCGGCTGGGAACGGCTCGATGAGAGAACCTGGAAATTCGACCTGCGTAAAGGGGTGAAGTTTCACAACGGCAACGATTTCACTGCCGCTGATGTTGCTTTCACCTTCACCCGCATGAAGGACCCTAAGTATTCAAAGCTGCTGAATATTGCTAATTCCATCGATACCATCGAAACGCCCGATGACTATACTGTCATCTTCACGACCAAAAAACCGGTACCCTGGTTTGCTGAAACCATGCACCAGAATTTTATCGTCGATAAGGAGTCGTCGGCAGATCGTGACGACGGTGATTATAATACCCGTCCCATCGGTACCGGCGCCTATATCTTTGATGAGTGGGTCAAGGGATCCTATGTGCGTATGAAGGCTAATGGAAGCTACTGGGAGGGCGCCCCTAAGTATACAACCGTCGATATACTGCCCATCACCGAAGAGTCGACCCGGTTCGCCGCCCTGGCCGGCAAGAGGGTGGACATTGTCAACGGTGTACCGCTGACCCTCTATGACAAGATCACCACCATGCCGCATGTGGAACTCATTTCCCAGCCGGCCCGGCGGGTTATCTATATGGACATCACCAACCGCGAAGGTACCCCCTTCGAAGATATCAGAGTACGGCAGGCGATTGCCCATGCCATCAACGAGGAAGAAATTATTGACAAGGTCATGCGCGGTCAGGCCACGCTCGCCCATCAGGTGCCCGACAAGCCCACCGTCGGCTTCGATCCTTCGCTCAAACGGCTCGGATACGATCCGCAGAAAGCCAAAGAACTGCTTACCGACGCAGGTTATGGCGACGGTTTCGCCATAACCATCGCCGGCCCCAACGACCGCTACGTCAACGATGAGAAAATCATCGAGGCTGTCGCCAAGTATCTTGCCAAGATCGGCCTCGATGTAACCGTTGATGCCAAGCCCAAATCCATTTTCTTCGACGAGATCTCTGAGTATAAACATAATTTTTACCTCATCGGCTGGTTCGATGGCTCCTTCGATTTCGGCCGTTCCGCCGAAAAGCTGCTGCACTCTCCTGATCCGGACAAAGGCATGGGCATCTATAACGGCGGGGCCTACTCCAATCCGGAAATTGACAAGATGATCATCGATTCGGCCTCGATCCTCGACCGTGAAGAGCGGAGAAAGGCGCTGCAGGAAATAAACAGAAAAGCAGTTGAAGACGTCGCCTGGATTCCCCTCCACTACCAGCAGGATATTTTTGCCGTGGTCAAAGGCAAGGGCATTAAGTACAATCCCCGGGCCGACAGGTGGATCGTCGTCAAGGAGATTCAATAGCGGCTTTTGACGGCCCACTGTTGCCGGCTTGAGAGGAGCCGTATCCGTCTCCGGGAAGACTGGCCGGCGGATACGGCTCTGCAGGGCAAAGCCTGGAGGACGTTGGCTGAGTCTTCTGAAAACCACAACGGCCACCTGCGCTCAACGCGGTGGTTGGGGAGAACCTTACTCCGAAACAATGGCAACCTATATCATCCGCAGACTGCTGCAGGGCATCATTGTCTTGCTGGCGGTATCGACCGTCTGTTTTGTCATGTTCAGATATACCGCTGATCCGGTGTTGATGCTGGCAGGCAAATACGCCACTCAGGCGGAAAGGGAGCAGGTACGTATTGCCTATGGCCTCGACCGCCCGGTCCATGAACAGTATATCAGCTTTCTCGGTGGCGCACTCAAGGGTGACTTCGGCAAATCCTACGTCAGTCAGATCGATGCCCTGCGAATCATCCTGGAGCGGTTTCCTGCTACCTTTGAGCTGGCCATTACCGCCATCTTCATATCCTTTGTTTTCGGGGTCGGGCTGGGAGTGGTGGTCTCCGTCTGGCCAGATGGATTCGTCTCGAGGACTATCATGGCCGGCTCGCTTCTGGGAATCTCTATTCCCACCTTTCTCATAGGTATATTGCTGGTGATGTGCTTTTCAGTGTATGTCGATATTTTTCCCTCATTCGGTCGCGGCGATACCGTCCAGGTGGGATTCTGGCGTACCGGGCTGCTGACGGCTTCCGGCTGGCATCACATTCTCCTGCCGGCTCTGACGCTGTCGGGCTACCAGCTGGCGGTGCTGATTCGCCTGACCCGTGCCGGCATGCGCGAGACCCTTTCCGAGGAGTATATCAAAACGGCAAAAGCCAAAGGGCTTTCGCCCTCCAAGGTGGTGCTCAAGCATGCCCTGCGCAATGTCATGATACCGGTAGTCACCATCACCGGTCTGAGCTTCGGCGAGCTGATCGCCTTTTCCATTGTCACTGAAACCATTTTTCAATGGCCGGGAATGGGCAATCTTCTTCTCACCTCGATTTTCGAAACGGACCAGCCGGTCATCGTCACCTATATCATGCTTGCAGCCTGTATTATCCTGACGATCAACATCCTGGTGGACGTCCTCTACGGTTTTCTTAATCCCCGTATCCGTTATGATTAAGGGGGAGGTTCAATGATACACCTGTTTCGTTCCCGACGCATGCAGAGTTTTCTCCACGATCCGTCGGCGGTCATCGGCTGTGCCATCCTGCTCAGTTTTCTCTTCTGCGCAGTCCTTGCGCCCTATATCGCGCCGATGAATCCCTATGATCTGATGTCGGTGGATCTTGGCAACTTTCTCTTGCCGCCGGGCTGGATGGATGGAGGCCTTGCACAGTTTCCCCTGGGTACCGACGATCAGGGACGTGGCATCCTTTCCACCATTCTCTATGGTCTGCGCACCTCGATCATCGTCGCCGTATCGGTGGTGGCCATTGCCAGTGTCATAGGGATTATCTTCGGCATGCTGGGGGCCTACTACGGCGGTTTGCTTGATGCCATCGTCATGCGGGCGGCCGATACCGTCTTTGCCTTCTCCACCACGCTTATCGCCGTGCTGCTGCTGGGCGTCTTTGAGAGCAGGGGCCTGTTCACGGTGATCATCGCCATCTGCATCGCCGACTGGGTCAAATACGCCCGAACCATCCGCGGCAGTGTGCTTGAGATCAAAGAATATCCCTATGTACTGGCGGCAAAAGCTTCGGGGGCAGACGATTTCCGCATTCTCTTCCGCCATATCCTCCCCAATGCCCTGCCGCCGATCCTGGTGGTGATGGCCGTCGACATGGCGGTGGTCATCATGCTCGAGGCCACTCTCAGTTTCCTGGGCGTCGGCGTACCGCTGACCGAACCCTCGCTGGGAATGATGATCGCCATCGGCAAAAACTATATATATGCCGGCATGTGGTGGATGGTCATCTTTCCCGGTCTGACGTTGATTGGCATGGTCGTGGGCATCAATCTCTTTGCCGACTGGTTGCGCGAGGAACTCAATCCGCGTTTATAAGCGATATTATTTCATGCGGTGTTAGACGAGCTGATATCCAGGGCTCCATCGAGGGCGGCGATCAAATCGCCTGGGTCCTCCACGCCTATGGAGAGACGGACAAAATTGTCGTCTATGCCCAGCCGGCGCCTCTGGTCGGCGGGGATGGAGGCGTGGGTCATAATTGCCGGATGCTCGATCAATGATTCGACGCCGCCAAGGCTCTCCGCCAGAGCAAAGATTTTAATATTTTCTAGAAATTTCCTAGTCTTGGATAAATCTCCGTCGACGAAGATGGAGATCATTCCGCCAAAACCATTCATCTGCGATGTTGCCAGTCGATGGTGGGGATGGGAGGGCAATCCGGGATAGAGCACCTTTTCCACCTGGTGGTGGTCTTCGAGAAAGCGGGCGATCTGCAGGGCGCTGGCGTTATGCTGGCGCATCCGCAGAGCCAGGGTTTTGACGCCGCGCAGCCCCAGATAGCTGTCGAAGGGACCGGCGACGGCGCCTATGCCGTTCTGCAGATAGGCCAGTTGCTCGGCGAGATCGCGGTTGTCTCCCACCACCACCATACCGCCGATCATGTCGGAATGGCCGCTGAGATACTTGGTGGCCGAATGCATGACGATATCTGCTCCCAGGGTCAGCGGCTTCTGATTGAAAGGGGTGGCGAAGGTATTGTCGACGGCGACGAGTATATCGGCAGACACCGTTTTTGCAGCCTTGGTGATCGCGGCTATGTCGACTATCTTCAGCATGGGGTTGGTAGGCGTCTCTATCCAGATCATTCTGGTCTCGGCGGTGAGTGCCTCCCTGAGAGCGTCAAGGTCGGTGAGATCGACATACTCGATGGCGTAGCCCGCCGAACGTTTGCGAATATTTTCCAGCAACCGGTAGGTGCCGCCGTACATGTCATCCATGGCGATGACCTTGGAGCCGGCATCGATGAGTTCGAAAATGGTGGCTGTGGCCGCCAATCCGGAAGCGAAGGCAAATCCCCTTTTCCCGTCCTCGAGATCGGCGAGGCATCGTTCATAGGCGAACCGTGTCGGATTCTGGCTTCGTGAGTACTCATAGCCGCTATGGTGGCCGGGGCTTTTCTGGGCATAGGTGGAACTGGTATAGATGGGCACCATGACGGCGCCTGTCTCCGGGTCCGGCTGCTGGCCGCCATGAATCACCCGGGTGTCGAAAGAGAGTTTCCTGTCTGTGTGTTTCATGATGTTATTCCCCAAGATGATTTTGCCGCCACTGGCGGTTGTAGAGTTTTGAAAGATAGCGGTTGCCGGTATCGCAGACGAAACTGACGACATTCTTGCAGCTTTTGCTGCTACGGCAGTATCTGAGAGCGGCAGCGAGTAGCGTGCCAGAGGAGGGTCCGGCCATTATCCCCTCCAGGCGGAGAAGATCCAGTGCTGTGTGAAAGGACTCCCGGTCGGTAATGGAGTAGGCCCTGTCAACAAGCCTGAGGTCGCAGATTTCCGGCACGAAGTCCTCACCTATGCCCTCGACAAACCAGGAGCCGATAACCTCGGGCGGCGTGCCGGTCTCGACCAGCGGTGCCAGTAACGAACCCTCCGGATCGGCGAGGATGATCTCCAGTTCAGGGTTGCATTCTTTGAGGTAAGAGCCGGCGCCGCTCAGCGTACCGCCGGTACCTACTCCGCAGACCAAGGCATCGATAGCGCCGCCGGTCTGTTGCCAGATCTCCGGACCGGTGGTGGCATAATGGGCCTTGACATTGGCCCGGTTGGCGAACTGATTGACATAGAAGGCCCCGTTTTCGGAAGCTATGGTCTGCGCCAGATCCTGATAATACTGAGGATGACCCTTGCCGACATCGGAGCGGGTGAGGATGACTTCGGCGCCCATGGCTTCGAGGCAATATTTTTTTTCAATGCTCATTTTATCGGGCATGATGATCTGCAGCCGATACCCCTTCTGGAGTGCGACCAGGGCCAGGCCGACACCGGTATTGCCGGCGGTAGCCTCGATAAGCGTATCGCCGGGGGCGATCTGTCCCTTTTTTTCCGCCTCTTCTATCATGAATAAAGCGATGCGATCTTTGATGGAGCCGCCCGGGTTGGCCGACTCGATTTTCAGGTAGAGGCGGCAGGGACCGGTGTCGAGGTTCGAGGCCAGCAACAGGGGAGTATTGCCTATGAGCTCCAGCACATTTTTATAGATGTTGGTGTCTTGCCCAATCATGGTATACCACCCTCCTGTCCTTTCAATGGTGCATGCAATGTAGTACGGCGCATCGCCGTCGGGAGAGCACGAAGATGTCTCAACTATCCTCCTCCGTCGAATCCTGATGAAGCGCCGACCAGGAGACGACTCTGTTTCTGCCGTTTTGCTTGGCGTGATAGAGGGCGCGGTCGGCGTGGTCGGTAAGTGTTTCCAGGGTGTCATTTACCTCGTGTTCGGCCAGGCCGATGGACAGCGTCATGGCAATGGAGATCTTGCTGCTGAAACCGGCTTCAACACCGGCGCGGATCCTCTCTGCAAAGAGCATCGCCGATTTTTCTCCGGTTGCCCGCAAAAGGATGAGAAATTCCTCCCCGCCCCAGCGGACCGGGGTGTCATAGGGCCGGCACCTCTTGAGCAGGTAGCGGCCCAACTCGCTGAGGACGACATCGCCGAAATGATGACCGTGGGTGTCGTTGATCTGTTTGAAATGATCGATATCGAGAAAAAGCAGGGTGAGCGATTCGCCGCGACGATAGCTGCGGGCACACTCTTCGTAGAAAATATTGACAAAATAGCGTCTGTTTTTCAATCCCGTCAGGGTGTCATGGCTGGTGAGTTCTTCCAGCTGATGTATCTTCACCATAAGTTCGTTTTCCTTCTCATGGCGAATAGTTCCGAGAATGCCGAAAACGAGGGCGAACAGCACCGGGTGAGCGATAAAAAACCACTGAACGGGAGATCCGAAGATGATTTCCAGGGCGGTGCCGAAGGTGGAGGAGTCCAGAGATCCCAGGAGATAGTGCAGCTCGAAGACGATGGTCACCAGCGGGATGGGAATACCCCAGAGTAGGCCGAACCAGATGTATATATTGCGCAGGGGATTGTAGCTGTAAGGAGCGGCTGCAGCGCTGAAAAATTCATGTATGGTTTTTGGCAGAGTCAGGTGCATAGTGGGAAACTAACCTTGAAGGTATTCGTTGCTGTGCATCAATTTTGCCGAAAGTACTCGTTTTTATCGCAAATTGAGTACGCACATACTGCCGACAGATCGTCTCTGCGTTGCTCTTTCCGTCAAGTATACATCTAAAGATTCCAAAAAGACACGTTCTACCGTAGGATTATTTCTCAAAAATAAGCATCTGTTTCTACTGGCCTTATCACTTCAGAAAAGCATATGCCTTTCTGGGTACGTATGCAACACAGCTTTTGGTTCATCCTCCTCGGGAATACCAGTATGAGATTGGCTGAAACTCATGGGTAATCAGAGATGCTTGTGAGGTAGAGCGCTACTGATACTCTTACAAAAACTCGGGACACCGAGGTGAGCGGCGAGTATGGTAGAAAAAAGGATCAGAGCTCGCGGATTTCGCCGATATCCAGGATCAGATATTTTGAGGCGTCTATCTGCATCCTGTCTATGTTGTCTTGGAGCTGCAGAGGAGGCAGGCCCGGCGGATTGTCCCCGAGGTGAAATGTTCCCCACTGAGAGGGGATGAAGTAGGCGGCGCCGAGTTCCTGAAAGGCGCGTATGGCCTCCGCCGTATCCATATGCGCATAATGCATGAACCAGCGGGGTTCATAGGCCGTTATGGGAAGAATGGCATAATCGATATCTTCAAATATTTCGCCAATCTCCCGATACCCTTTGAAATAGCCGGAATCGCCGCCGAAGTAGATCGTCATACCCGGAGTATTCACCATGAAGCTTGCCCACAGGGTGGAGTTGTACCCCTGGAAAATCCTTCGGGACCAATGTTGGGCGGGCAGGCAGGTAAGGCGTACGCCGTTGCCGAAGTCAACGGCCTCCCACCAGTTCATTTCGGTCACCGGGCCGCCGGTAAATGCAGCGACGTAGTCTCCTAATCCTTTCGGCACAAAGGAAGCTGTCCCTTCCGGCAGGTTTTCCAGAGATTCTGCATCGAGGTGATCGTAATGGTTGTGGGAGAGCAGGACCCTGATTGGTCCCTGGAGCTTTCTCAGTTCATCGGCCTGAACGGCCGGAGGTGTCCGGCGTTTGGGGAGCAGGGCTCGATCAGAGAACATGGGATCTGTCAGCCAATATGTACCGTTAATTCGAAAAAGAAAGGTGTTGTGACCGATCCAGGTGAGAAAGTCGGTAGAGGGTGGCAGAGAGGAAATTCGCTTGATAAGATCAGGGAGGACTGCCGGTAAATGGTTTTGCGCCGTATCGCTGTATTCGCCTGTCTTGGAGAGTCGCCAGCGGAGAAAGGCGGAAAACGACCTGTTCTGCTGTGCCAGCCATGGATTATAGAAATGACCGTCACCGTTGTTGTAATTGTCGGCATAGAGTTGCCGTCGGTCGGTATTTTCGACTGTGTGACGCCATTGCGTCTCGTCAAAGGGCGGTGGTTCGAAGAAACAGGCCGACATAAGGAGCAAGACTGCTGTATTGAATAGGAGGAAGAGACTGCGGAGCATTACAAAAAACCTCTATTACAACTATTTGGGCCAGAAGGGACCGGCGTGATTGAGACTCGGTTCCCGGAAGGGTGTATGAGTCTTTCAGTATATAGTTTGCTTTACAGGAAAAGCGAAAGAGTAGCAAGAGCGGCATAACAGTGTGTAAACGCAATGTCTGCTAAATATTACATTCTCGCAGATAGCTGTCGAGCCCCAAAAAGGAGGGAGCCTCTCATGCAGATACTCTTTGAGAAGCTCCCGGGGGGAACTTTGGGTCAGCCCTGAATAGAGTGTAATACGTGGGATGAACTCAATGAGACGGGGCCCCGGACGGGGGATGTGGTGGCGTAGGAGAGAAGGGAGCAACCCCTGCGGCCCCGTTTGCATTTCCCATGTTTTACCAGCGCTCAGTACCGACAAGCTGATTGACGTCGGAGCAGGCCTTTTTCTGCTCTTCAGTGAGTTCCTCGAAGGAAGTATGTTCACCGACGTCGTCGCTGTAGCAAACATATTCTTTTCCGTCTTTATCGTTGATCCAGCTCAAATTTTCAATTCCGCCTCTCATAATGTCACCTCAATATGTTGTGTATTTTTGTGTTTTTTTATCGGTATTGAAAGAAGATCAGGGGGCTCCCGACTCATGGAGGCGAATCGGGCGCCCCCTGTGAAAGTTACCAGCGTTCGGTACCGACAAGCTGATTGACGTCGGAGCAGGCCTTTTTCTGCTCTTCAGTGAGTTCCTCGAAGGAAGTATGTTCACCGACGTCGTCGCTGTAACAAACATATTCTTTGCCATCTTCATCATTGATCCAGCTTAGATTTTCAATTCCGCCTCTCATAATGTCACCTCAATATGTTGTGTATTTTTGTGTTTATATCGGTATTGAAAGAAGACCAGGGGACTCCCGACTCATGGAGGCGAATCGGGCGCCCCCTGTGAAAGTTACCAGCGTTCGGTACCGACAAGCTGATTAACGTCGGAGCAGGCCTTTTTCTGCTCATCGGAGAGTTCCTCGAAGGAAGTATGTTCACCGACGTCGTCGCTGTAACAAACATATTCTTTGCCATCTTCATCATTGATCCAGCTTAGATTTTCAATTCCGCCTCTCATTATGTCACCTCGCTTGAGTTGGTTGTGGTGTCGTTGTCCTGATGCTTTCTGCATCGTTGCTTACTACTCTAAGCGTAAAACAATCGATAGCAATATTGGCAATACAGTAGCTTTATGGTAGTATTTGCTACCATTAGATGTGTGGACCCAAAAAAGGGCATATCCCTGGAGGAAAGAAGGGATATGCCCTTACAGGCGATATGTGTTACCGGCGATCGTTTAACAGTTTGATCCTATTGGAGGTTCCGGAGAACAATATCGCATGCTCTATCTGTTTTTATGGCCCTTTTCCTGCACTGTTTGCCGCATATAGGTATGAATGGCCTCCTTCACCGTCGTTATGGCGAGGTGGGCGCAGTGTTCTTCGTCTTTGGGAAAGGTTCCAAGCTCGCTGAGAATGGCTTCTCCCGTCATGTCGAGCACCTCGTCGAGTGATTTGCCGATAACCAGCTCGGCGGCAAAGGAGCCGCAAATAGAGCTGGAAGCGCATCCGTCTGTTCTGTAGGCTGCATCGACAATGCGTGAATCGTTGTTGATACGGATGCTCATGACCATGGTGTCGCCACACTCGCCGGTGAGCGATGCGGTTGCATCCGGGTTGTCTATTATATGGCAAAAGCGGGGATGCAGCCACCGCTCATGGCCTTTGGCGCCATAGGCTTTGTAGGCGTCTTCTCGTATTTCCTCCTCGAGATTGTCGAGGAATTCGTCAAGTTGTGCGTTGTTCATCTACTCTCACATACATGTCTTGAAGTTGATGAGAAATCACCAGTGGCCTTCGGCGTTGGGTTCGTTGCTATAGTGTACAGCGCCCTGTAGAAAATGTTCGATGGCTTCTTTGACGGTACCGCTGACATCGGAGACTACTTTGACGCCCCCTGCCTGGAGGGTACGAAAGGCGTTGGGGCCGCAATAGCCTGTAAGCAATGCTTCAGCGCCTCTGTCACTTATCATGGTGGCGGTTTGAATTCCCGCTCCCTTGAAGGCGTTGATGTTTGCCGAGTTGTCAATGGCTTCGAATTCACCTGTATCGGCATCGACAATAAGGATATATGCCGCTCTGCCGAAACGGGGATCGACACTGTCTTTCAATGTTGGTCCCTTGGAGCTTACTGCTAGTATCATGGGAGTTTCTCCTGGTCTGGATCGTATAGCAGGGAGGTCTTACGAGACTCCGCCGCCGCAAACCTGATCTGTTTGGATTTCGGGAACTTTTCCGGCAATGAGGTCGATTACCACCGGTTTGATTTCAGCCCTCTCAGCCTCATGGTAGACGGTGATGCCGGCGTGTTTGAATCCCATCAACGGTCGCATACCTATACCGCCAACCAGCAGAGCGTTGACGTGCTGGTTGGCCAGAAGATTCACCGGAACCATGCAGCCTCCCTGGACATGCTCTTCATTCTCGATGACGTTCACATCGATTATCTCGCCGTTTTCACAGTCAATGATAGTGAAAACATCACAGTGTCCGAAGTGTCCGGCACGGGTGCCATCGAGCCCGCCCCTGCCATTTGAGGGGACGGCAATACGCATTTTGCTCATTGCTTGCTACTCCTTTTAATTCAATTTAGGAAATTTTATCGGTTGTGAGGCGGGTTGCGCCTCGTGTTCTTCAATCTCTTGCCATACCTTCCTGACGGTCGCCGAGGTATCCGAATGCGGTGCGTACTCGACAATGGTCTTTTTCTGGACCATGGCCAGGGTGAAATCGGGATCGAAGGCAATGCGGGGCAGTACATGAAGAGTGTTGGCGGCTGCCTTCTTTTCAATGGCCTCGGTGGTCTCCGGGTTGATGTCGTAGCGGTTGACACAGAGCATGGCCTGGATGCCGAAATGAGCCGTCAGTCGAGTCACCCGTTCGACGTCGTGCATTCCGGATACGGTGGGCTCGACAATGATAACGACTTTTTCTGCACCGCTGATGGAGGCGATGACCGGACAGCCGATACCCGGAGGGCCGTCGGTAATGATACGCTTGTAGCCACCTTCTTCCGCCAGCTGTCGTGCGCGCCGCCGTATCATGCTCACCAGTTTGCCGGAATTCTCTTCGGCTATTCCCAACCTGGCGTGAACCATGGGGCCGGTGCGGGTGGTGGAGATATACCATTCGCCGCTTTTCTGCTGGGGAAAGGCAACGGCTTTTTCCGGACAGAGGTCGACGCACACTCCACAGCCTTCGCAGCTCACCGGGTCAACGACGAAGGCCGAGGATATGGCATCGTATCGGCATATTTCACGGCAATAGCCGCATTGAGTGCAGGACTCCGGATCGATTTCGGCCAGGTGTCCTCCCATGAAGTCGTGGTGTTCTTTTTGCTGCGGAGACAGCAGTAAATGCAGATCAGCGGCGTCGACATCGGCATCGCAGAGCACCGGTTTCTTGGCAAGTGTGGCAAAGGCCGCTGTCAGACTGGTCTTGCCGGTACCGCCTTTGCCGCTGATAATAACATATTCTTTCATGATACCTTTCCTGTGGCAGGTATTTGTCTGATGATTTCCTCGAAAAGAGAAACAAAAATGTTTCGCCATTTTGGGCTTCCTTCCACGAGAAGCCGGCCACGTGAGTAGAGTTCGGCTACTTCACGGCTGAAGGGGATTTCCAGCAGGATGGGCAGGTTGTTTTCTTCGGCATAGCGTTGAACGCTGTGGTCGCCCAGGCCCGCACGGTTGATTACCAGGCCGCTGGCTATGCCGAGTTCATTGACGGTCTGGTGGGCAAGAGCCAGATCGTGCAGACCAAAAGGGGTGGGCTCGGTTACCAGGACGATATAGTCCGTTTCGTGCATGGCGGCGATAACCGGACAGGAGGTGCCCGGAGGGGCATCGATGATGACGGTCCCCGTCTTTTCGAAGTTTTTACGCAGCCATTTTATCAGTGGCGGCGACATGGCTTCGCCGATGCGCAGGATGCCGTGATGAAAAGCGATATTCTTGACCGTAGCCGACTCGGCATGGCCGAGTTCTCTTTGGCCTTCATCAATGCAGCGCTGGGGGCAGACCAGCATGCAGCCGCCGCAACTGTGGCAGAGCTCCGGAAAGAGCAGGATCTGCTCGCCGACCACGGTGATTGCGCCGAAACGGCAAATTTCCGCACATTTCCGACACCGGTCACAGCGTTGCTGGTCGATGTCCGGCAAAAAGGTATAGACCGGCTGACGAGTGGTGATTTCCGGTTTGAGAAAAAGATGGGCATTGGGTTCTTCGACGTCGCAATCGAGGAAGGTGACCTGCTCGTCTATGGCTGCGGCCATGTTGGTGGCAACGGTGGTTTTGCCTGTTCCGCCTTTGCCGCTGGCAACGCTGATTATCATTTTCGCACTCCTCCGCGGGTGGCGGTGAAACTGGTTATCTCATCAAGCTTGTCAAGCAGAGCCTGGGCGTCTTTTTCTTTGGGAGAGTCCGGGATCTGCATGAAAAAACCATACCCTTCGGTTACGGTATGAAAGTCCTTCTCCGACCTCGGGCTGATGAGGGCGTAATTATAGAGCGGATAATCCTCGATGATGGACTTCATCAGTTCCAGGTTCGAATCCTCCGCTATGACAGCTTCCACTGCCGGGGTGTCGAGAAGCCGGCGTAACTCAGATTCGGTGGAGACAAGCCTGATGTGTCGCTGTTTGTCGGCGAGACCGTCAATCAGCGGCGCCAGTGATTGTACATTTTCTGTATAGAGTAGAAGTGCCATTTTTACTGTAACTGTGATGTTTTTCTCCCGCGGACTGTATCGGCTTTCAGGCGGAGCCTGAGTCCAGGAGAAGCGCTTTAGCCGTTTTTTCCCGGTTGTCCGGGAAATGATGTTTCCGGTCCGGCAGAGCTATGTTAACCCTTTCGGCCTGTTAAACGTCAGCCGCCTCTGGACCGGAAAAGATGAACGTGGCTGGTCTGCATGTTTCAACCACACCGGAGTTTCTCTCGACGAAGAGTGAGCAATCGCTATGCCAGAATATGAGAAAGAGTAAGGGGGTAAAAACGGGCCCTTTTACAGGCAAATGCACAAAAAAGGGCGGTTGACGAAGTGGTATCGACGGTGATTGTGAAGCGGATATGCGACGGTGGGAGACGGAAGGGGTCGCATAGTGTCGCGCAAGTGCGACTGTCGCGAGATATTCAGCCTATGGTCTCACCTCGATTTTGGAGAACAGCGCAGCGACCGTCCTTGTTTGGCAGAGTAATGCCCAGGCGGGCCATTTTTCGGTAGAGGGTGGACTTATGCATACCCAGAGAGCGGGCGGCGGCGCTCCGGTTATAGTCCATTTTTTCAAGCGTTTCGAGGATGATATCGCCTTCGGTTCTTTGCATCTTCTGCCGCATTCGGTCGGCTTCGGAGAACTGATCGCCGTTTGCAGCGCGGGGCTGTGCCCCGGCCGTGAGAGAGCCGGGGAGATGATGCGGCCCGATGCTGCCCCGACGGCAGAGAACGAAAGCGCGTTCGAGTATGTTCTCCAACTCACGTATATTGCCGGGAAAATCATGCCCCATCAGTATGGCCATCGCCTCTGGCGATATTTCCGTGACATTACACAGCTTGATGCTGTTGTATTTGTCGATGAATTGCTCGATAAGCAGGGGGATATCCTCGATTCGCTGCCGCAGGGGCGGCAGCTTGAGATGGATGACGTTTATCCGGTAGAAAAGATCCTGGCGAAAAGTGCCCGTCGTCACCATTTCCTCGAGATTTTTGTTGGTTGCCGCTATTATGCGGGCTTCGGTGTGGATGATATCGACACCGCCGAGCGGCTGGAACTCTTTTTCTTCCAATAGACGCAGAAGCTTGACCTGGAAGGCCGGACTGGTGTCGCCGATTTCGTCTAAGAGGATGGTGCCTCGACCGGCGCTGGCAAAAATTCCAGGTTTATCCCGATTGGCGCCGGTAAAGGCGCCGGCCTTGTATCCAAACAGTTCCGATTCGAGCAGGGTGTCCGGCAACGCGCCGCAGTTTATGGCGACGAAGGGTTTGTCGCTCCGCAGAGAATGGTAATGAATGGCCCGGGAGAGCAACTCCTTGCCGGTTCCGGTTTCGCCTTCGATAAGCACGGTCGATTCGCTTTCGCCGATCTGCGGCAATATGGAGAAGATTTGCTTCATTTCTTTGTTGCGGGAGATCATTCGGCCCATTTCGATGGTTCCTTCGAGTTCACGCCGGAGCCCCTCGATCAGCGTATGATCGCGAAAGGTTTCCACACCTCCGAGAAGGGTGCCGTCGGTATCACGCAGGAGTGCCGTGGAAACCGAAATCGGCACGGAGTCCCCGCAACGGCTGGTTATACGGGTGGAGGTATGGGTAAAGGAACACTGTTCCTTCATGGTTTTCTCCAGGGTGCAGTTGTGGGTGCACATGTTGGAGCGGAATATATCCGCGCAACGGCGACCGATGGCTTCGGACCTGGAAAAACCGGTGATTTTTTCGGCCGCCCGGTTGAACGAGGTTATAATGAAATCATGGTCAACGGTGAATACGCCGTCGGAAATGGAATCGAAAATGATAGCTGTTTCTATACTTTTACGATGTGAGGATCTGTCCTGCATATGAGCACCATTGGTGTCTTGGGCTAATCGAAAGGCTGGAGCCACCGTCACAGACGATAAAATGTGCATTTGCTCGATACTTTCTACCATACCCGTGGCTGTTTTGCAATCGTCCCACCGCTCTTGGCTCTTCTTTCGGTAGAGAAAAAGCGCTGTTTTGCCGGAGAACCGTTTCCTGGTCAAGGGTTTGTATAGAGCGATCTTGCGGTTTTTGAAAAAGAAGGAAAGATTTGGCAAGCGACAATATCTCAGGTGCTGGCTTGTTTTCCTCTAGATATGCAATATAATGAGGTATTCGACCTTTACCTCGGGACAGCAAAATATTTGTCCCCGATGCCTACGAGAGTGAGTGTGTATGGATATTCTCCCCATAGAAAGCGAAGCCGATCTTGCCGCCCACCTTGAGTCGGGCTCGAAGGCCAGGACCGAATGGCGAATCGGCACGGAACATGAGAAATTTGGTTTCCATCTCCACGATCTCTCCCCATTGCGCTATCGGGGAGATTCCGGTGTGGCCGCCGTCCTCAAGGCCCTCTGTTCGAAGTTTCTCTGGAAGCCTGTTGAGGAAGACGGCAACATTATCGCCCTTAAGGGCGAGACGGGATCGGTTACCCTGGAACCCGGCGGTCAGATAGAACTTTCCGGCGCGCCTCTGGAAAATCTTCATCAGACCTGTGATGAAGTGCATATTCACCTGCATCAGCTAAAAACCATCGCCGACCCCATGGGCGTGGGTTTTCTCGGCATGGGCTTCACCCCCCTATGGCAGCGTCGGCAAATGGATTGGATGCCCAAAGAGCGCTACCGTATCATGCGCCGATATATGCCCAGGGTCGGGAGTCTGGGGATCGATATGATGCTGCGTACCGCCACCGTCCAGGTCAATCTGGATTTTGCCGACGAAGCCGACATGGTTCAAAAGTTCAGGGTATCGCTGGCCTTGCAGCCTTTGGCCACCGCCCTTTTTGCCAATTCTCCCTTTTGCCACGGCAAACCAAATGGTTTTTTGAGTTATCGCTCTTCCATCTGGCGCGATACGGATCCGGACCGTTGCGGCATGTTGCCCTTCGTCTTTGAAGAGGGCATGGGGTTTGAGCGCTATGTACGGTATATGCTCGATGTACCCATGTACTTCGTTCAGCGGCAGGGACAAATGATTGATGCTGCCGGCCAGTCCTTCCGGGATTTTCTCGCTGGTCGCTTGCCGGCCCTGCCTGGCGAGCTGCCGACCATTAATGACTGGGAGGATCATTTGACCACTGCCTTTCCCGAAGTGCGATTAAAGCAGTTTCTGGAGATGCGTGGGGCCGACGGCGGCAGCTGGAACAATCTCTGTGCTCTGCCGGCTTTCTGGGTAGGGCTGCTCTACGATGACGATTGTGTCGATGCCGCCTGGCGGCTGGTGCGTCACTGGTCTGCCGAACAGCGGCAGCAGTTCAGGCGCGACGCCCCTCGTTTCGGCCTCAAGACCCATACTCCTTCGGCAACTCTGCAGGAACTGGCATTGGAGGTGATGGCCATTGCCGAACAGGGCTTGAAGCGACGGGCCCGTCGCAACCTTGACGGAGATGATGAGACGCTGTATCTGGAGAGATTATGGCAGATAGCCTCAAGCGGCATGACACCGGCGGAGGAAAAACTTGCCTGCTATCATGGTGACTGGCAGGGCAGCGTTGAACCCATTTTCAGACACTGCGCCTACTGATGTTCGAATCCGCGGGCAGGAGCGCACGGGCGGCGAGGGCCGCGAGGTGATTTTTTTCTATACAGGAGCTTTTTTGCCTGCTGCAGGAGGGTACCGAGGGAATCAGCACCACAAGTAACGACGAGCAAGACTTAGATTAACGGGAGGGGCGATGAAAAGTCTCAATGAATTGATGGAACAGGTTAAGGCCCGTGATGATTTCAGCAGTGCTGGCATGGTTCTTTGTCACAACGGAGTCGTCCGAAAAACATCTCGCGACGGTCGCCGGGTGAGCGGTCTTTCGGTTACGGTCGACTGGGATAAGTTGGTGGAAGTGGTGGCCGCACAGAAATTGCGGCGGGGGATCGTCGAAATTCTGGTTGATATCAATGAAGATCAGGACCTGGAAGTCGGAGACGACGTCATGTATCTCGTTGTCGCCGGAGATGTCAGGGAAACGGTTATCGAGGTTTTGAGTGACACCCTCAACCAGATCAAGAAAACCGTCACCAGCAAAACGGAATATTTTCTTGATGACCAAGCCTGAAGTAAAGATTGCTGGTTCCATAGGAGAGCCAAAAAACGGGGAGCAAAAATACCACCTTTTCTGATTCTCTGAGCGCTCGATAATCTTTTGTTTTGGCAGTAATCCTAGCAGACACGGCAGTGAATACACCCGGCCTGCAGACAAAAGGCCGCCTTTCTATCCGCAAAAGGTGGTTTTCCTACCTCTTTTTTGGCAGAGTCTATCTGGTACCGCTGGTCTGTTTGGAATGTCGGCATAAAAATAAACTGTGTTAAGTCAGAATCCTAAGGGCTTTGTCGCAGGGTTCTGTCTTGTTGTTTAGGGCTTGGCGCAGGAGTTGCGATCTCACCGCCATGTCTCCCGGTGTATCGTCGCCTTCACACTTTCTTCTACCGGCCAGGATCTATTCAAGGTACCCTCAAGTCTGATGACGGATTCCGGTGGCATGGAAACGCGTTTTTCCATAAACGGATCGAAGAAGCCTTTGCAAATCGATGAGTCATCGCTGTCGGTCAATGGCTTCTTGCGGGCCGTCGTCGAAAACAGGTTCGAGGTGGAGGGAATGCGGGTTTCAGAGACGGTTATGGAAGTCTACAGCCGGTTTTCACTAGCTGAGCTGATATGGCTACATACTTGCAGGGGATACGTTGTTACGACGGCCGCTAACGGCCGGCTGGGTGTGCGGATTTTCAGTTCCCAGCCCTTCGATGTGGTTATTACCGATGTAATCATGCCGGAAATGGAGGGTATCGAGACCATAATCAATCTCAAAAAGAACACTCCCAGTGTCAAAATCATCGCCATGTCGGGAGGCAGTATCAACAGCTCAACGGAGTATCTCGATATCGCCAGACAGCTGGGGGCGGCAAAGACATTTGACAGGCCTCTGCAACGCTCAATATTGCTGGTAGCCGTAGCCGAACTGAGTTCCTGAAGAAAAGCCGGTCGAAAACTTCCCGCCCGCGCTGCTGTTTTCTCTGTCACGGACGGGATAGCTGCCGGTTGGAGTAATTATTCGCTCGATTGCTGTGGGCGCAGATCGATACGTTTGTTTATTTCCCGCAGTCTTTCTTCAAGGACTCGGGCTTCCCGGCGCAGTTGCTGCAGATCAACTCGCTGACCGGCATAAGCCTCTTCGAAGTCATTGCCTTGAAATTCTCGGCGTTGCCGCATGCCGTCTCTTCCTAAGCGCCGTCTCCTACCGAGATTACAACCTGGATACTCTGTTGTGCGACGATCGGCTGGTGCTGTGCAGCGACCCCTGCTTCCGCCGGTCATCGGTCCGGACCCTGCCGGTCCTGTCCTGTCAAATCCTGGCATGGCGTACCTCCTCAATGATACGGAAAATGTCTGTTCGTAAGAGCGTTTAATGGCATCCGTCTTACTTACGGCGCCGGCACTGGCCGTCGCCTTGGCCTCCCCGTCCTTTACCCTGGCCGGTACCATCGCGCCGGCCCTTGCCGTCGCCGCGGCCAAGACCTCTACCACCTGACTGCCCTCGTTCCTGATTTTGATTGCTTTCGTCGTCTCGCTGATCGCTCGGTGTTTTCTCTCCAAGTGTTTTGCTGTTTTCCGTCATGGCTGTATTCTCCTTCTGATGCATATAAAGTAGTGGGCTTTGGTTTAAGAATCCGCCTTCGGGCCTGCTTTGCCTGCGCATGGCGCTTTATGGTATCTGGCCCCGACGTCGTCTTCTTCTGCGTCCATCATGGAAGGCATAGGTGCCGCCGTCTATCTGCAAACGCATATTCTTAACCAGTGCTTCGGCTACAATCTCCCGGGCCTGTGTCAGGATCCGGCCGAAGGTCTGGCGACTGACACCCATCTGCAGAGCCGCTGTTTCTTGGTCCATGCCTTCGAAATCGCGGAGCCGAATGGCTTCCATTGCCTCCAGCGGCAGCAGCTGAGTGCCGCTGGGAGCAGTATTCTCGGGGATAAAACTACTGGATGTCAGTTGCTTACTGATAAAGCGCATCTTTTTAGGTCGCGGCATTACTGCTCCTTTGTGGTCATATGCTCATATAATAGGTCGTGATTTTTGTTTGGTCAACTTTTATTTTGATCAAATGACCAATATATGTACCGGCCTTATATTATGAGGTACCTGATGGATCACCCAATCTGCAGATGCAGAGCCTTATACAGTGATGCTGAACCCTCCTTCATGCTCAAGCTCTTAGCAGGTATCCTTGGCTCGTACCATTTTATCTGTTTTGTCGTCGATAGGGGGAATGATTCATGCATAACTGTCCATATCGGTTCGGGGATTTATTTATGCTGTTATCTCTTAAGGGTACCTTGAATAATAGGGATTTTCGATTCAGCGGAGAGATCTATGCCCCTCCGGAAGGGAGTCTGGTTTTTGCCGGAGAACGAGGCCAAGATCATTAATCCGGACAAAAAGACCCTCATCAGATATTATAAGGATGAAGAGATGTATGCCGATGGCATAGCTCTTGATGACGAGGAGCCGGAATCAATAGGAATACTGCGGGACCCCAATAATCACAAGGACGATATAGATGTCAGCGGTCTGACGAAGGAAATACTGCAGGGCCACGTCATGGACGATGGGGTCAGCCGGATTGACAGGCGCAGTGTCAATGATATTGCCGGCTATGTGAGGAAAAAACTGGCAGCTCTACCCGAGAGGTTTAAGGCATTGCGTAATGGCCCCGACTTTCCGGTCGGTGTCAGTAGAAGCTTGATGGAACTGCGAAGCAGGCTCATCAGGGAAGCAAAAAACACCTACCGAAAGAGACAATGAAAGCTTTACTTATAATTGACGTTCAAAATGATTTTCTCCCCGGTGGGTCTCTGGCGGTACCCGAAGGTGATGCCGTCATTCCGGTCATCAATTCATTGCAGGACAGTTTCGATCTGGTGGTGGCCACCCAGGACTGGCACCCCAAAGATCATGGCAGCTTCGCGTCCAACCATCAAGGCCGTAAGGTCTATGAGGTGACCGAACTCAATGGTCTGGAGCAGACTCTCTGGCCGGACCACTGTGTTCAGGCAACATCGGGGGCCGCCTTTGCAGCCGCTCTCAGACAGGAAAGGATCGAAGCCATATTCCGCAAGGGTATGGATTCCGATATCGACAGCTACAGTGGCTTCTTTGACAACGCTCACCGCAAATCCACGGGGCTGGCGGAATATCTCCGAGGGAAGAGAGTGGAGGAAGTGTATGTAACCGGTCTTGCAGGAGATGTCTGCGTCTACTATACGGTGCTCGATGCCCTCGGCGAAGGTTTTACAACCTATTTGGTCGCAGATGCCACCAGGGCTGTCAATGTCAAGAAAGGCGATTTTGACAAGGCACTTGGGCATATGGAAGATGAAGGTGCGCAACTGAGAAACAGCAGAGCACTGAGCTAACCTTGCTCTGGACTGCGTCGATTTCTTATTGGGGGCTACTGCGGAATTGTCTGTCCGATGCCACTGGATTAGTCCGATGGATCGGGACTGATCATGCTAGAGGTGCCGGTAGTGTCCTTCGACTCGCACCTCATGCCCATTTCCATTGGGTGTATGAAAACGGACAATAGTGGTACCTTCATCGAAACCCTCTTAAGCTTTTGGTACCACGTATTAAAAAGTGATGCATCGTCCATTTTGCATGAAATGCTCAGATTAGTTGTCGACTCCTCCCATGCACAGATATTTGATTTCCAGGTAGGCGTCCAGCCCGTACTTTGAACCTTCGCGCCCATGACCGGACTCCTTGATGCCGCCAAATGGGGCCATCTCGTTGGAGATCATGCCGGTGTTGACACCTATAATACCATATTCCAGCCCTTCGGATACCCGCCAGACCCGACCGATGTCCCGGCTGTAGAAATAGGCGGCAAGACCCAGGTTGGTATCGTTGGCCAGCGAAAGGGCCTCCTCTTCGGTATCGAAGGAAAATATCGGCGCCACCGGGCCGAAAATTTCCTCATGGTAGAGTCGCATTGTTGAGTTGACGTTGGTGAGAATGGTCGGTTCTATAAAGGAACCGCCCAGGTCGGCTCTCTTACCGCCGAGCTCCACTCTTGCTCCTTTGGAGATGGCATCTTCGATGATGGCCATAACTTTGTCGGCGGCTTTACCGTCTATGAGCGGACCGGTGGTGACGTCTTCGTTCATGCCGTTGCCGAGCATCAGGGTGCTGTTTACTGCCGCTGTAAGGGATTTGGTAAATTCTTCGAAGACTCCTGCCTGAACGAAAAGGCGATTGGCGCAGACGCATGTCTGGCCGGCGTTGCGGTATTTGGAGGCTATGGCACCGTCGACGGCGGCCTTGATGTCGGCGTCGTCAAAGACGATGAAGGGGGCGTTGCCGCCAAGTTCAAGCGAGGTTCTCTTGACGGTGGCGGCACATTTGGCCATAAGTTTTTTCCCCACCGCCGTCGAACCGGTGAATGTCAGCTTGCGCACCAGCGGATTTTCTGTCAGCTCCTGGCCTATTGCCGATGTATGACCGGCAATGATATTTATGACCCCGGCGGGAATACCGGCCTGCAGCGAGAGTTCGGCCAGCGCCAGCGCAGAAAGCGGTGTTGCAGTGGCGGGCTTGCAGACTACGGTGCAGCCGGCAGCCAGAGCCGGGGCTATTTTCCGGCAGAGCATGGCATTGGGAAAGTTCCATGGCGTTATGCAGGCAACAACGCCGACGGGCTGCTTGATGCAGACCAGCCGTTTCCCGGCATCCGGGCCTGGAATGGTGTCGCCGTAGATCCGTTTGGTCTCTTCGGCGAACCATTCTATATAGCTTGCTCCGTAGGCGATCTCGCCTCTGGCCTCGTCGAGTGGCTTGCCCATTTCGGCGGTGAGAAGAAGGGCCAGATCATCGAGGTTTTCCATGATACGATCATACCAGGCGCGCAGGTAACCCGCCCGTTCCTTGGCTGGTCGGTCTTTCCACTCCGTCAGAGCCGCTTCGGCCGCGGCGATGGCGCCTCGTGTCGTTGCCTTGCCGCAGAGAGCGACATCTGTTATGGACTGACCTGTTGCCGGATTGTAAACGCTGAAGGTTTTTCCCTCTTCGGCATTATGCCACTGGCCGTTTATGAAGGCCTGCTGTTTGAGAAGATTGTGGTTTTTCATGGGCAGCATTGGTACATCTCCCGCTTTGAGTGAAAAGAAAAATTACCGATGGAAGCCTGTATCCCTATTTGTATAATGATGAGTACTGCAGTACGCATGCCAGTAACCGGCGAAATGTTCGGCCCGACTGTTATTTCTGGCTTGGAAAAATGGCAGAGAAGCCATAGTATGTAGTAAGTGGTATAGAATGTTGAAAATCATCAGAGTCAAACGGAGTGGTTCCGTGTGTTCTGAAGGATATAGTACCAAGAATTCTGGTAACCGGGAGCGTGCAGGAGAAGTACAAAAAGAGCTTTCTCCGACCAACTCCTGGCCTTGAATTACACCTATTCAGCGTTGATCAAGGAGGATATATGAGCGAAAAAGCAACCCTGACCATCGATGGCAAGAGTTATGAACTGGAGGTATCCACCGGCAGCGAAAACGAAAAATGCTTTGATATCCAGAAGCTGCGTACCGAATCAGGCTTTATCACCATGGATCCAGGCTTTGGCAACACCGGCTCCTGCTACTCTGATATAACCTACGTGGACGGCGCCAACGGCATTCTCCGCTACAGGGGCTATCCTATTGAGGAAATAGCCGAAAAAGCCAGTTTCGTCGAAATCTGTTCACTGCTGATCTACGGAGAACTGCCGAATGCCGAGATCCTCGATAAGTTCCGGAAAGCACTGGCAGAGCATGCATCGCTGCATACCAACCTCGAGCAGCACTTCAAGGGTTTTCCTCCGTCGTCGCCCCCCATGGCCATCCTCTCCGCCATGCTCAATCTGGTAAGCTGCTTTCATCCCGATGTGCTGGAAGTCTACTCCGAGGGACATGGCTTTGATCGCACGGCCGCCCTGCTGCTTTCCAAGGTGCGGACCATAGCCGCCTATTCCTACCGGATGTCGGTGGGGAAGCCTTTTAATCGTCCCAACCCTCACCTTGATTACTGCGCCAATTTTCTCCATATGATGTTTTCGGAGCCCTACCGCGAATATGAACGCAATGAGGTGATCGAGAAGGCACTGTCGCTGTTTCTTATACTCCATGCCGATCACGAACAGAACTGCTCGACCTCCACTGTCAGAGCTGTTGCCAGTTCCCGGGCCAATCTGTTCAGCTCCATCTCCTCCGGTGTCTGTGCTTTGTGGGGGCCTCTGCACGGAGGCGCCAATATCGGTGTTATCAATATGCTCGAAGACATCAAAACCTCGGGCCGGCCGATCGACTACTACCTCGACAAGGCCAAAGACAAGAATAATGACTACCGTCTCATGGGATTTGGTCATCGCGTCTATAAAAACTTTGATCCCCGATCACGTATTCTCAAAAACAGGCTCGACGAGGTTCTCAAGGAGCTGAACAAAAAGGATCCGCTGCTTGATATCGCTCTGGAGCTCGAAGAAAAGACCTTGAAGGACGACTACTTCGTCAGCCGCAACCTCTATCCAAATGTCGATTTTTACAGTGGTATTCTCCTGAGGGCCATCGGCATCCCCCTGGACATGTATACGGTGATGTTCGCCATCGGCAGAATGCCGGGCTGGATAGCCAACTGGCGCGAACTGCATGACCAGCGCCTGCGCATTTCCAGACCGCGCCAGATATATACCGGTCCCCAGGAACGCTCGTTCACTCCTGTGGAAGAGCGCTAAGCCCTCATGGTGTCTGGATTTCAGCTGAAAGGTCCCCTTGGTCTTCGTCCATGGACTGGTGAGCGTTTCACCGTTCACCTTTTGACAGGCCTAAAAGACGGGGGAGGGTAGTGAGGAGATACCGGAGGTCCGGCCGCGAAATACTTAACCGGCGGCGGGATGAGGGAAGTTGAAAAAAAGGGGACAACCTGAGTTTCATACGGATTTAATAATTAATGAACTGAGGGCACCTCTGTCATTGCCGTGTCGGCTCGATCTATCTGGCCCATACATTTCATAGAGGTCGGGCGACGGATCATCTCCGGAACTGGCCGGAGGAAGCAGGTGGAAGTGTCAAGGTGATCAGTTGCTTGTTGCACGGCTCAAAATTGCTTGAAAGGGCGGGGAAGAGAGGATAGGTTGTGGTGAGTCACTGGCTGCTGGGAAATAATCTACAGGAAAATCAGGGCAGCCAGACACAGCGATGTCCTATTGCCTCACCTCTCACTGTTAACCTTTCCGAACGCATATAATTTGTATTTATGAGCTTACAGCCAACGCAAATAGACAGGCGTCCTCAACCATTTTCACTTGTCACACCCAGTGGCACACTATTCTCCACTGAAGAATATCGCGGCCAGTGGCTCTACCTGGTCTTTCATCGTCATCTCGCCTGATTGCCCTGCCGGGCGCACCTGTCGCAGTTGCGGCGGAGTAAGGATCGTCTGCTGGCCTGCGGCGTCAATGTCGTTGTCGTCACATTCGCAGAGGATGAAGAGGCCCTCAATTATCAAAATGAAACGAATCTCGAGTGGTCCCTGGTCATTGATCGTCAGCGGCAGATGTATGACTTTTTCGGTCTTGCCAGAGCCAGTTTCTGGGATGTGTGGGGACCGGCAACCTGGTGGTCGTACATCAAGGAGATGCTCCGGGGCAATATGCCGAAGAAGACTGACGGAGATATCTATCAGCGGGGTGGCGATGTGCTTATCGACCCGCAGGGCATTGTCCGCTTCCATTACATCGGCAGAGGACCAGGCGATCGGCCTGCAGTCGATTCGATATTGAAGATTGTCCAGGGCTTCGAATCTTCAGTACCGCAGCAATGATGGTACTCGGCCACGCATCCCCTGATCGGCGGGGGATCTTCTTGTCGAGTAGACCGTCCCAGTTCGTCAAATGTTCAAAAGAGCAGAACCAGAGAGAGCCGGTGGCATCCTCTATGTCAGCTGGCCCCCGATTTACTTCAGTTTCGTTTTGAGGTAAGATTGATACTGAAGGACGAAGAAGACGTTTCCAGCCTTCTTGCCAGTGGTTTGATCTTTCGGGTTTTTTTGAAAAAACATACGGTCGTGCGAAAACGGCGTCGAATCGGCAGTGTGCGGCATAGATTCAAAGGAAACAGCGGAGCTGGAACATGATTGTGGATAATTGTGGAGATTTCAGCATGGGACGGACATCTTACCGTGTAAAGTGTTTTTCAGAACTGCGTCGCCGGAGAAGACGATTATACGGCCGAGGCGATGGATTTCGCACAGGCACCACCATCTTGTCGCTGGCCGTACTATTCCTGTTTGCCGTGACAACCTTTGCCTGGGGCAAGACCTTTAAGGTGAACTCCGGCTTCGACGTCAGTGATCTCAGTCCGGGAAACGAACTCTGCGTTGCCTATCTCATAATATCGCCACCTTTTGTTTTGCCATTTTGCACTCTTCGTGCGGCAATCGAAGAGAGTAATGACTTGCCCGGTGACGACCTTATAGAACTGCAGCCCTCGGTGATGTCGCTTACCATTGAGGGCAGAAATGAAAATGTCGCCAAAAGCGGCGATCTTGACATCACCGAAACCCTTACCATAAAAGGCAGAGGCCCGGATCAGACCGTTATCGACGGCCGCCGCATCGACCGGCTCTTTGACATTATCGCTGGTAATGTCACGCTTATCCTCAAAGATATGACTCTCATAAACGGTGAGGTCTCCAGCGGTGGCGGAGCGGTTTACAACAGGGGCCGGCTGATACTTGATAATGTGGTTATGAGCGGACACCAGGCAGTGAATTCCAATGGAGGAATTCTTCGTAATGACGGCCGCTGCACTATAGCCAAATCACTTTTGGAAAAAGGCAGGGCGGCCGAAGGCGGTGCTCTCTACAATGGAGTAGGCGCTCGACTCACTCTTGCGTCCTCGACGGTGAGCGCCAGTCATGCTGCTATTGGAGCCGGCATCAGCAACCACTCAGTCATGACCGCCGTCAACACAACGATCAGCGGCAACGGCAGCGCCGCCACCCTTCACGGAGGAGGCATTAACAATGCTGGCACCCTGCAGCTCACCCACAGTACCATTTATGGCAATGCCGCGCAGCGAGGAGGAATCAACGACCTCAGCTTTGTCTCTTTGCGCAACAGTATCGTTGCGGGGAACAGTGGAGGCGACTGCACCCCCCGAAAAAGCATTGATGAGGATGCATATGTTCTCGATACCGACGGTTCCTGCTTTGCCGGCGGTACTGGTATCACCGTCGCCGACCCCGGCCTTAAGGCCCTGAGAAAAAACAGCGGACCTACACCCACGCATTCCCTGTTGCCTTCCAGTCCGGCCCGGGACAGCGGCATGCTCTTTGATACATCGCCAGTCGACCAGCGCGGAGTCCGGCGACCGCAGGGGAGATCCGTCGACAGGGGCGCCGTGGAAGCCGAAGTCTTTACGCCTATGCCCATGATATATCCCCTTCTCTCAAAAAAATATACTTTCCCCTAAACCCAACATTTCATAAAAATAGGACGGCGCATTTTTACCTTTCGGATGAGTCGGTATGGCCTGCTGTCTCCTGTCGCCTTCATGAGTTTCGTGCCAATTATTTCTAATCACTGCTTTTTATGAGTAGGCCGTCCCGGTTTGTAGAAAAATCAAACGACTGTTCGGCAACGTATTGTGAGACAGGATGCTCATAAAGATTGCATACGCTGAGTATCGAAGTAAACCAGAAAAAAGATACGCCCGAATTCGTCAGGAAAGAAAAAGGAGGGCGACTCCGGCGATACCGAGCAACAGGCCGCACCATACCAGCGGGATTTGTCTGTGGCCCTGAATGAGGGCGATGAGCATGCCAAAAAGGGGGCAGGTTGCCAGTAGTGTCTGCGTTATACCGGCGCTGGTGAATTTTACCGAAGTCTGCATAAGCCAGATCGCCAGAAAGGTTCCCAGAGTGATGGCACCTGTAAGCCGCAGCAGGAGTCGATGGTGAAAAATACCACTCATGGCTGCAGCCAGGCTCTGACGTTCACTGGCCCATGGGCGCAGTGTGCCTCGGAGAGCGAACCAGAGGGCCATAATAAAGACGGCGGCGCCCAATCTGACAAGCCCGCTGGTAAGGGGTTCAACCTCGTCTGTCAGCAAGGCCCCCCGGGAGAGGACGATGCCCGTTGCCTGACAGAAGGCGGCAAGCATACCGAAGGCAATGCCGTTGAGCCGGGTCTCGAAACCGAAGGAGGAGTGGGACCACCTGATAACGATGATGACGCCACCTGTGGTGAGCAGGATTCCCAGCCAGGCAAAACCGCTCAGTGTTTCCTGGTAGAGTGCCAGGGCCAGGAGTGCGGCGATGATCGGAGCGGTCGACTCGAGCATCAGTCCTTTTTGCGGGCCGATTCTGCGGAGGCAGGCAAAATAGGCGGTGTCGCCTATGGCGATGCCGATTATGCCGCTGATGATCAAGAGAATATATCCCTGCAGGGGAATGCGGCCGAGGGTGGAGAGATCATAGGCCTCTGCTCCCAAAAGACTGCCACCGGCGAGCAGGGCCAGCATCAGCAGGCAGGCGAATACCCCTTTTATGAGATTGAGATTGATCGCCCGTATGTGCCTGCCGATATCTGCAAACAATACCGATGCCAAAGCCCAGAGCAGAGCTGCGCTGAGGGCGGCTGTTTCCCCTATCATGGTTTACCCCTCTCCATGGGCTCTGCCCTGCCCGCCTTTTCCGGAAATACCCTCTGTGTTGCCAAACAGATCGTTTCACAAAAGACTGTGGATTACGTCCAGGTGCCTTTCATATCAGCTTCTCTCTTCGATTGTACCGTCGTAGACGCGCCATTGCTGGGTATTGGGATCGTACTCATAAAAAAGGCGCAGGCGAACGACACTGCCGCTGCCTTTTTCCAGACAGCTAAGGTCAAAAACCATGTTCTCTCCGTCATATTTGACAAAAAGGGCTTGGGGATTGCGCAGGGTCGACGCCAGGATGGTCGGGTAATGGGCCTGGAAGATATCTTTGAAGTTCTCCAGAAGCCACTGCCGCTGACGCTCGATATGCATTTTCTCCGTGAGCACGGCACTTTTCTGTATGGAATCGATAAGAGTTTGATGCAGGGTCGTGTCTGTTTTCGGAGACGACTTGCCGATGAGGTCGATGAGAGCGTTGTGGTATTCCAGGGCTGTCGCAAAATCGGATCTGTTTTCAGCTTCCGTTGCCAGCTGCGAATACAGAGCGATCTTATCGATGAGCAAAAGGTGTTTGGTCTTAGCCTCTTGTTTTTTGAAATTTTGGAGGTACTTCCGGTATTCTTCGATGAAGTCAAGAAGGGCGGTATGTTTTTCAATGGCCCAGTCCCATTTTTTGGCGGCATGTGCTTCTTCGGAAGAAGCGACAAGAAGCTGCAGTTTGAGGGAAGAGACATCGTGCAGAATTACCTCCTTATCCGCTTCCAGTGCATGCTCCTTGGCGTACTCCAGGGCATTCTCGTAAGCTTCAACAGCTTTTCGCAGTTCTCCTTCATTGGCATAGGCTTCCGCTTCACCGATGAGATCCTTGACGAATTCCAGCTTCTGTACACGCTCTGCAGGAAGGAAGACATCACCATATTGAATCTTGCCCTGCAATCCTTCACTAAGGGCTTTGGATTTGAGAAAATCATCAATTTTCTCGACCAGTGCGGTACCGCTTGAGCGAAGTACAAAAAACCTATCGCTTTGAGCCATGGCTTCTTCGGCTGTCGCCCGTGCCCTTCTGAATTCCTGTTGCTGGATATATGTTTTGGCCTGGAGCAGCTGTTGTTCCGCCTGGTCGATTTTCCATTTCTCGAAGAAGTAAAAACCGCCGCCGATGGTGATGCCAAGAAGGGTTATAAGAACTATAGCGACGAAGAGCGGCCTGAGAAAGTCGAGCTGGAGCGGTTCCCTTGGATCCCTTTTCTTTTTTTCCTCGATGCGGGAGAGGCTGTCGAGAGGAAGATTTTCCTGGTGCTTCTCGTAAAATTTAGCGGCTTTGAGATTGAACGGTGTTTTGAGATTATAGGTATTGGCGCAAATCATATTGCCGATGTGCAGAATGAGGTTGGGCAGTGATCTGTTTTCTTCCCAGTAATTGGCGATGGGCACGACTTTCTCGTCTATTTCCGGATGAAAAACCGGACTGAGAGGTTTGATGGTGGGCGGAAAATGTGGATAACCAAAGGGAATCTTGATTTTGATACGGTGGTTTTTGCTGATGCTTATCTTTCCGTTGGCGGCGGTGATATATCCACGAAGCTTATACTCGATATCATATTCATCGACCGGGTCGCCCGATGTATTTACGAGGGTGATATTGTCATAGAGCCGAAGTGTCCGGACTACCTCCTGGTGATCGGCTATGAGTCTGCTTTCGTTTGATGACATGTATTTCCCTGGAATAAGAACTCAAGATGGACCATGAGCAGAGCTGCAGAATCTACTCGATCCTTCCCGGTGTCATATAATATCGTATACGATGCGGGGAAACAAGTTTGGAAAAGAGTAACTTTTCAGGACGTATCCCGGCCCCCCGCCGGTCAGATCGCAATATCTCGTCAGCAGACGGGAAATCTTGAGGAATCGTTGCCGTTCTGCACCACCGTTGAAGACGATGGTAAAACGATATGACCAGAACTTCATACTAACCCCAATATCTCATGAAAAATCAAGCTATAGTTTTGCTTTTGTTGGTGTTCCGGTTGTTCATCAGCACATAAAACGAGATATGGCTGATGAAAGCTTATCCCTCAACGGGCAAGCGCCATGTACATACACGGTGTTTTTCAGCCGTTGGGCGAATCGATGGGCGCTGGTGTTTTTGCCATGCGCAAGTATTGCCAATCACAGGTCTCCTCGATTGGCAGACCATCTCAACTCGTCTACAACCCAGGGGAGGAGTATGTTTGAGAAGTATAATTTTTCCTCAAGCGACTTATTGTCAGGCAATCAAGCACCTCTCATAGAGGTACTATTGCGAACATTGATTTTTTGACAACACCGCATCAGTAATCACTAAGTGAATGCAGTGAAGGACTGCGAGAAAGCGCTCTCTCCGACAGGCTCCTCTGGAGAGTAGGTCAGCGGAAGGGGAGGGGGACAGTACCTTGTGTGGGGAATCAGCCTCATCCGGCGATGGGGCCTGTGTAGAGGGATGAAGAACAGGAGCATGGACGGCCTGCCGGCAAAAACTGCCGGCAGGCCGTGCGGTTATTTTTCATAGACGAAGGTAAGTTTGTCGCCTTCGGTATCAATGGAGGCCTGGCCTCCCTGGGTGAGTTTACCGAAGAGGATTTCGTCGGTGAGGACGTCACCGATTTCACTCATGATAAGCCTTCGCAGCGGTCGGGCACCGTAAGCGGGATCGTAGCCTTTGCGCGCCAACCAGTTTCGGGCTGCATCGCTGAGAACAACACTGACCTTCTTGTCAGCCAATTGGGTTTTAAGTTCCAGCATGAGTTTGTCCACCACCATCTCCATGGTGGAGGTATCAAGGGAACCGAAGCTGATGATACTGTCCAGGCGGTTCCGGAACTCGGGAGAGAAAAGCTTGTTGACAGCCGCTTTGTCTTCACCCTTGTGTTGACTGGAAACAAAGCCGATGGAGGCCCTGCTCATCTCACGCGCTCCGGCGTTGGTGGTCATGATAATGATCACATTCCTGAAGTCGGCTTTCCTGCCGGTGTTGTCGGTCAGCGTCGAGTGGTCCATGACCTGGAGCAGGATGGAAAAAATGTCGCTATGTGCTTTCTCGATCTCGTCGAACAGCAGGACCGTATAGGGATGCTTTCTGATGGCCTCGGTCAATAGTCCACCCTGATCGAAACCGACATACCCTGGAGGGGCGCCGATAAGTCTGGCGACCGCATGCTTCTCCATATATTCGCTCATGTCGAAGCGCTCGAAATGTACGTTGAGCTTATTGGCTAGCTGCCTGGCGACCTCGGTTTTGCCGACGCCGGTAGGACCGGCAAAAAGAAAGCTGCCGGTGGGGGAATCGGGATTGCCAAGGCCTGCCCGCGATCGTTTTACCGATTGAACGATGGCATCGATGGCATCATCCTGTCCGAATATCACCGACCTGAGCCTGTTGCCGAGTTCTTTGAGGGAAAGATTCTCGCTGCGGCTGGTGCTCTTGGCCGGTACCCTGGCCATGCGGGAAACCACTTGCTCGACATCGGTTATGGTGACGGTTTTGCCGAGTTTACCGGTCATGCGGAACAGCGATCCGACCTCATCCATGACATCGATGGCCTTGTCCGGCAGAAAGCGCTCGTTGATGTATCGGTTGGAAAGCTCGGCGATCGTCGTGATGGAGTTCTTGGAGTAACGAACGTTATGATGTTCCTCATAGCGATTTTTCAGGCCCTGGAGTATGAGCTTGGTGTCATCGACGGTCGGCTCCTCAATATCGATTTTCTGAAATCGCCTGGAAAGAGCCCGGTCTTTTTCGATATGGTTCTTGTACTCCTCGTAGGTGGTTGAGCCGATGCAGCGCAGGACCCCAGCCTGCAGCGCCGGTTTGAGAAGATTGGAGGCGTCCATCGAACCGCCGCTGGTAGCGCCGGCGCCGACCACCGTGTGCATCTCGTCTATGAAGAGTATGGCGTTGTCCTTTTTCTCTATTGCCGCCACCACGCTTTTCAGTCGCTTTTCGAAGTCGCCCCGATACTTGGTGCCTGCCACCAGAGCTCCCATATCCAGGAGGTGTATTTCCACATCGCGCAACAGATCGGGTACCGAGGTTTTTTCATCGTTGAGCCGGGTGATCTTGTCGCTGTGAATGGAAAGGGCCAGGCCTTCGGCCATGGCCGTCTTGCCGACGCCTGGTTCGCCCACCAGAAGGGGGTTGTTTTTTTTGCGGCGGCAGAGCACCTGCATTATCCTGCTGATTTCATCCTCTCTGCCGATAAGAGGGTCGAGTTTGCCTTCGGCAGCCTGTTCGGTGAGGTTTATGGTGAATTCCTCAAGGGCTTTGTCCTCAGGGGTGCCCTCCTTTTTTTTGGGGTTGATGGGCGATTTGGGCAAGGGTTCTTTCTGCAGATTCTCCGGCAGCTCATGGGAGACGAAATTGACTACAGCCATACGGCCTATGCCCTCGGTGCCAAGGAAATGGACGGCATGGGATTCGGATTCGGAGAAAATCGACACCAGCACATCTCCACTATCCACCTCCATCTTGCCGCAACTCTGAACATGGGCCACGGCCCTTTGCAGAACGCGATTGAAGGCCAGTGTCTGGGCCGGTTCATTTTCTGACTGCGGCGAAAGTTGGGGTATACCCCCGATGAAAAACTCTTCCAGTTTCGATTTAAGATTGTCCGTTGAGCCGCCGCATTCCGAGATGATATAGTGAGTAAGATCGTCATGAAGCAGGCCATAGAGCATGTGCTCGACGGTCACATATTCATGATTATGATTTTTGGCTTCCCGTATTGCCCTGATCAGGGCCATTTCCAATGTTTTACTGAGCATTTGTCTATCTTATCTCTATGTTGTATTTTCAGGTGATTTCCATGGAGCACCTGAGTGGGAAATTATTCTTTTGCGCCAACTCATGAACACGTGTAATTTTGGTTTCACCGACTTCTTTGGTGAAAATTCCAGCGACCCCCACTCCTTCGTGATGGACATTGAGCATTATTCTCGTGGCTTCCGTAGTAGATTTGTGGAACACGCTCTCAAGAATAGCGATGACAAATTCCATAGTCGTATAGTCGTCGTTGTGAAGGAGTACTCTATAGAGCGGTGGTTCCTGGGTTTCAATCCTCTCCTTGGTAGAAGCATCTTTCTTGGTGTTGCTCATGATTCACGTCGTCTTGTACGAATAACCTCTGTTTTTATTATCTATTGGTAAAATAGTTACGAATCGGAGTTTTTCAATAACCAATTCCTTTCGGAGAACAGATGGCATCAGGGGTTCTCCAACCCCTGTTTCTTAGATATAGTTTACCATGAGAGAAAAAAAAGACACCAGTGATTTTTGAGCATCACCAACAGTGTAGGTTGCATAATTTCACGATAGTTCCATGATATCGGCAAAGTAGTTTGTCTGTTTCGGTGACAGCCGGGAACGGATAAAAAATGTCATGCTCAGGAGCTGCGGCGGCTATACAGACCGGCTTTACCGGTGGATTCTCAGTAGAGCTCTGCGGGCAGCGCACTGTGGCCGCGATGAAGCGAGGTGATGAGCTCTTCGAGAATGAGATGCTCGGCGAGACCGGACCCTTTGAGGCGGAATTCGGCATCGACAAGCTCCGCCAACCAGGCTTTATATGTGGAGCACTGGTGTTCAGCGGCCCTTTCAAACGACATGAAGAGGGCATAGGGGTGACCTCCCAGATGCTCCTTCCACTCCATATGCTCCTTCAGCCCGGGAAGATATTTCTCCTGAAAAGTCCGGGCGTTCATGCCCTTCTGATAGGGTGGTGACGACTGGAGTTGGATGCTGCGAAAGATGAGAAGCCTGCGGATATAATTTCGCAGGGTAGCTAGAACCGCCAGGGCGTGGATGCCGTTTTCCAGCAGATGGTGAAGGGTGGTGAGCGTCTTGCCCAGCTGCCGTTTGCCGAAATGGTCGGTGAGCTCGAAAAGAGCGTCCTCGCGGCTTCTGCCGACCATGGCATTGAGGTCGTCGAGGGTGATGCGGTCTCTGTCTCCGCAGTACAGGGCCAGTTTTTCGGTTTCCGTGACGATGGCGACCGGCTGGAAGCCGACCCTTTCGCAGAAGAGATCGACGGCGCCTCGGTCAATGGTTTTGCCGAAGTCCCGCAGTGTTGACTCCATCATTTCCTGGAGAACCGACTTCTGAGACCGTTGGGCAGCGGCGCCGCCCCCTTCAGCCACTGAGCAGTCGATTATCAGGCCACTCTTCTTGATATAGGTGAACAGCCGTTTGCGTTTATCGACGTTTTCCGCCGTCAGGATCAGCCTGTTGTTGGCGGGAATACCCTTTTCAAAACTCTGGATATAACGATCGGCAAGATCGACGGTGCCAGCGGGGGCGGTACTTTGCTGTATTCGGGTAAAAATCTCATCGGTCCAGGCAAGATCGCTGGGTTTAGTCAATCCGAAGAGCTGTCGCCACTGGTCCTCGCTCATCTCCGAGAGGGGCTGTCGGTCTTGCGGGTCGATGGAGGCCAGATGGTACATATCGGCCAGATACCTGAGTGCACGTTGAGGCTGGTCGGCTGCTGCTGCCTGTGAAGCCTTCTGCCAGAGATTTTCGCTGAGATTTTTGGAGTGAAAAAGTCGCGAGTCATTGACCCGGTAGATTTGCAGGCCGGGGAGAATGCTAAAGCTCATCAGTTTGGAGAGCGTCTGGGGAGCATCCTCCCGGTCGCCGTCAATGGTATAGACGGTACCATCTTTTGCTGTGCTAAGAGATGAGATCAGTTCATCCGCCGCCCTGCGGCACAGGAAGCGCTCACCGAAAAAGAGAAAGATCTTCGGTCCGTCGTCGCCGGCTGCGGCGGCAAGTGAGGCGGAGAGTTCTGTGCGCTGGATGAGTGGCATGACGACACCATAGCCTTTTTCGGCTGCGGTGGCAACAGCGAGCTGCGGCACCATCGGCGCATGTCGTGCCGCCGATGGTGCCGTCTATTAAAAAAGCTGCTGTCGCTACTTCCGCACTTCGGCGGAGGTTTGGAGATAGTAGAACTCGGAAATGGTGGTCCAGGCTCTGGCTTTGTCCATGAACTGGCGCTGCGAGGTGAGGACTTTTTTGAAAAAGGGATCCTGTTCGGCGTAGGCGTTGAGTACGTTGTCGGTTTCTTCCTTCATTTTGGCAAGTACCTCGGGAGGAAAGGATTTGACCTTGATATCGGGGTATTCCTCTTTCATCTTTGCCCAGGCGGTGGCGCTGTCGGCATAGTTTTCGGCATACATGTCGGCGCTCACTGCCTTTATTGCTACCTTGAGGGCCGCCTGATAGCTTTTGGGCAGGCGGTCGAATTGGCGTTTGTTGATGAGAAACTGCATATCTGATGCAGGCTCATGCCAGCCGGTATAATAGTAAGGTGCGATCTTATGGAAGCCCATGCGGATGTCCATTCCCGGTCCTACCCACTCCAGAGCGTCGATGGTGCCCCGGTCGAGCGAGGTATAGAGTTCTCCGGCCGGGATGTTGGTGACGTTGACGCCGAGGCGGGCGAAAACTTCGCCGGCAAGTCCGGGAATGCGCATCTTCAGGCCGTTAAGATCATCAAGAGAGGTGATCTCCTTTCGGAACCAGCCGCCCATTTGAACGCCGGTGTTGCCGCCGGGGAAGGCATAGACGTCGAAGGTATCGTAGAGCTCCTGCATCAGTTCCATGCCGCCCCCGTAGTAGAGCCAGGCAGCCTGTTCGGCCGCGGTCATGCCAAAGGGGACGGTGGTGAAGATGGTGGTGGTTATATTCTTGCCCTTCCAGTAATAGGAGGCGCTGTGGCCCATTTCGTACTGGCCGCCCTTGACCATGTCGAGGATTCCCAGAGCGGCTTTGTGTTTCTCCTTGCCGTCAACCTTGATGATGAAGTTGCCGTCGGTCATGTCGCTGACCATCTGTGCGAGCTTGGCCGGCGGCGAAGCCAGTGGCGTGAGGGTGCTTGGCCAGGTCATTGCCAGTTTCCACTTAATGGTTTTTTCGGCCATGGCCGGGGTGGCCGCAAAGATGGCGGCCAGGAAAAGCGTGATCCATTTCTTCATGTATTCTCTCCTGATGTTGAGGTGATTGTGGGTCTGGTGAGTATCACAGACCTGCCAGACGTGCCCGGGCTGTGAGGAAAAGCCGTCACACTTCTAGATACTGAAATTCTCTGCGGTTTGCAATAATGTGTTGGAGTTTCTTTTTCCTGATTACCCCTGAAACTCAGCCTCGCCGATTATGAGGAGACAGAGGTGCTCTTTTCACAGGCGACTGCAGCCTGGACGGCTGCAGTCGAGGTCCAGGGACGAGTTCATGGCATACCAACAAAAGAGTATCCCTGTCTCAGGCCGAGTTACTGAGAACAAGGGGTAACTAAATTCTTTTTTCCGGATAGTTTTTCTGCCAAGGATATTGAGAGGTGCAGTAGAGATATCACGGAAAACTTCATGACTTCAATGGTGTGCTTTTCTTTGCGGTAGGAAGGAGCTCAGCAGTACCGCAGCTGCTGCCATGCAGAAGGCCAGCAGAAAGCTGGCGGAGAAGCTGCCGGTTCTCTCGGCCAACAGGCCGGCGAGATAAGGGCCGCTGATCTGGCCAAGGCCGAAGATGAAGGTGACAAAACCAAAAATGGCGGCGATGCGCTGTTGCCCGGCGTAGTCTGCCACCAGAGCCGATATGATCGATGGCACTGCCCAGGCGACGATGCCGTAGCAGCCGATGGAGAGAAAGAGGAACATGGTCGGCAGGGGCAGGGCCACCAGCAGGTAGGCGCAGGCCTGGATGGTAAAAACACACATCAGCGCCGCCTTGCGGCCGAATTTGTCGGAAAAGGCTCCCGGCACCGGGCCAGAGATCAAACTGAGCAGACCGATACAGGACCAGAAGAGACCGGCGGCCGATTCGGCAAACCCTCTGTCCTCTATCATCGAGGTGACGACGAAGGTGACGTAGATGACATAGGTGAAGCCGAAGAGAAAATAGATTGCCGCACAATGGAGGACTATCTTCGAATTCAATGCCAGGTCGTCTTTGGTTGCGGGGGCCATGTTGCGACGAGCGGCAGTGGAGTCCGTCCCCACCGGCAGCAGTCCGAGGTCCGCTGGCGAGTTGCGCAGGATCAGCGAGCAGACGAGGGCGCAGCACAGGGCAAGGGCGCCGAGAATGAGCCAGTTGATCCTCCAGCCCTGGGTATAGAGTGCGTTTATCTGCGGAATGAGGCTGCCGCAGAGAATGATGGCGAAACCGCTGCCGATGACCACAAAACCCGCTGCACGGCCGCGTCTGTGGTGGCAGAACCAGATATTGATGAGCGCCATGATCGGAACGTTGGCCAGGGCGCTGCCCATGCCGGTGACGATGTAGAGAAGAGTGATGACCGGCATGGAGTGGGCTCGACCAATCAGCATCATCGAGGCGCCGACCACCAGCAGGGCCAGACTTATAATCCTTCTGCCGCCAAGGAGGCGCATGATTCTACCGCTGACCAGCACGGCGAAGAGGTAGCCGATGAAATTGGCGGTGGAGATAAATCCCATCTGCGAATAGCTCAGATCCAGAGACTGGCCCATGGAGGGCAGCAGCATGCCGAGCGAGAAGCGGCCGAGTCCCAGACAGGCGAAAACACAGATTGTCCCGGCGACCATGATGATCCAGCCGTAGTGGACCGGCAGCCGTGCCGCCAGCCGGGCGGTGTACGTGCCGGAAGTGCTCATGCCTTTTTCCTGCCGGCCCCGCTCCGGGGCCGGCAGAGGGCGGGAATACTGTATGGGATCATAATTCGGGGAGCCTGCGTACGGCACCCTTGTCTGCCGAGGCGGCGAAAAGGGCATAGGCCTGCAGCGCCGTGGACACTTTTCGGTGTCGATCCTCGGGTGTATAGGCGTGTTTGCCCCTGGCCTCCTGCTCCTGGCGCCGACGCCTGAGTTCCTCGTCACTTACATCCAGATGGATCGTACGCCCGGGTATGTCGATGTCGATGATATCACCGTCCTTGACCAGGGCGATGGCTCCGCCGGCCGCCGCCTCGGGGGAGACATGGCCGATGGACAGGCCGGAGGTGCCACCTGAGAAACGGCCGTCGGTGACCAGGGCGCACTCCTTGCCAAGGTGTCGTGATTTGAGGTAGGAGGTGGGGTAGAGCATCTCCTGCATGCCGGGACCGCCCTTGGGCCCCTCATAGCGGATGACGACGATATCGCCGGCAGAGATGGTGTCGTCGAGAATGGCCTCGCAGGCGCTCTCCTGGGATGAGAAGACCTTGACCGAGCCCCGGAAGGTGAAAATAGAAGGATCGACGCCGGCGGTTTTGACGATGCAGCCGCATTCGGCGATATTGCCGAAGAGCACAGCCAGCCCTCCTTCTCTGCTGTAGCAGTGATCGATGTCGCGAATGCAGCCTTTTTGCCGGTCGAGATCGGCCTCTGCGTACATTTTCTGCTGAGACCCCATCACCAGATTTCTTCCCGAAGCGCCGGGCGCGCTGAGATAGACCGCTTTGGCCTCTTCGCTGACGGTCTCCGAGCGAAGGTCCCAGGAAGTAAGGGTGTCGGCCAGACTGGGGGCGTCGACCCGGCAAACCCTTGTGTCGATGAGGCCGGCGCGGTCAAGCTCGCCCATGATGGCCATGATGCCGCCGGCGCGGTTGACATCTTCGACATGGTAGGAGGACGACGGGGCGACTTTACAGAGGTTGGGTATCTTGCGGGAAAGATCGTCGATATCGCCCATGGTGAAGTCCACTCCGGCCTCGCTGGCGATGGCCAGCAGGTGAAGGACGGTATTGGTGGAGCCGCCCATGGCGATATCAAGGGTCATGGAGTTCATGAAGGCCTCACGGCTGGCAATCGACCTGGGAAGCACCGAGGCGTCCTCGTTATCGTACCAGGCATGCGTATTCTTGACGATCTGAGCCGCGGCCTTCTCGAACAATCCCGTTCTGGTGGCATGGGTGGCCACCACCGTGCCGTTTCCCGGCAGTGCCATGCCCAGGGCCTCGTTGAGGCAGTTCATGGAGTTGGCGGTGAACATTCCCGAGCAGGAGCCGCAGGTGGGGCAGGCGCTGCGTTCGATGTCGGCAATATCTTCGTCGCTGATGTCGCTGTCGCCGGCAAGAACCATGGCATCCACCAGATCGTATTTTTTGTCGCCGACAATGCCCGCCTCCATGGGGCCGCCGGAGACGAAGATCGTTGGGATATTGAGGCGCATGGCGGCCATCAGCATGCCCGGTGTGATTTTGTCGCAGTTACTGATGCAGATCATGGCATCTACCGTGTGGGCATTGCACATGTACTCGACGCTGTCGGCGATCAACTCCCGCGAGGGCAGGGAGTAGAGCATGCCGGAGTGGCCCATGGCGATACCGTCGTCGACGGCGATGGTGTTGAATTCAGCGGCGAAGAGGCCAAGGTCGGCTATCAGTTTTTTTAGATGCTGGCCGATCTCATGGAGGTGAACGTGTCCGGGGACGAACTGGGTGAAGGAATTGACAATACCTATGATCGGCCTGCCCATCTGCTCTTCTGTCATCCCATTGGCCCGCCACAAGCTTCTGGCTCCGGCCATCCTTCTTCCCTGGGTCGTTGTTGCGCTTCGCAGTGTAATTGTCATGTTATTAACCTCTTACGTTCTGTCGCAGAATGTATTTGCTGGAAAGGAAATGCAAGTGTATGATATGATGCATTGAAAATATTGTGCCATTGGCGACAATATACTATGAAAGAAGGGGGGATTGTACTTTTTTTCAGGAGGATTGCATGAAAAAGCCGGAAATAGACTACTGGATCACGACAATGCTGGAAGCACACAAAAATGTTTCCGATTTGAATATAACCGTCGGCAAGAACCTGCAGGTCGAGGCTGACGGCCAGTTGATTCCCGTCCAAGTACAACCGCCGGTGGACAAGATAACACCCTTCCAGGCCGAGACCTTCGCCATGAACCTCATCGGCAACAGCAAGCGGTTGCTCAAGGATCTGGTGGAAAACGGCTCCTGCGATCTTTCGTATTCCCTGGAGAATAGAGCCCGCTTCAGGGTCAACATCTTCACCCAGAAGGGCTATTTTACCACCGTTTTGCGAAAACTGGAAACCCAGGTGCCCACCATCGAGAACATGCAGTTCCCCAAAGCCTTTGACAAAATGGCAGGCGAGCTCAATGGCCTCATTCTCTTCACCGGCGCCACGGGTACCGGTAAAACCACCTCGCTTGCAGCCCTGCTCAACAGGATTAACGAAAACCGGGCGGTGCATGTCGTTACTCTCGAAGATCCCATTGAATACGTGCATCCCCATAAAAAAGCCACATTCAACCAGCGTGAACTGGGCAACGATTTCAGCTCCTTTTCCAGCGGCATGCGGGCCGCGCTGCGGCAGGCCCCAAAGGTCATCCTGGTCGGTGAGATGCGCGACAGAGAAACCATGGAAATCGGCCTGACGGCAGCCGAAACCGGCCACCTTGTCATGTCGACTCTGCACACCATAGATGCCGGTCAGACCATCAACCGTATCCTTGGTATGTTCGAACAGGAGGAGCAGCCGCAGATAAGAAACCGGCTGGTGGACACTATCAGATGGATCGTCTCCCAGCGGCTGCTGCCCCGGATTGGCGGTGAAAGGGTGGCGGCCATGGAGATCCTCTGCACCAGTCTGCGGGTCAAGGACCTGATCCTCAACGGTGAGTCCGAGGACAAGACCTATTACAACGTCGTCAAAAATGGCTCGGCTCTGGATATGCGCACCTTCGATCAGCATATACTCGAGCTCTATTCCCAGGGCATCGTTTCCGAAAAAACGGCCATGACCTATTGCTCCCACCGAAACGAGATGCACCGCGGTATTGATCAGGTCAAGGCTGAGCGCGGTGAGGCGACCACGAGCCTGTCCGATCTGTCCATGGAGGCAGAAGAGGAGATCCAGGGATATTGACCGGTCCGCCTGCAGTCCCCTGAGAGTATATCCGCAAGAAAGAGGAAGAAATGAATACAACCTGTAAATCATGTGGAAAACAGTTCAAGTTGGGTGAAAAAATGCTGGAGAGCATTCGACGCCTTGGTCCCGACAGGTCCATCAAGCTGAAATGCCCCGGTTGTTCCGAGCCAATTCTGCTCAGCAGCTCCATGTTTTTATCGGAGAACAAGCCCGTCGAATCCGCCCCGGCGAAAGCCGCTGCGGCACAACAGGCGCCCGCCGCCCAGGCACGGAAGCAGGAACCCTCCCGTGGGGATGTCAAGCCACCGGATCCACCTAATATCTCCTGGCTCGAGAATGGCGATTTTGACGAAGACCAGGTGATCGAAGATGTGCCTCTGGCCCTGGTGCTCATGGAGGATTCGGAGAAACGCGATGCCATAATAGAGAGCATCGAGGGTATCGGCTATAAAACCGAGATCGTCAAAAACTCCGGAGAGGCCATGGAAAAGATGCAGTTTGTCGAGTATTCTGCCGTCGTTCTCCAGTCGGACTATGAGGGAGAAGGGCTGGCCTCTTCAGTTTTCCATAAATATATGTGCGATATGCCCATGGTGCGAAGACGTTTTATTTTCTACACCTTGATCGGTAAGGAGTTCAATACCCTCTATAACCTGCAGGCGCTGGCCTATTCGGCCAATCTGGTAGTCAATGAAGGTGAGATCCCCTTTTTCAACGTCATCATCCGCAAGGCCATTCCCGAATACGAGGAGCTTTTCGGCCCCATCACGGAGGAACTTCGTATTCACGGAAAGTAGCCGTTAGCTTCGATAGCCGATAGCGAGGGTTTTAAAATCTCCTTCGAGCCTGCCGGTGTCGCTCCGCCGATGGCGGGCCCCGACCGGCCCTTCTCACAGGTTTTTCCGGTTGCCCACCGGCGGCAGATGAGCCAGGTACAGATATCTCCCGGCCAGGTGTCGTGTATATCTTCTTGTTTTAAATAAACACAAAATTTGGTTTTCTTTATATGAGTAATTGGATGTATTTTATGAATTATCTACGATTTCAACATGATTCCGCTTCCGGCGGGAGGCAAAGTGCCGGCGGAGAAAAAGACACATCGGACTCCGCTCCGGGAACCGATGAAAAACACAGAGAGACATCCTCAAAAAACCTAGAGGATGTCTCCTCTCCAGAACCTTCCGAGAAGGCTGCTGCGGCAACCTCCGGGAAAAAGAAGCAGGAGCGCAAAAGCACGGATATGAAAAAGTGGCAGCTGGCCGATTTTGATGTCCGGGCGGTCACGGGTAAGTTCCGGTTCCACGACATCGGCCTGCCCGAGGTATTGATGCATGGTATTGCCGAGGCCGGTTTTGAATACTGTACCCCGGTGCAGGCGGAGTCTCTGCCCCATCTGCTCAAGGGCGAGGACCTGGTGGCCAATGCCAATACAGGCACCGGCAAGACGGCGGTCTTTCTCATTGCCGTAATCACAACACTGCTGCAGAATAAAAAGGTGAAAGGCAAGGCAATGCCAAGGGCTCTGGTCATAGCGCCGACCCGCGAACTCGTCATCCAGATAACCAAGGACGGTGAACGGCTGAGTCAGTATTGCGATATGGAAATAGCCGCCGTCTACGGCGGCACCGATTACCAGAAGCAGATGGATCAGCTGCGGCGCCGTGGCGCCGATATCGTCGTTGCCACTCCCGGAAGGCTTCTTGATTTCTGCGGGAAGCGGATACTTGATCTGAGCCGGGTCGAGATACTGGTGATTGACGAGGCCGATCGTATGCTTGATATGGGTTTCATACCCGATGTCCGCCGGATTGTCGGTCGGTTGCCGGACAAGAAATCACGGCAGACACTGATGTTTTCGGCGACCATCACCGAAGATGTGAAGCGACTGGCCGACCAGTGGTGCCGCAATCCGGTCAACGTCGCCATCGAGCCGGAACAGGTGGCAGTACAGAGTGTCGACCAGAAAGTGTATCTGGTGACCAGTGAGGAAAAATATCCGATCCTCTACAATATCATCACCAATGAGCAAAGCGGCAGGATGCTGGTGTTCGCCAACCAGAAAGTCGAGGCCAAGAATCTCTACGAACGGCTGCGGCGCAATGGCATCGACTGTACCCTGTTGACAGGTGACGTTCCGCAGAACAAGCGAACCCAGCGCCTGGAAAGCTTCCGTTCAGGCAAAATAGAGGTGCTGGTTGCCACCGATGTCGCTGGCCGGGGAATTCATGTCGAAGGCATTACCCATGTGGTCAACTACACCCTGCCCTATGAGCCGGAAGACTATGTCCACCGAATCGGCCGTACCGGACGGGCCGGTGCCGCCGGGGTTTCCATTAGTTTCGCCTGCGAGAAGGGGAGTTTCATGCTGCCCGACATCGAGGAGTTCATCGGCAGGAAACTGGAGTGCTTTCCTCCCGAAGAGGACCTGCTTGCCGAGCCGCCAAAGCCAATCGCTCCCCCACCTCGCTCCGTCAAGAGAGGAAAAAGGAAAAAGAGACCGCACCGCGCCAGGGGAGCAGGTAAGAAGAAGGAATAGATCAGCCCTGGCTGGTGTCGCTATTGCTGCCTGATGAAATCGCGTATGGCTTCATCGGCGAGGATCTGGCCGACAATGTCGGAGAGCTGGTTCTCCAGGAGTTCTTCCAGCTCTTCCACCTCCGGCCTGTCCAGCGATTCGCGATTGGATTCGTGATTGTATTTCTTTCCCAGAGTCCTGCCGTTATGTTCCAGCCGGAGGGTCACACGGCTTACCACCGCGGTATGGTGTATCATTTTGGCCCGGCTTACTCTTGCCTGCAACTCGACTATATCCACCTTCACTATCACCGGTGCAGTGCTGTTGATGGTCAGCCCCTGCTGCCGCAGACCGCCGGCCAGGCGTTCAGAGACGATAATGGGTACCGGATTGAGGTTGGTGATAGCCACCGGTTCCCCGGCTTCATAGACGATGACTTCCCGGTTCGCCCTGCTGTCTGAGCTGGTGATGGCGGCAGTATCGGAGCGGTCGTAAACGCCGGTATCAGTCGGCTGTATCTGCAGCCGCAGATCGGTGTTCAACGGATACTGGGGTGCGCAACCTGACGCGAGGATGGTGATTAATGCAAAAATAATTCGTTTCATGATTACTCCACGGCTAATGTTTACAGGAACAGTCTTAAGGCCACCTTGAAAAATGGCCTTTCCACTCAATCTCTTTGTTGTGGCAGGAAATTTTATCCTCGGA
>JGI12210J13797_10478335_pt1 | contig 74897 bp, 61 predicted proteins | sample ElkSlonscriptome_3_FD_13797 | JGI IMG/M metagenome (IMG submission 13797) | reverse complement strand
TGACTGACCGCTGCGCGTTCGATCGCCGCATCGAAAGCAGCATTGCGCGGAGCGACAACAACGATCTGACGGGACCGGGGCCACTGAGTTAGCGTAGCCAGCACTCGGGTCAGCATCGGTATGCCGCCAATCGGAACCAGCGTCTTCCCGGCCACCCCAGCCTGCTGCGCCAGGGGGTCGTCTGGCCCTCGATCACCTGCAAGAACGATTAGATTCACTGGCTAGCATGCGCTTTGTTGACGTTTTTACTGTTGCGGTCGGGGTTGCGACCGGCCAGCTCGCGCTCATACAAGCGATAGCGTTTATACAGTTCACCGCCCATGGCCTCGATCATTGAATTCATGCCCTTGTTCGTTTCGAGAATCCAGGAGAGTTCCACCTGTTTTATACCGGCCGCATGTAGCGAATGGCGAACCCGGTCGATCATTGAGAAACTGATCGCGGCGCTCATCGGGCCGCGCTGATGCACCTTTCTCACTCCCATCAGTGGCACGCGGGCGGTGGTCGCCTTGCGGCGAGAAATTCGCCACAGCAACTTCGCCCAGCCCATCGGGAGTATGCGACCGTTCAGGTCGCGAATCAGTTCGTTCACGTTGGGCAAGGCAATGATGAAGCCCGCCGACTCGCCGTTGATTTCAGCCACGCAGGTGTAATCAGGTCGTATCACCTGTTTAAGCGCCTTGCCCATCGCCTGAAATTCGCTTTCGGTAAACGGCACAAACCCCCAATTCTGCGACCAGGCATCGTTGAACACGTCTCTCAGAAGATCAATTTCGTCGCTGAACCGAGAAAAGTCGAGTGGTCGTAGCGTCAGTCGGGTCCCCAGACGCCGAGTCAAGCGCTGCATCGCTTCAGGCGGGTCGAAATCAGGAGGCACCCGATAGGCGAATAAGTCAATGACTTTGGAACAACCTAGGGCCTCGAGCTGAGCAGAATAATAGGCGGGCGCATGGTTCATCATTACCATCGGAGGCGTTGCCTGGCCCTCAACCAAAAGACCGCAACCCTGATTCACGCTCAGGTCGTACGGCCCCTGCATGCGTGCACAACCTTGTTGAGCGAGCCAGGCAGCGGCACGGTCGAGAAGTGCTTCGAACACGCGGGCATCATCGAGCGCCTCAAGCTGCCCAAACCACCCGATTTTATGAGGGCCATCTGGCGCCCGGAGCCTATCAAGCTGGGCGCTGATTGAACCCACCGGCTTTTTACCCCGCCAGGCAATGAATGCTTGAGCGCTGGCATGCTCGAAGAACGGATTTGTAGTCGACCACTGCGCTCTGCGATCCATCCGCAGTGGCTCGATCCAGTGCGGATCCCCCCCCTGGCACAGCCGCGCCATCGAGAAGAAGGAGCGCCAGTCAGCACTGGAGTGCACTTCCTGGACTTTGATACACTCCGAATTCATAGCTTGCCTTCAGGGTTGGCGTGGTACTCTCGCGTTTTTTGGGCCGTTACAGTTCGGACCCAGGGCCCATCTGCTTCGGATTCGACTTGAACCCGCAACTGGGTCTGAAAATGAGAGTTTTCATCAGTCATTCGTCGACTTATAATAAAAGGTTAATGCTCGACTATAATAAGAACCCCAGCCGGGACGCTACAACAAGCAAGGGAAATAAAAATTTTCATGCCGCATCCTACGTCGACTAATCATGCGTTGCCCCTCAAGACATCTGGTTTCAAAAGCCTCGGCGAGGCCCTAGATTATGCGGCGGCGGGCACCACCGGCTGCAATTTCTATGACGGGCGTGGCGAACTTCACGCCGTATTGACCTACACCGAGCTGCGTCGCCGCGCAATTGATCTGGCGCATCGACTGCACGGGCTTGGACTAAAGCGAGGAGCTCGTCTGGCACTGGTTGCTGATACGCATCCTCACTTCCACTTGTTCTTTTTTGCATGCCAATATGCCGGCCTGGTACCAGTCCCGCTGCCGGCGGCCGTGCACCTCGGTGGCCGGGATGCTTTCGTGGCACACCTGCGCGCTATGCTGATCGACTCGCAGGCCGAAGTTGCGTTTGCACCCGAGAGTTTTGCTGGCTTCCTTCGCGAGGCCTCTGGCGATCTTGACCTCAGGGTCAGCGGCACGCTCGACGACTACCTCGAACTCGAACCGGCAGACTCGCTGCCGAGCCCGCCAGAATCCGACGAACTGGCGTATCTTCAGTATACGTCCGGCAGCACTCGCTTCCCGCGCGGCACCATGATCACTCAGCGCGCCGTGCTGGCAAATCTTGCTGGCATTCTTCAATACGGCGTGCAGATTCGACGTGGGGATCGCTTCACCTCGTGGCTGCCGTACTACCATGACATGGGTCTGGTCGGCCTGATCCTTGGCCCTGTCGTATCTCAGCTGTCGGTCGACTATCTTGGGACGCGGGACTTCGCCATGCGCCCCCGCCTGTGGCTCAAATTGATGTCGGCCAATCGTTCAACGATTTCGTTTAGTCCGCCCTTCGGCTATGCACTGTGCGCTCGCCGTATTCGTTCCAGCGACCTCGAGCGTTTTGACCTGTCCTCCTGGCGTGTTGCAGGTGTCGGCGCAGAGATGATCCGCGCTCACTGGATGCATCGGTTTGCTGAAGGCCTGGCGCCCGCGGGCTTTTCGAAATCCGCGTTTTTGCCCTGCTACGGCATGGCCGAATGTTCGCTAGCGGTCAGCTTCGCCCCACTCGGACAAGGCTTGGAAGTCGATGAAATCGACGCCGATATCCTGGCCCAGGATCGCTGGGCAAAAGCTGTCGACCCTCATCAGGCACCCGGCAGAATCACCGAATTTGTCAACTGCGGGCGCCCCCTGCCCGACTATGAAGTCGAAATCCGCGATGAGGCCGGCCAACTGGTCGAGGAACGCGAATGCGGCGTTGTTTTTCTCCGCGGCCCGAGCGTTATGAATGGCTACGCTAACAATCCGGAAGCTACGAAATTGGCTCTCAGCGACGACGGCTGGCTGAATACGGGCGACGTGGGTTATCGCGCAGGCGACGCGCTGTTTATTACCGGCCGCGCCAAAGACCTCCTGATCATCAACGGTCGCAATATCTGGCCCCAGGATCTCGAGGAAGTCGCGGAGCAGCAGCCAGAAGTCCGGGCCGAAGACGCTTCGGCGTTTTCCATCCCTGGAGAAGACGGTACTGAGGTAGCAGTCCTTGTCGTGCAGTGTCGGGAACGAGACGCTTTTCGGCAGGCCAGCCTGGTTGAGCGGCTCAAGGAGCGTATCCAATCCGAGTTCGGCATTGCCTGCCTGATCGAACTCGTGCCCCTCCAGACGCTACCCCGGACCTCGTCCGGCAAGCTCTCACGCAGCGGAACGAGACTTGATTTCATTCAGCGCAACGATCTTGGCGACCAGCCCGTGCTGTCGCAGGAGCTGGTCGATCGAACGCCGCATACGGAAGCGCTCGAGGACGCGCAGCGCTGAGATCGCTTTCAACGCACCTGCTTGTTCTCTACGGCTGAATCCCTCGTGATGTTGATCAGCCGACCGTCGAAAGCCACCAGACTCGATAGCGACCGCCCGTGACGACAGTGGCCCTGACCGGTGCTAGCGGCTTCGTCGGTCGGCACGTGCTTCAACAGCTTCACGCTCGAGGTTTCAGCGTTCGTGCACTGCTCAAAGACTCGAAGCAGATTGAGGCGCAGATCGGTCTGACCCCTATTGTTGGGCGCCTTAACCAACCAGACGCACTCAGCGAGCTGGTTGACGGAGCTGACGTCGTTGTCCATTTGGCTGGTGCAACGGGCGGCTTCGACTACGCCGACTTTGCCCGCGTCAATCTATCTGGCACGCTCGGCCTGCTCAACGCGGTGGAACAGAAAGACCGCTCGATGCGCTTTGTTCATTTGTCCAGTCTGGCTGCGCGCGAACCCAAGCTGTCAGACTACGCGGCCAGCAAGCGGGCCGGAGAAGACTGCGTTACGGCCACGGATATGAATTGGGTCGTTTTGCGGCCGCCCGCCGTCTACGGTCCGGACGATGCCGCGCTCGCGCCCCTTTGGAAAGCCTTGGCGAAGGGCTGGTTGATTCGCACGGGTCCTGCCCATGCCCGCTTCTCTTTAATTCACGTCGACGACCTCGCATCGGCAATCGTGGAGCTCGTAGCCCAGCCGTCTGCATCACGCGGACACGTCCTCGAGCTGCACGATAGCCGCCGCGGCGGCTACGGCTGGAATGACCTCAAGGAAATCGCGGAATCGGCCAGGAAAAAGCCCGTCCGGATCGTAGGAATCTCCCCGACGATCCTGAAAGCGATCGGAGTAATCAACCTCTCGACCGCCCGGCTCACCCGACGGCGCCCGCCGCCGCTCGTGCCAGGCAAAGTACGTGAACTGGTTCATCACGACTGGGTCTGTGATAATAGTGATCTTCCAGGCTGCGACAACTGGCGGCCGACAATGACATTGACGTCCGCCCTAGCGGATTTACCAGGCTGGAGAGACACCGCATGAGCAGCACACGCGACCGGGTCGACGCCGCCATCGGCCAGGGCTTGAACAACGCACTTCCCGAGCTGGGCCAGCCCGATCGAGACGCGGTTCTAACCAGCGGTATTGGACTTGACTCCGTCCAGATCATGAACTTGGTGATGGAGATCGAAGATGAACTCGATATCTCAGTTCCGGTGGACGTGCTGGCCGAAACTCGCACCCTTAACGAACTGGCCGAACGGCTGACACGAATGATCGACGGAGACACCCCATGAGCATCTTCGAAAAATTCGAGGCCGCGGCCCGGGCGCGTTCGGAACTCGCCGCCGACGGCCCGTCGGCGATCGCAACTCCGATCGATTCTGTACGCTCGGCCACCCGCGGCACCATTGATGGTCAAGAGGTCCTGCTCGCCGGCACCAACAATTACATGGGCCTGACTTTCGACTCGGACGTCATAAAAGCCAGTCAGGACGCCCTGACAAGCTCCGGCAGTGGAACCACTGGATCACGCATGGCCAACGGCAGCTACGACGGCCACGCGGCCCTCGAGCGCGAATTGGCCGATGCGTTCGGTTGGCCCGCTGCCATCGTATTTTCCACCGGTTATCAGGCCAACCTGGGTACGCTGTCTGGCCTGGCCGCCGACGGCGATTATCTGTTGGTCGATGCCGACAGTCATGCAAGCATTTACGACGGCTGTCGCCTGAGTCGAGCGCAGACGCTGGTTTTTCGCCATAACGATCCGGCCAACCTTGACCGGCGCCTGGCGCGGCTTGGAGACGAGGCCAAGCGAGCAGTCGTTGTGGTCGAGGGCCTCTACTCCATGATGGGAGATCAACCACCGCTCGATGAGTTCGTCGAGGTCAAGAAAAAGCACGGCGCTTGGCTTGTCGTTGACGAAGCGCACTCCTTCGGTGTTTTCGGAAAGCGCGGGCTGGGTTTGAGCGAGCAGGCCGGCGTGCTCGACGATGTCGACTTCATCATCGGCACCTTTTCCAAGAGTCTTGCCGGCATCGGCGGCTTCTGCGTTAGTCGCCACCAGCAGCTCGAGCTGCTGCGACTTGCCAGCCGACCCTACATCTTCACCGCCTCACCCTCGCCCGCAGTGATCGCCGGCACGCGGGTTGCGCTCCAGAAGATCGTGGCAGGCAAGGCGCTGCGCGCGCAGCTGCAGCGCAATATCGAGCGTCTCTACGCCGGTGCACGAAAGCTGGGCTTTCGACTTGGCAGCGACACGCCCGGACCGGTGGCAGCCATCATCCTCCCAGACCGGGCCACCGCTCTGGCGCATTGGAAGGGACTTCTGGCCTCTGGCGTCTATGCCAACTTGATGATTCCGCCAGCCACGCCGGCCGGACTTAATCTGCTGAGAATCAGCATGAGTGCTGCGCACAGCGATGAGGATGTCGATCAAATTCTAGACGGTCTGACCGTCCTTGCCGCTGACCTGGCTCCGCCCGAGCTTGCGCAGGCGGTGAGCTGAGGCATTGCGATAAAGGCTCACTCAGAACCGCAGATGCTTCGCGATTCGCTACACTAGCGGATTATTTGAGATCAATGAGAGTCCAATGGCGTTTCCACAACCGTTTTACCGATGGCGTCCGCACCCCTGGCACGGGTTGGAAACCGGGCCAAATCCACCGCTCCTGGTTCATGCCTACATCGAAATCACGCCGTTCGACACCGTCAAATACGAAATCGACAAGAAGACCGGCTATCTATTGGTCGACCGTCCTCAGCGGACCTCGTCCCAGCCGCCCACCCTGTACGGATTCATTCCACGGACATTCTGCGGCGAACGCGTCGCCAAGCTGATGCCGGGTGCCGTGCGCGGTGACCACGATCCGCTCGACATCTGCGTGTTCAGCGAGCGCCCCATCTCCAGAAGCGAAGTCCTGCTCAACGCCCGCGTTATCGGCGGACTACAGATGCTCGATCACGGCGAGGCCGACGACAAAATCGTTGCGGTTCTCAAGAATGACAGCCTCTGGGGCGAAGCCGAAGACATCGACGATTTACCCAAGCAGCTGGCCGATCGCCTTCGCCATTATTTCCTGACCTACAAACTGCTGCCGGGCGAAGAAGGCGAAGTGCGAATCGACAACGTTTACGGTCGGGAGCACGCGGCCAATGTCGTCGAAGCCTCGATCCTCGACTACCAGGAAGAATTCGGCGATTAGTCGTCCCAAATCACGATTCCAGCTTGACGATGCCATGACACAGCGGGATAATACTCGGCTTCTATTCCCCGGTAGCTCAGCTGGTTAGAGCGGGTGACTGTTAATCACTAGGTCGTTGGTTCGAATCCGACCCGGGGAGCCAAAATTGCGAAAGGCCCTGATGTGCATTGCACTTAGGGCCTTTTTTTTGCCGAAGCTTTCCGGCTAAAGGATCAATAGCCAAGCCGTTACGCGATCAATCCCCGAATCGGTCGGCGAACAGTCGATCTGGCAGGCCCAAAATATAGGCAGCGCCGGAGGCATCTGCGCTGTCGTCATCCTGATCTCCCCCAACGCCGATGGCGGAACTGTCCTCCAGCGGGGCACCGACGACGATCAGTGCACCGTCGGCCGCGACGGAAAACCCGAATCGATCGCTTTCATCCGTGTTGCTGGCCTTGAAATAATGCTCGGGGGAAACCTGCACGTTGCTTCCGCTGAAGACATAAGCAGCTCCCGCATTCGAGGCGGAGTTGTCGTTGGATACGCCGTCGACACCAGCGCCGAGACTGTCCTCGCGTGAGGCACCGACCACGACTCGACGCGCCGGGCCCTCGTTCACCGCTACGCTTGCGCCGAATTCGTCGCCCGCATCGGTGTTCGAGGCCTTAAGGTAGCCGGTCTGCCCCCAGGCACCGACGCCATTGCCCAAAATGAGATAGACGGCCCCGGCACCGGGTGCCCCGTTATCGGCCTGGTCGCCGTTGACGTTGACCGCCCGGCTGGCCTCACCAGGCGCACCCACGGCGACTAGAACGTTGGTTCCAAACACGGTCGGGGAGCCCGTGATGTCCACGGCGCTGCCAAAAAAATCGTTGCTTTCGGTATTGGACGCCTTCAGATACCCGAGCGGCTGCCAGTTCTCGCCCTGGCGGAAAAAGGGATAGACTGCGCCAGCACCCTGCAGGGAATTGTCGTCCTGATTGCCGCCGCTGCCAGTGGCCGCGCTCTGCTCGAAGGGCGCGCCAACGACGGCCCAATCCTGGAAGATCGACACCGAGCTTCCGAAGGTGTCGCCGGAATCGCTTCTGCCCGCCTTGAGGTAGGCCTGCTGCGCCCACACTCCTTCAGTCCGCTTGAAGACATAAGCCGCTCCCGCCAAGCTGACTGAATTATCTGCCGGATTGCCGCCCACACCTGTCGCTCCGCTGTCTTCACCTGGCGCGCCGACGATCAAGGTGTCACCGTCAATGCTGACTGCACTCCCGAAAAAGTCATCGGCTTGGGAGTTGGACGATTTGATGTAAGCCTCAAGCCGCCAATCGTGATCCTCTCCGCGAACATACACATAGACCGCGCCAGAGTTTTCGGCCGAATCATCCCCGGGATTGCCGCCGATGCCGGTCGCGCCACTGTCCTCGTTCGGGGCGCCCACCACGATGGTGTCGCCATCGATTGCCAAGGCAGAGCCGTATTCATCGCCGGAATCCGAGTTATCAGCCTTTAGCACAAACACTATCTGCCACTCCCCAGAGGCTTGCCGCTGATAAATAACGACATTGCCCTCATCCTGCCCGGCGACGCCGGAAACAATGACACGAGCCCCGGAAACGGCCACTGCCCGCCCCCTTTGAGTTTGCTTTTGGTTCGCGGACTTGAGGTACGCCTGATGATCGAAGGCGGCATTAGCTGCCATCGAACCAGCGTTCAGCGCCAGCAAAGCCGATAAGGTCAGAAGGTTTCTGAGCATCCTAAGTCCTCGTAAAAAGCAGGAGCACGTTTGCTCCAGGAAGACTCAGACTAGACGAGGCGTCCTGCGGTAACTTGAAATTAACTTATCGGAAACTTGAAATTTTGGGTGTTTAGGGAAGAGCTACTGGGCGCTGCGGGATATTTCCGTGTCAAGCCCAAGGGCTTATTGCCTACCCACCCCTGAAGGCAAACACGAGCCGAATGACTAAGGCGAGAATATCGACCCTATCTAGGACATATCTGATCGTCGCCCCCCGGGGACTGTAGGTTTGAATCGGCCAGAACAGCACGACGAAGACCAGCCAGACCACGATCGAATTGAAAGCCGCGGTGGGGGCTGAATGACCTTTCGAGGGGTGCGTGTCCGAATTCAGCTTGGGAGACGAGAAAAATAAAAAAGCCCGCGCTGGGCGGGCTTTTTTATTTTGGCGTCCCCTAGGGGGTTCGAACCCCTGTTGCCGCCGTGAAAGGGCGGAGTCCTAGGCCGCTAGACGAAGGGGACAAAACCTTGCAAACGGTAGTTTACTGACCTAGGTAAATACGATCAAGCTTTTTGGTGGAGCCAGGCGGGATCGAACCGCCGACCTCTACAATGCCATTGTAGCGCTCTCCCAGCTGAGCTATGGCCCCACATCAAGCCGCGCATTGTATCCGGGGGCTGAAATAGTGTCAACGGCTTTCGGGCGTGAATACACGGATTGGCTAATGAGACGCCGGAGCGCTGACCAGTCGATGGCGGATCGCCAGCTTCAATAACTCGACTTCGCTCGTGACCGCCGTTTTTTCGTAGACCTTGTATTTGTGTGTCGCCACAGTCTTTGGGCTGAGCTTAATCGCAGCGGCTATTTCCCGGGTTCGCATGCCCTTGGCCAGCATCATCGCCACCTCGAGTTCTCGCGAGGTGAGTTCTTCGAAGGGGTTCTGGGGGCCGCCTGATACCACGGCCAAAGCCATCTGCTGGGCGATCTCAGGCGACAGATAGCGACCACCTCGGGCCACTGATCGAATCGCTTCCAGCAGCTCCGGTGCCTGGCAGGCCTTGCTGAGATAAGCGCTCGCACCGGCCTCGAGCATGCGGGCTGGCAGTGGCGGTTCGGCGTGGGCTGTCAGCACCGCGATGCCGATGTCCGGCTGGGCCTTGAGAATGCGTTCGGTGGCTTCAAGGCCAGAACAACCCGGCATCTCGACATCCATCAGGATGACGTCGGGCGAAAGCGTACGAGCCAAACGGATTGCGTCCTCGCCGTTGTCTGCTTGACCGATGACCTCCAGGCCACCCGCCGACTCGAGAATACCGCTCAGTCCCGCACGAACAACATCGTGATCGTCAACGATTACAATTCGGATCATAGAATCTCCCCAGTGGCCCGCGTGGCGGATCCGGTGGTAGTGAACTGCAGCCCTCGGCACTTGCCAACTCGCCGGTCGCTGATTTCGACCGTAAACGATATGTGTCGGTAGCCCCGCACGTCTGACCATGGTAGCGTCAAGCCCGATCATGACTCAAGCTCAAGACGATTACTCGAATTCGAAACGCGAACTGGACGAACGCACCTGGATCCGCGAAGCGCATTCCGTTGTCGCCGATCTGATGCAGCATCGACCTGCGGTCTACTGGACCGACCTGCTGGCCAGCTCGGCGCTGGCCTGGGGTGCCACTGCCCTCTATTTCCTGTCGGATCCGTGGTCAGGCTGGCAGCTGCTTGGGCTGGTCCTTGCGGGGATCGGCTTCTACCGGGCCGGTACCTTTATGCATGAAATAATCCACCTGCCGAGCGGCGAGCTGGTTCAATTCAAGAGGGCGTGGAATCTTCTCATCGGCATCCCGCTGATGATGCCCTGGGTTCTATACAGAAATCATATCGGCCACCACAGCCGCGTGCATTTTGGCACGCCGGCCGATGGCGAATACCTGCCTCTGGCTTCGGCGCCGCTGCGTGAGACCCTAATTTATTTGCTCAAGCTGCCATTCCTTCCGCTGCTGGTCCTGGCCCGTTTCGCGCTCGCCGCACCGCTATCGTGGCTGGTTCCTCCGCTGCGAGAGTGGGTGCTGACGCGCGCCTCCGCGCTCGCCTCCAATCCCTACTACGCCAAGCGCTTTCCTGCGCGCGACGAGCGCCATCTGCTGATCATCGAAATCTGCTGCCTGGCCTGGATCGCTTTCTGGCTCGCAATGACCTGGTTCGGACCCGTCGAGCCGATCCACTGGCTTATGGTGTGGGTGCTGCATGCCTTTACGCTGGGGCTGAACTGGGTGCGCAACCTGGCCGCCCATCGCTATGACAACCGCGGCGAACCCATGAGCCACCTGGCGCAGCTGCAGGATGCCGTCAATATCACCGGTCAGACCTGGCTGACCTGCTGGCTATTTCCAGTCGGCCTGCGCTACCACGCCCTGCACCATCTGTTCCCCGGCCTGCCCTATCACAGCATGGGCGAGGCACATCGCCGGCTGATTAAGCACTTCGGTGTGAATTCACCCTATGCCAGCGCGAATCACCACAGTTTTTTTGGTGTGGTCAGCGACCTGCTGCGGGGCGCAAGCCGCACGCCGCCAGCGGAGTCTGCGATCCAGGTCTGGCGGCAGGCCGGTCAAGGCCGCGCTTCCGGTAAAATGGCAGGCTGATCTTTCGCTGGCAACAATAAACTATTGATCTCAACCGCTCCCCAGGTTGCTTCGAGCTCCCCGGCAATTGCCACGCGCCTGATTCTTAATCCACTCAGCTTTCGGATGAGTCGAGGCCAGCGCCATTCCGGCCTGGCCGAACTCGCGCAGAAACTGGGGATCGAGGTCGTCGAAGTCGTCGACGAATCGGCGCTGTCTCAAGCCATCACAAGGGTGGTTCAGGATCCCCCCGATCGACTGATCGTCTGTGGTGGTGACGGCACGGTTCAGGCCCTGATCACAGGGCTGGCCGATCTCAACGACGAGGACCGGCCAGAAATGCTCGTCTTGGGCGGTGGGCGGACCAACTACACCGCGCGGGACCTGGGAACGCACGGCCGGCCGGAACGTCTCCTAAGCCGCGTATCCGACCCGACGTCCCGCTGGCAGCAATCAGTCCGGCACAGCCTGATCCTTCGCCAAAAGGGTCAGCCCGATCGGCACGGATTTTTTGCAGCCGGTGCGTCACTCGACGATGTAATCCGCGACTGCCATCACTACCGCAAGAGGCCTGGGCCATCATTTAGTCGCTGGCTGCGCAACGGCCACGCCTCGTCGGCCTGGCGGGTGGGTCAACTCGGGCTCGGGCGGCTCGTTGGGCGGTACAGCTTTCCCAAGCATCCGATGACAATGAGCGCCAGGGGACTCGGCACTCTCTCTGGAGACCTGCGGCTGGTACTGATGACCACCCTCGAACACAGCGGTCATCCGGTCAACCCCTACGCCCAGCGCGGTGAGGGCGCGCTTCGATTGACCGGAACACGGGCCGACGCCGCCCGTTTCTGGCTTCGCCTACCCAGACTTCTGTGCGGCCGGTATCATCGGGCCATGACGCAAGAGCAAGGTTATCTCAGCGGTCGCTGTTCCCGGGCGACGTTCAAGGGACTCGATTCAGTCTGCCTGGACGGTCAGGAGCATGACTACGATCCTCAGCTTGAACTCGAGGTCATCGCAGGGCCGACGTTCAGGTTCTTCCACCCGTGAGCGCGATTTCTTTCCCCGTCATGTTGGCTGATCAGCACGGTGGCGATCTGCCTGCGGGGCTGGGTCGCATGTGCGACGCCATTGAACAGCGGCATGGTCAGGCCGTGATTGGAATCGCTTTCTACGGCTCATGCCGTCGCACCCACGATGCGACCAACGGGCTGATTGATCTGCTGGTTCTGGTGGATGACTACCGCCAGGCTCTGGGGTCGCGTATCGCGGCTCTGCTCAATCGCGCCCTGCCGCCCAACGTTTACTACCTGCAGTGCGAGGATCAAGGCGTCATCTTACGCAGCAAATACGCCGTCATTGAACTTGATCAGCTGGAGCGTCGAGCACGGGCCCGTCACGATCATTATTTCTGGGCGCGTTTCTGCCAGCCGCTGCGCTTGGCCCGGGGTGACCAGGCGCTGCATGAGCGTTTGGCCGCACTGCGCTCGGGCTGCGCTGTTAGCTTTTCGCGTCGCATCGCACCGATCATGCCTGGGCCGATGACAGCCTTGGACTTCTGGACGCTGGCGCTCCGAACCACCTATCGTTGCGAACTACGTCCGGAGCCTGAAGGCGCGGCAAGGCTGTTGATCGAAAATGACCTGAACTTCTGGTCCAGTCTCAGCGACGAGCTGAGCCGGCATCCGGACAGCCGCCTGAGAAGCTCCCACGGGCTATTGATAAAGCAAGCAGGATTTACCACCGGCATCCTGACCCGGATCAGCTGGGGTCTTCGGAGGATTAGCGGCAAGGCCATGAATCTGGCCCGCCTGTTCAAGGCCGCCGGCACGTTCAGCAACGGCGTGGACTATCTGGTTTGGAAGGTCGAACGCCACAGCGGGGTCAAAGTAGAACCGACCGAGCGCATGCGCCGCCATCCTCGCCTAGCGATCTGGGGGCTGGCCTGGCAGATGTGGCGCCAAGGGGGCTTTCGCTGATGAGCGATTCAATGGTCGACCTTTATGCCAAGAAAGGTTCTGCACGGATGCTGCTAGCCTTCGCCCGTGCCTATCCGGGCCGGACGACCCTGGCGCTCTTGGCTCTGATCCTCGCCGGCGTTCTCGACGGGCTGGGTCTGTCGATGATTCTGGGCATGCTTAACCTGGCCGCCGGCACCGAGGAAGAACCATCAGCCCCCGAGCAGGCCGCCCTGGACGTAGTCAACTGGCTCGGGTTGTCGCCCACCACAACCACCCTGCTTTTCATCGGCGTATCTCTGATCGCGGTCAAGGCCTGCATTGTTCTACTGGCCAATCGGCAGGTCGGCTACACCGTGGCTCACGTGGCCACGGATCTGAGGCTGCGTCTAATCAAGGCGGTAACCCGCAGCCGCTGGCGCTACTACCTGTCGCAGCCGGTGGGCAGCCTGTCGAATGCCGTCGCCACGGAAGCTCATCGCGCCTCGGAGGGCTTCTTTCATGGCGCGGTCATGGCCACTCAGACCATCAATGCGCTGATCTATGCCTCGTTGGCCCTGCTGATCTCCCTGCAGGCCAGCCTGATTGCGCTGATCTTCGGTGGCGTGGTGCTGGGCCTGCTGCATTTTCTGATTCGCAAGGCCGGCCGTGCCGGCCGCGATCAGACCGGCCTGATGAAATCGCTGCTGGCGGTGATGACCGATCAGCTCGGGGCCGTCAAACCGCTCAAGGCCATGGCACGCGAGGACCATATCGATGCTCTGATGTCTAGCCAGACACGTGATCTCAAACATGCCCTGAAGCACCAGGTCATGGCCAAGGCCGGGCTGACTGCCCTGCAGGAACCGCTGCTGGCGATCCTGGTCGGAATCGGGTTTTTCTATTTTCTGGTGCAGATGAACCTTCCTATGGCTACGGTGACGATGATGATCTTTCTCATTGCCCGATCGGTCAATCACCTAGCCAAGGCACAGCGCTCACTCCAGAACATGGCGATCAGCGAATCCGCCTACTGGTCGTTGGTCGAAACGATCGACCAGGCCGAAGCCCAGCGCGAACCCGCACGAGGCCATCTGAAGCCCAGTCTAGATCAGGGCATCGAATTCAGGGACGTGGTGTTTCGCTACGATCGCCAACCGGTGATCGACGGCCTGAACTGCCTGATTCCGTCGGGTCAGCTGACTGTCCTAAGCGGGCCATCAGGCGCCGGCAAAACCACGGTGATCGACCTAGCCTCCGGACTGCTGCATGCTGATCAGGGCACCATCCTAATCGATGGCCAATCCATCAACGACATCGATCACCATCAGTGGCGTCGAATGATTGGCTATGTGCCCCAGGACCCGCTCCTAATCAATGAATCGGTCTTTCTGAACCTGACCCTGGGCGATGAGGGCATCAGTCGCGAGCGCGCCATGGATGCCCTTAAGCAGGCGGACGCGCTGGATTTCATCGACGCCCTTCCGGAAGGCCTGGATGCCAGGCTCGGCGAGCGCGGAGGGCGGCTCTCAGGCGGACAAAGACAGCGCCTGGCCATCGCTCGCGCCTTGATCCATGAGCCCCGTCTATTAATCCTGGATGAAGCCACTTCCAGCCTCGACGACGTCTCTGAGGCCGCCATCGTCGAGACCGTGAGCCGACTCAAAGGCCGCCTGACCCTCCTTGCAGTGAGCCACGACCAGGCCATGGTCGACGCTGCCGACCAGCTGATTCGGCTGCAGGCCGCGAGCCCTGAACACAGACCCAGACCCAGACGAGTTCGGTCAGACCGATGAAACTCAAACGGATCCGTCGACGACTGGGCTTTCACCTGTTGCGCTCACTGGCAGCATGGCGCGCCAGCGGCGGAATGCGGGCGGTCGCCGACGCCGGCGAGCGACTGGGCCGCTGGCACTACCGCCTGGCTCAAAAACAGCGCATTGACCTGGAGCATCAGCTAGTCAAGCTGTTTGAACTGCCCGCCGACGATCAGCGTCCGACGCGGTGGCTCAAAACGTCGTATCGACTGAACGACCGTGCAATTCTCGAGATACTCGCGATGTATTCCGGGCGTACTTCGATCGCGGAGGTTGCCGCACATTGTGACCTTGATCGCCTTCCGGTCCTTGATCAGGCACTTGAGGAGAATCAAGGCGTTGTCCTGCTCGGCTGGCACATGGGGAACGGCGTGGCCATGGCGACCCGTCTCGCCCATCTGGGTTATCCCGTGTCGGTCGTGTATCGCGAATCCAACAAGATTCAACCAGATTTCTACCGAAACGGCCTAACCCTCATGGGCCTGGATGCGATCGGCGCGCAGCCTCCGGCCACCGGCTTTCGGCGCATGCTCAAGGCCTTGAAGGACAATCGAATCATCTACATTCTCATGGACCAGGGTATCAAGCACGGTGTCGATACTGCCTTTTTGGGCAAGCGGGTCCCGATGCCGCCGGGGCCCGCTGAGCTTGTGCGCCGAACCGGCTGTGCGCTACTTTCCGCGCCGCTGATTAACGTCGAACCTCGCTGGCGGTTCGGGTTCGAGCGCCTCGAGACCCTGAACCCGGCGGAGCCGCTCGAGACCAGTATCGAAAAATTGAGCAGCATCATGGAAACTCAGATCCTCGAATCGCCAGAATGGTGGACCTGGCACCAGCGCCGCTGGCCAAGATATCCTTTTTTAGAGCCCCAGCAACAAAATTCGGCCCTGCAACTTTCGACCAAGCGATTTGAACAGGCAAAAGAGGACCTCTGATCAATGGCTCTGCTGATACAACGCATCGCACGCGGTCTGACCCCGGCGCTTTTTAGCGCGGACCGACCGCCCGCCCGCCGCCAGACACCTGACCGCATCGTGCTCGGAGTCAAACCGGGCATTCGGCCGTCTGAACGTCCACCGGTGCGCATCTTTCTCGGCACCGAACGCGCTCAATTCCGCGCCGAGCAAACGTTTTTATGGTCCGTCGAGAAGCATCGGGACCCCTCCAGGATTTATGAAATCTATCTGCTTCGCGACCTGGCCGGGTTCCAGCGTGGATTCTGGCTGACAGGCTTCACCAACTATCGCTTCGCCATTCCCGAATTTGCCGGCTTCAAAGGCCGGGCGATCTACAACGACGCCGACCAAGTCTATCTGACCGATCCCGCGGAATTGTTCGACATGCCGATGGACAAGTCCGGGTTTCTGTCCATCAACAATCGCGATACCTCGGTGATGCTAGTTGACTGCCAACGCATGGCCGAGGTCTGGAATCCGCACGACGTCCGACGCCTGAGCCGGAAGAAGCTCGAAGCGCGGGCGCGTCAGGCACGTCTCTGGGGCGACCTGGACGATGGCTGGAACGCGCGCGACAGCGAGTATGCGGCGGGTCGCTCGAAACTAGTTCACTTCACGACGCTGCATACCCAGCCCTGGCGGCCGTTTCCCGATCAGTTTGTCTACTATCCGAATCCAACCGGTCAGCTCTGGCCGGATCTGGAGGCCGAAGCGGTCGAGGCCGGATTCATGCCCGTATCGGCCACGCGACCCTCTAGGGACTGGGGGACGGTCAAGCTCCGCTTGTCCTCGCGCGAAGACGGAACGGCTATCCAGTCCCTGATTTCAGCCCAGCCACCGACCCGCAGGAGGGATTCGATTACGGTCCAGGGATGGCTTGCCGACGTTCCGGATGCCGACGTTCCCTGGGTCCTGTCCCGACTGTTCCAGTCGACAGATGATCTGGTCATCAACCTGAGCGAGCCTGCCACCAATCGGCGCCGCTATCGGCGCGATCGCCGCTTCTGGCTGCAGCAGCTCGAGCTGGCCAGCCGTCGGCAACCAGACACCCGATGGACCCTGAACCATAAAAGCGGCTGGCTAAGCGCCAGCAACGACTGTGGAGGCCCCGCAGCGGACGGCGATATTCTGGTCCTGATGCACCGCAAGCCAGGTCACAATCAGCAGGCGCGTGCGATCGCCGAATCGCTAGCTGAACAGACCGGACGCCAGGTTCGTGAACATCGGATTGAATCCGGGGAAGCCGCTTTCCTTCTCGGCCGACTGCTCGGATCCATGCCCCGTATCCCCAACTTGGACCAGGCCGCAGTGATCGTTGCAGGAGGTTGGTTGCCGACCCGAGTGGCGCGCCGTCTCCAAGAACGCCGACCCAAAATCCGCCTGATCCTCAGCGGTCGCAAAGCCGGCCCGCCGCCCGAACATGGTGGTGTCGTTATTCAGTGCCTACACTTTGGCCTACCCGCCGCCCCAACCCGGCTGCTGAGTTTGCTGCCTCTCAACTGCGGTGGGGCCGATCGCGCGGGTGATAACAGCGCCTGGGCGAGCTGGATTGAGTCCCCGCGCCGGGTCGCCGCGCTGATCGGCGGCTCCTCGAAGTCTCATCGCCTGACCGCGCAGGACGCGCGAGGTTTGGCTAAGCGGGCCTCGAACTGGGCGAGGGAGAATAATGCCCGGCTCCTGGTAATCACCAGCCGCCGCTCCTCCATGCTGATTTCGGCGCTGCGCGAGGGCCTGGACGAGGACGACCTGCTGTACGAATTCAAGCAAGATGATCCCGAAAATCCCTATCGGCTCGCACTCGAGCATGCTGACCAATTGCTGGTAACCGGAGAGAGTGAATCCATGCTGGCCGATGCGGCTAGCAGGAACAAGGGCTTTTTGGTCTGGCCTCTGGCCCGGAAATCTTCTGGCCTGTGGCCTCGCCTGAGCCAGGCCATAGCAGACAAGGCAACTCGACCGCGCTTCAACAGGCGCGGGAGTATTCGTCCGCAGCAGGGGCTGACCTATCTCTGCGCACGCTGGATCGAGCGAAACTGGGTACTGCCGCCACGCAATACGGAAGTGCTACTCCAAACGCTCTACCGCAACGGACTGGCCGCGCCATTCGGGCAAACCGCGCCATCGGCCTTTCGGCCGCGTCGCGAACGTGACGCTCTGGTCACCCAGGCGTGCGAGCAGCTGTCGATTCCAGTGCGACCAGAGCAGCCGAACACCGAAACATCAGTCCAACTCAAACTGATCTGAGCATCGTTAATCCATGTCCAGCAGCGCTGAAACACTGAAATCGTCTAATTCGTCCAGTCCCGACAAGGCGCCCAGCGCCTTGCTCAATGCGGACGCCCTAGCTGCCGTGACCACCGATGAGTTCAGAAAAGCTGACCCTTATCCCTGGCTCAATCCAAAAAGCGTCATCACCGACGATGCCTTTGAGGTGCTGCGCACAAACATGCCGCGCGTCGATCAAATGAAGGCCAGCTTTGGACGCAAGCGAGCGCACGGCCAGACGCCCCATGATCGCTACTCTCTGGAATATCAGCCCGGGCTAGACGTGCATCCGGCTTGGCACCAGCTGGTCGGTGAATTCGAGGGCCCGATCTATCAAGGCTGGCTGGCTCGTCTGTTTAACACCCGGCGGTTCCGCTTGACCTACCACTGGCATTTTGCCCCCCGCGGCGCCTCCGTTTCACCGCACTGCGACGCCAAACGCAAGATCGGATCGCATATTTTCTACTTCAACTCACCTGAGGAATGGAGCGCCGACTGGGGCGGTGAGACCGTCATTCTGGATGATGGCGGCCGATTCTCAAGATCGAGCGCACCGGATTTCGATGATTTCGATCGATCCTGGCCCGCGGATGCCGTGGGCAATCGATCGCTTTTGTTCCAGCGCCAGGGCAACTCATGGCACGGCGTACGGGAGCTCCTCTGTCCTGAAGACCGTCTGCGCAAGGTTTTCATCATCGTGGTTAATGCAGACACCCTGGGCGGGCGTCTACGTCGCCTGTTTCATCGACCCGACGGCGTCTGAGCCTGCTTCCTGCTCGTATCTGCTACGATTTGGAAGTAGGCAGCACATAGGCATCTGATGAAGCGCGCACTGATCTTCGTTCTACTCGGTCTGGCCCTGGCAGATCGCAGCCTGGCCCGACAGGATCCTGTTATCTATCGCTGCGAGAAATCTGGAGTGGTCGAGTTCTCCGACCAGCCCTGCCAGGACGATTCAGACGGGGGCCCGAGGCCTGAAGAACAGGTCCACCATTCGAGTGGCTCGATCAGCGTGATCAGCCCTCCCAATGACCTCGATGACATCAAGGAAGCCAGCCGAACCTGGATGGACGACTATCGAGAACGGCAGATCGATAGAGAAGCCGCGCGGCGCGAGACCCAGATGGCTCGCGCGTCCCTGCACCGCTCAACAGCCAAGCCGGTTGCACCCAGGTCAATCGTTAGCCCCATGATCTGGCCCTACAGACCGTTGCCCTACCTGTATCGTCGCCATGGATCCGATGACACCGAAATCGTCACCCGACAGCGGCCCTATTCGGCGCTGAGTGGGCGGTTTCCAGGCACCCGGCGGCGCGAAAGCAAGCCTGTCGATCCCTATCAGGACTAGGGAGTCTCTGAAAAACTACGGACGGAGAGATTCAGGGCTGCCCTAAGCGGGCATCAAATATCGGGGGCAGGAGCGAAACTGTCCCTAGCTTACGGCTCAGTAACCCTGCAACACATCGGCGCCAGGAGGCGGCTCGAAACTGAATAGCGCAGGGTCGAGCTCCGGGTTTCGAATCAGATCGAACAGGTCGATCCGGGTGGTCTGACCAAAGTTATCGTTGAACTCCAAGGCCACCGGCATGCCGTCGGCGAAAAACAGGACGGCTCGTTCAAATTCAGCTTCTTCGGCCACCGGGCGAAACTCCAGCATGTCTGGGTCGACGGTTTCACTGATGGCGTAGAAACTATCCAAGAGCTCTGGTTGAGTCAGCACCAGAAGCGGTGAATCCGAGGCCGACGGCTGGTCTTGCTGAGTTACCTGTTCCAGCGACTCATCGTAGTGCCAGAGATGCTCTCCGTCGGCAACGAGTTCCTGCGGGAACGGTTCAAGATAACGCCAGCGAAAGCGGTCGGGCGCAGCGAAGTAAATATCGCCCGATGAGGCCTCATTGACAAAGCCATCGGCATCCAGGGTCGTCTGAGCGAACTGGCCCGACAGCGTCTCGAGCTCGCCGGCAAACCGGTCGAGCTGCTCACGAGCTGCATCTTGAGCAGCCAGGCAAGGGCTCAGCGCCAGTCCAAGAGCTACGACAAAACCGTACAATCTGATCATCGATTGACACATCCGAAGAGGCCTGGGACAACCCTAGGCAATTGAGAGCTTCAGTCAGTCGCGCGGCGGAGCCGGCGCTAGGACCTCACGCTGACCATTGTGCTCAGGCGGCGAAACTACGCCCTGAGCTTCCATCTCCTCAATCAGACGAGCTGCCCGGTTGTAACCAACCCGGAGCTGACGCTGAACCGACGAGATCGACGCGCGGCGACTACTGAGGACATAGGCAACAGCCTTATCGTAAAGTTCATCGTCGGAGTCTCCCCCGCTCGCCTCAGGAAGGCCGTTTTCGCCGATGTTCATGCCGTCGGTCGTGGTCTGGCTGTCCGCCAGAACATCTTCGAGATAATCAGGTTCACCCTGCTGCTTCAACCATTCAACGGCGGCATGAACTTCGTGATCGTCGACGAACGCTCCGTGAATACGTTCGGGCACGCCCTGCCCCGGCGGCAGATACAGCATGTCACCGTGCCCGAGGAGCTGCTCGGCACCCTGCTGGTCAAGAATGGTCCGCGAGTCAATCCGCGACGACACCTGAAAGGCCATGCGCGTGGGGATGTTGGCCTTGATCAGGCCGGTGATCACATCCACGGATGGCCGCTGTGTCGCCAGCACGAGATGAATTCCGGACGCTCTGGCCTTCTGGGCAAGTCGTGCAATCAGCTGTTCGACCTTTTTGCCGACTATCATCATCATATCGGCGAACTCATCGACCACGACGACGATGAACGGTAAACGAATCAGGGTCGGAACATCCTCGCCCTCAGGCAGCGCGGCCTGAGCGACAAGCGGATCTGGAATCGGTTCGCCCTTGTCGATCGCTTCAGAAACCTTGCGGTTGAAGCCAGCCAGGTTTCTGACGCCAAGCGCGGCCATCAGGCGATAGCGTCGCTCCATTTCGGCGACACACCAGCGCAGCGCATTGGCCGCCTCTTTCATATCGGTGACCACTGGCGTCAACAGATGCTGAATTCCCTCATAGATCGAGAGTTCGAGCATTTTTGGATCAACCATGATCAGTCGAACCTGATCGGGCGTTGCCTTGTAGAGCAAGCTCAGGATCATCGCGTTGATCGCCACTGACTTACCAGATCCCGTGGTCCCGGCGACGAGCAGGTGCGGCATTTTGGCAATATCGGCCGTTAAGGGCTTGCCTGAGATGCTCTTGCCCAAACCAATCGTCAGTGGAGAGCTCGCCTTGTTATAGGTGCCGGAGGACAGAATCTCGCGCAGGTAGACGATTTCCCGATTCTCGTTCGGAATCTCTAGGCCGATGACGCTCTTGCCTGGAATGACGTCTACGACACGCACGGAGATCACGCTTAAACCGCGCGCCAGGTCCTTGGCTAAATTGGCCACTTGCGCGCCCTTCACGCCCGGCGCGGGCTGGAGCTCAAAGCGTGTGATGACTGGCCCGGGATGCACCGCGACCACTTCAACCTCGACGCCGAAATCGGCCAGCTTGAGCTCCACCTGTCGACTCATTGCCTTCAGCGCATCTTCGGAAAAGGCCGCCTTGTTGGCGCGCGGCTCGTCGAGGAGGTCCAGCGGCGGAACCCCAGTCTCACCTAAGTTCTTGAACAGCGGCTGCTGGCGCAGTTTCGTCTCAACCGGTTTCGAGATTTTCGGCTCGACGCGGGGCTCAATGCGCACTTCAGGTCTGGTCTTGCGCTTTATCGTATCGAGTTTGCGGACTTCCTCACGCTCTGCCCGCGCCCGCCGGCCAGCAATCCAGTCCCGTGCCTTGCCAAAGCGATCAATCAGCCAGACGCCCAGATTCAGCGCAGCTCGGCCGGTTCGGTCCACCACCTTGATCCACGACAGACCGGTAAAGAGGGTGATGCCGGCCAGAAGAATGGTCATGTTGATCAGAGCCGCTCCCGTAAAGCCCATCGCTCGAACCATCGGTCCCGATAACAACGCGCCGAGCACGCCACCCCCGTCGTCCAGACTGCCTCGAACCTGCATGTCGAGAAGAATGCAGCCAGTCAGAACGATCAGCGCCAGACCGCCGGTTCGCACGCCCCATTCAGCCAGCGTCGCAGGCTCGGTTCGTTCCTGCAGGATGCGAACGCCGGCCAGTCCTATCAGCACCGGTGCAACGTAGGCCATGTAGCCGAACAGCACCAAGAATAGATCTGACAGCCAGGCACCGAAAGCACCGCCAAGATTCGACACGCCTCCGCTGGCGGCCGCCCTAGACCAACCTGGATCGCTGGGATCGTGGGTCATCAGGGCGAGAAGCAGATACAAGGCCAGAACTAGGATGATCAGAAAAGCGCTCTCAGCGATTCGACGCGACAGCGCACTGTCGACCGCTACCGCGGCGCCAGTGTTCGGCTTGTCGCTGCGTCCGGTCCGAGGCTTGCCGGCTTTTTTCTTTGCCTTGCTCATCTCGAGAGCATACTTGAATAGTGTCTTTTAATTAATTGATTTTTATGCGAGCAGCGCCGGATGCACCAGCGAACCGCCCCGGACATTGACACCGCGGGCCAGCGGCTCATGGGAGGCCCAGTCGGCCCTCGCCATCTTCTGGACATAGGGCAGAATGGCCGCCGACAGCGCCTGACTTGATGTTCTCGGGACCGCACCGGGCATATTGGTCACGGCAAAGTGAGTCACGCCATCAACCTTATAGGTCGGATCGGCGTAGGTTGTGGGCCGCGTGGTTTCGAAACAGCCGCCCTGATCAACCGAGATATCGACAACGACGCTGCCCTCTTCCATGCTCGAAATCATTCCTCGGGTCACGACGTGCGGTGCCCGAGCACCGGTGACCAGAACGGCTCCAATCACCATATCCGCGCGCGCAACGTGATCACCGACCGTCTCCACGTAGGGATACAGCGCCGTGACGTTGGCACCGATCGCCATCATTTCTGCCAGACGATCCTGACGCTTGTCGAAGACAACCACGTTAGCACCGGAGGCGGCAGCAAGGCGGGCAGAATTGCCTCCCGCAGCTCCAGCGCCAAGGACCACGACTCGGCCGCGGTCGGCCGAGGGAAGCCCCCCGAGCAGGATGCCTCGACCGCCCTCGGTCTGATGGAGCAGGTGCGTTCCTACCTGGACTCCGATCCGACCAGCGATATTACTCATCGGAGCCAGCAGAGGCAGATGGCCGTTGTCTTCTTCGACAGTCTCGAAGGCGACGCCAGTCAAGCCGATTTCCAGCAGCCGGTCGGTCAGAGCCGGCTCAGCAGCCAGGTGTAAATAGCAGAACAGCAGGTGCTCTTCACGCAGGTGGGCCAGGTCGCTCTCGATCGGCTCTTTAACCTTGACGATCAGCTCGGATTCGCCGTAAAGCGCTGCGGCATCAGGCTGGACCTGAGCTCCGACGGCCCGGAAATCCTCATCTGAAAAGCCGCTGAGCACTCCAGCACCTGACTCGATCATCACCTGATGGCCGGCGCGAACAAGATCTCCACAGGCCGCCGGGACGAGCGCGACGCGCCCTTCCAGGGTCTTGGTTTCACGGGGAATGCCAACACGCATGATCTGCTCTCCTCTTAAAGACATTCAATTCGTATCATCGCTTTAGGTGGATTGGTTGCGGATGCCGAAGTTCGACTGCCGGCGACGATGAAGTAGTCCGTGTTCAGCCCGACAATACCTGGTGACATGAGTGCTGGTTCGGCTTGGATTATCGGCCGCCTGGCCTTACCTTTAAAAGCACTCGCCTGACCCGACTTCTGGAGAAAATTATACTATGACCGACCCCCGTCATTTCCGACTTCTTATCCTCGGATCCGGCCCGGCCGGTTATACCGCCGCCGTTTATGCTGCTCGCGCCAACCTGAATCCCGCAATCATTACCGGCATTCAGCAGGGCGGGCAGCTAACGACGACCACCGACGTCGAAAATTGGCCCGGCGACTATCCCGATCTTCAGGGGCCAGAGCTCATGGATCGCATGCTCAAGCACGCCGAAGCCTTCGATACAGAAGTTATCTTCGATCACATCCACACCAGCGATCTCGGGCAGCGTCCGTTTCGACTGGAGGGTGACAGCGGGGTCTACACCTGTGATGCCCTGATCATCTCCACGGGGGCATCAGCCCGCTATCTGGGCCTGGAATCAGAGGAGACCTTTCTGGGGCGCGGAGTATCCGCCTGCGCCACCTGTGATGGGTTTTTCTATCGCAACAAACCTGTGGCGGTGATTGGGGGTGGTAACACGGCTGTCGAGGAGGCGCTTTACCTGTCCAATATCGCCTCGAAAGTTACCCTGGTGCATCGCCGCGACGAGCTGCGAGCCGAAAAGATTCTCCAGGAACGGCTGTTCAAGCGCGTCGAAGACGGCAAGGTGGAACTAAAATGGAACCACACTCTGGCTGAGGTCCTGGGCGACGACGACGGCGTGGTGGGCATGCGAATCTGCTCGACCGAGGACAGCAGCGCAATCGATATCGATCTAGACGCGGTCTTCATCGCGATCGGGCACGATCCCAACACTAAGATTTTTGCCGACCAACTCGACATGAAAGACGGCTACATCCAGATCAAATCTGGACTGAACGGCATGGCGACCGAGACCAGCATTCCGGGCGTCTTTGCGGCCGGTGACGTCGCTGACCACGTCTATCGTCAGGCCGTGACCTCGGCCGGCTTCGGTTGCATGGCTGCCCTGGACGCCGAACGATTCCTTGACCAGCCACCCGTCTGATCGACTTGAGCGGCCGGGACAGCTGGCTGAGCTGTCCGAGCGCGAATGGAACGGGCTGGCGCGAAATCCGGGCCCGTTCATGGACTGGCGATTTCTCAGCTCCCTCGAGAAAGCGGGCAGCGTGGGTTCCTCGGTCGGCTGGGAGCCCTGGCCACTGATCGTTCGAGGGCCCAAGGGAGTGCTTGCCGGGGCCAGCGCCTATCTGAAATCCAACAGTCACGGCGAATTTGTCTTCGATTGGGCCTGGGCTCGGGCCGCACATCAGGCCGGTCTTTACTGGTACCCAAAACTTCTGGTCGCGGCCCCGTTTAGCCCGGTCTCGGGGCCTCGACTGCTAGGCGCCGAGTCACAGCCCGATGCCGCAGGCGAAATTATCAAGACCATCGAAAATCTTGTTGAAAACCATGGTTTGTCTTCTGCCGGCGTCAACTTCTGTGATCAGCACGACGGCAGTCTCCTTCGCGAGGCGAACTGGTTGGAACGCTTCGACTGGCAATACCACTGGCAAAACGACAGTTATCGCGATTTCGACGACTTTCTGAGCCGCCTGAAACGCAAACCAAGGAAAAACATCCGAGCCGAGCGGCGTCGGGTTAAGGAGGACGGATGGACCTTCTGCTGGAAGGACGGCAATGCGCTTGACGAGGATGATCTGGATCTGGTCGATCGCTGCTACCAGTCGACCTTCGCACTCTACGGAAACCTGCCGATGCTTAACCGGGATTTCTTCGCTCAGGCCGCAAGGCTTTTCGGCGCCGACTTTCTGGTCTGCCAGGCTCTATTCCACGATGAGCCGCAGGCCGCTGCCGTCTTCTGGCGAGATCAGCATCGCCTCTACGGCCGCTATTGGGGCAGTTTGATCGATACGCGGGATGTCCATTTCGAGACCTGTTACTACCAGGGCATCGACTACTGCATCGAGCACGGACTCGACTGGTTCGAGCCCGGCGCACAGGGTGAACACAAGATTCGCAGAGGATTTTTGCCGCAGAAGACATCGTCGTTTCACTACATCCGGCATCGCGGAATGCGCCAGGCGATCGACCGCTATCTCGACCAGGAAGCACGCGCCCTGCTGCAATACCGCGAACAGCTTGAATCACTCAATCCCTTTGCCTGAGCATGCCGCGCATTACCATTCCCCAGCTCGGCATTGATCCGGACAGTCCGTTTCCCGACCCTTCAAGAATTCAGCATCCGGACGGACTGTTAGCCTGGGGCGGCGACCTCAGCCCCCGGCGTTTGATCCACGCTTATCGCCTCGGCATTTTCCCCTGGTTCGACGATGAGTCGGAAATTCTCTGGTGGTCGCCAGAGCCCAGAGCCGTGATGATACCGGGCGGCTGGCATCTGCCAAGACGTCTCAGAAGAACCCTGCGGCAGGGCCAGTTCCAGGTGACTCTGGACGAGAACTTCAAGGCCGTTATCGAAGGCTGCGCTGCGACTCGAACGGGTCGGACCGGCGAGCCCAGCGGCACCTGGATCACCGCGGACATGAAACGGGCCTACATTCGGCTACATCAGCTTGGCCACGCTCACAGCGTCGAAATTCATGATCCAGAAGGCCGGTTGACCGGCGGCCTCTACGGCGTCGCCCTCGGCCGTGTCTTTTTTGCGGAATCCAAATTTCACCGCGCCCGTGATGCATCCAAGATCGCCCTGGCGGTTCTGATGCGTGTTCTCGAAACCCGGGGCTTCCTGCTGGCCGATTGCCAGCTCTGGAATCCCCATTTAGAAACACTCGGCGTGCGACTGCTGAGCGGGGAGCAATTTCGGCGAGTGCTCGGAGCCGGCATCGAGCCCGGCATCGATCAATCTGCTTGGCCGGAGCAGGTTGAACCCGACCTGTTCACGGTCTGGTAAGTAGCGCCTTGATCCGATCGTCGATGTCTTTCCTGCCGCGGGCCCGCTGCGCAAGCTTAAGGGTCGCCAAACCCAATTCCGATAGCAATGGGCCTGACTCCGAATGATTAGCGAGCGAGGTCTTGTGCATGCGTTCTATCTGATTCAGATCGCCTCGCTCGATCGGTCCGGTCAAGGCCTTCGCCGCGTCGACCCGATCAAGATTGGCGAGGGTCCCGGACTGGAGTTCGGCCAGTAAGTCCTGCGCATCGGCTTCATCGAATCCAGAAGCCTGCGCCAGGTCTCGGGCCAGTGCGGTGAGAGTGACCAGATAGTTCGATGCCACGACAGTCGCTGCGTGATACAGCGCTTTGTGCGCCCGCGCCACCGTTTGCCAGCGAGCGCCGGCGGCAAGAAACAGTGACTCCAACCGAGCCAGGGCCTCGATATCGCCTTCGGCAGTCATCCAAGTACCCGGCATCCGATTCAAGGCGCGCTCCGGCTGGGCGAAAGCCCGGGCCGGATGCACTGAAGCGACCTGTCGGGCCCAACCTTTCAAAGCCGTGGAATCAAGCGATCCCGACAAATGAAAGGCGACCCCAGGCTGCCCATCGATCCAGTCCGGGCCAGCAGCATTCAGCATCTGGTCAGTCAGTCCCACCAGCAGGACGTTGTCGTCGCTCAGGCCCGCGATTCGACTGACTGCGCGCCCTGAGCCAATGAAGTCGACGGCCTGCTCGGCACTGGTCAATCTTGCATTGGCGACCTGGCCGATTTCAACCAGTCCAGAATCGACAAGCCAGCGCGCGATGACGCGGGCCGCTCGGCCGGCACCCAGGATATTGAGACGAAGCACGCTCAGGGTGACTCGCCTTCCCGGCCGGGAAAGTCGCTGGGTTCAAGCGCGTCTGGACGCGGGGGCATGACACCCGGGTGGCTCTCCAGAAAGTCCTTGAGCTGAACCAGTCCCCGATTGAAATCGCCACCGACAAGGCTTGGCAGCATCAAGCCGATGTATCGACCGGTCAAATCCAGGGCGCCAAAGCGCATCCGCATGCCCCAGGTGACTTCGGTAGCGCCATCCTGAGGCTGCACTTGGAAGAACTGCCCAGACTCGGATTCACCGAGCGTCATCTGCAGTTCGATCCGTTCCGGGGGCTGCGAGTCCGTGATCCGAAGTCGACCGGTCTCGCTGCCTCCCATATCGCTCCAGGCCAGAGCTGCGCCCTGCCCGCTGACCGGGCCCTCGAGCCGGTAGTCAGCATTGGAGTTGCGCGCGTACCAAGGTGACCAGGCGTTGAAATACCGCAGATCATCGAGCACTCGAAATGCGACTTCTGGGGAGGCATCAATGACGACGCTGCGCTGGACCAAAACATCGCGCGGCAGAAAGAATCCTACGAGAATGATGGTTACAGCAATCGCAAGCAGAACGGACAGCAACCGTCTCGCCATAGCTCAACTCCTTATCAAAGAAAAGTGTTTTCGACCCTGAACTCAGTGCCAATCACGCCAGGGCTGGTCAGACGATCGGTCGCCATCGGGGTCAATGTCATCGTCCTCGTCGTCGTCCTCCCAGTCGTAGCGCTTGATCGGTGGCCGGTCCAGCGCCTTCAGCAGAAAGGCCATGAACAGCCCGATCACGGCACCACTCAGATGCAGTTCCCAGCTGGTGCCCTGTCCGCTAGGCAGGACGCCCCAAATCATCGAACCGTACAGCAGCCAGATCATCATCGACACACCGACGGAGCGCAGATCACGGCGCAAGATTCCTGAAACAAAGACAAACGCAAGAATGCCGTAGATTAGGCCGCTGGCACCGATGTGCAGGCTGGGACGCGCAAACAGCCAGGCCAGAGCAGAACTGCCTAGGTAGATCGCGGGCAAGGCTCGAAGAGCCGCTGTCGGATAGAGAAACAGCATGGCTACACCACCGACAAAAAACGGCAGCGAATTCGAGAAAAGATGGTTCAGGTTGCCGTGCAGAAGCGGCGTCGTCATAAGCCCGAGCAAACCCACGATCTCGCGCGGACGTAGCCCGAACTGGGTCAGGTCGAAGGGGAGCAGAACGTCCAAAACGAACACCACCCAAATCAACAACAGCGCAAGGATCATCAGCCGAATCGCGAGCCAGAAGCTGCGAATGGCACGGGGCGATCCCGTGTAATCGGGATCAGGGACGTGGAGCTGCATCACAGGGTCTCAAAAGACGATGGCGGAGATGGGAAGGCTCGTTGGAGAGCATCAACGTTCGAGGCCGCGAGCGACGATGTCATGCACCTCATCGCGCAGCGATACCAGATCCTCAACATCCATCCCCGCGGTGCTGATCGGCGGATGAATGATCAGGCGAATCCGACCTGGACGAATTCGAATCGAATCCGCGGCCATGACGTCACGCGATCCAATCACGGTCATTGGCAGCACGGGCATTTGTTGATCGACGGCAACCCGGAACGCGCCCTTCTTAAATTCTAGCAACTTTCCAGAACGGCTCCGGGTACCTTCAGCGAAGAATAAAATGCCCGTGCCTGGACGCAAACGTCTGATCGCCTGATTGATTGCCTGACGGGCCTGTTCTGGGTCGCGTCGATTGACCTGGATGTGCCCAATGGCCCGGCAGGCCTGAGAGACAAAAGGAATCCAGCCGAGTTCAGCTTTCATCACCCAGCGTAGATCTAAACCGCAGAATCCGTAGATTACAGGAATATCGAATTGGCTTTGATGGTTGGCGACCACCACAAAGGATTGTTCCGGATTGGCATGTTCCAATCCCTCGATCTCAACTTTGACGGGGGCAAGAAAGGCCAAAAAACGACACCAGCGAACCGCGAGCTGCAGGTTGGCGACTCGGGGAGAAACCAGCAGTGCCACTGGCACCGCGACAAGCGCGGCCAATACAGTTGCTACAATCGCCAGCGGAACAAACACCAGCCACTGCCAGAGCGGGTAAAGCACCTGAACCGGCGCGGACATCCTCAGAGTTTCACTCATCGTCGTATCGTACACAATCAATCGTTGCGCGCCCAACTCAGGTCGCCATTCCCACCGTCTGGAAGCTATGTGCTTGCATCGAACAAGATGACCTGTCACGGGACGACGCCTTCAATACTGTCAATCATCTCATCTGCTGCTAGACCAGAAAAAAAACGCCGGGCACATGTCCCGGCGTTTTCTTCGGCGTTGCCTAGTGATCAGGCATCAACAAGGAGAGTCTTGCCAATCAGGCTGCCTTGGCGCCAGCCTTATCGCCGCTTTCAATGACTCGACTGTTGCTACTGCCGATCTCAATCCTTCGCGGCTTCATTTGCTCCGGAAGTTCTCTTTTAAGCTCGATATGCAGCAGGCCATTTTCCAGTTGAGCCGCCGAGACTTCCACGTGATCGGCAAGCTGAAAACGACGCTCGAATGAACGGGTTGCGATTCCACGATATAAGAATTCGCTCCCTTCTTCGGCCTGGCTGTCCTGCTTGGCGCCGGTGATTGTCAGGGTGTTGCGCTCGGTCTGGATGTCGAGCTCGCTATCGCTGAAACCCGCAACCGCCATCGTGATGCGGTACTGGTCGTCGCCCAACGATTCGATGTTATACGGCGGGTAGCCGTTCGAATCGACGCGCGAAGCGGAGCTAAGGGTTTCAGCTAGTCGGTCGAAACCAATGGCCGTGCGGTACAGTGGGGAAAGATCAAATGTAGTCATTACCGTATCCTCCTAAAGAAGCAATCGGTGGTGTCATTGTAGAGTCGCATCTGCCGCTTATCGGCCAGATGCCAGAAGCCCCTCGCGGCGACTTCAACATTTAAATAGTGGCCGTTTGATCAATTTTCAAGAGTAGTCGATCTGAATGACGATTAGCTGCCTAGAACCGGCCGGAGTCTCGATGCGCACCTCGTCATCCAGTGACCGACCCAGCAACGCCCGTGCAACCGGTGAATCCACCGAGATCCAGCCCTGCTCCGAATCGATTTCGTCGGCGCCCACGATGCGATAGCGGCTGCTTTCACCAGCTTCATCTTCAAGCGTGACGGTTGCCCCGAAAAATACTCGGTCGAGTTGTGGTGGACGATCACGCACCACGTCCAGGACATCCAGGCGTTTCTGCAGGTAGCGAATCCGCCCGTCCATCGCGCGCAGCTGCTTCTTGCGGTAAATGTACTCCGCGTTCTCGGAACGATCGCCCTCGGCGGCCGCAGCCGTAATAGCAGAAACGACCTCACGGCGATCGATCCAGAGCTGCTTTAGCTCGTGCTGCAGCCGTCGATGCCCTTCGGCCGTGATGTAAGCGCTCGAGGGCGGTCTAGGCGGACGCCATCGTCCCACGTCGAAGGAACCAGCCGCTAGACACCACCGTCGGTCAGCTTGAGCGGATCCAGCAACGACTCGAGCTCGTCGCGAGAGAGCTCCGTCATCTCTTCAGCAACATCCAGGATCGGACGTCCCTCCTTGTAGGCCTGCTTGGCCAGGGCCGCCCCTGTCTCGTAACCAATCACTCGATTCAGAGCAGTCACGAGAATCGGGTTACGAGCCAGGGCCTGATTCAGATTGTCGTGGCGTACCTTGAACCCTGCCACGGCTCGATCAGCCATCAGGCGGCAGCTATTGGCAAGAATTTCGATGCTTTCTAAGAGCGTTGCCCCGACCAGCGGAAGCATGACATTGAGCTGGAAATTACCCGACTGACCGGCGACGGTGATCGTAGTGTCGTTGCCGATCACCCGGGCTGCGACCATGCAGGTCGCCTCAGGGATCACCGGATTGACTTTACCGGGCATGATCGAGCTGCCAGGCTGTAGCGCCTCAAGCTCGATTTCGCCGAGCCCTGCCAGCGGACCGGAGTTCATCCAGCGCAGGTCATTGCCGATCTTCATCAGGCTGACCGCAAGGGTCTTCAGCTGGCCAGACAGTTCAACGGCCGCATCCTGACTGGCAATGCCCTCGAATTTGTTGTCGGCCGACTCGAATTCGAAACCGGTCGAGGTGGCCAGATGCGCGGCTACGCGCTCGCCGAATTCCGGATGCGCGTTGATCCCGGTCCCGACGGCTGTGCCGCCCTGTGGCAGGCGACGGATACGCGCCAGCGCATCGCCAAGTCTGGCTTCCGCGCTGCTGAGCTGCTGCGCCCAGGTGGCCAGTTCCTGGCCCAGGGTCACAGGCATAGCATCCATCAAATGCGTCCGGCCGGTCTTGGCGACGGACGCCAATTCTTCGGCACGCCCGGTCAGGACCTGACGGAAATGCTTGACCGCCGGCAGAAGCTGCTCGGCAACGGCCAGGCAGGCGCTGACCTGAATAGCAGTCGGAATCACGTCATTTGAGCTTTGCGACATGTTGACGTGATCATTCGGGTGGACACGTTCGGCGCCTGCCCGGTGTGCGATATGCGCGATGACCTCGTTGGCGTTCATGTTCGAGCTGGTCCCCGAGCCGGTCTGGTAAATGTCGACCGGGAAATGATCGTCGACCTGATTGGCCGCCACCTGGTCGGCCGCAGCGACAATCGCATCGGCAAGATCGGGCTCAAGAAGCTCGAGATCCCTGTTGGATTCGGCGCAGGCGCGCTTGATCAGCCCAAGAGCGCGAATGAAGGCCGACGGCATCGGCTTGCCGCTGATCGGGAAATTGTTCACGGCACGCTGAGTTTGCGCACCCCACAGGGCCTTTGCGGGCACTTGGAGTTCGCCCATGCTGTCGCGTTCAATTCGGTAGTCACTCATGAGGATTCTCTTCAGATGTTTTTCGGTGCATGCTCAGCCCGCAATTATAGGCCGATGCGTCCGGTCGGATTCAGGCGTCAGCGGGCAAAATCGAACGGGGGGCGATGGACACCCTGCTCCGTGACGATGCAGTCCACCAGCTCGGATGGCGTGACATCGAAGACCGGATTCCAGGCCGCAAAGCCTTCCGGCGTTTCATCAAGGCCCGCGGCACGCCAGATTTCAGCGGCATCGCGCTGTTCGATCTCGATCCCGTCCCCGCTGGGCATGTCGGGATCGACGGTCGACTGCGGCGCAACGACCATGAACTTGACCCCATGGTAACGAGCGGCGACTGCCAGTCCATAAGTGCCGATCTTGTTGGCCACATCGCCGTTCGCAGCGATCCGGTCAGAGCCCACGACGACCCAGCCGATCCGGCCCATAGCCATCAGCGCTGACGCCGCGCCGTCCACCAGGACACGAGCCGGGACGCCGGCCTGAGCCAATTCCCAGGCGGTCAAGCGAGACCCCTGCAGCCAGGGGCGGGTTTCATCGGCATAGACCTGCTTGATTAGTCCGGCGCGCCGGCCGGCCACGATTACACCCAAAGCCGTTCCGACGCCGCCCGTGGCCAGCGAGCCGGTATTGCAGTGGGTCAGCACGCCCTCACACGGCCCGATGTGCGCACTGCCTGCTTCGGCCATCGCGCGATTGGCCGCGATGTCGTCGCGATGAATCTGGCGGGCACGGTCCATCAGGCGGTCAGGTTCGAGTTGGCGCTGTTTGAGCGAAACTGCGCGCATCTCCTCGATGGCCCAGGCCAGGTTGACGGCGGTGGGGCGCGCCTGATGCAGGCGATCCAGGCGCGCTTGCCAGGCGCCCGGATCGCAATCTACTTCGCGAGCCGCAATCACCGTTCCATAGGCAGCGGTGATGCCAATGGCCGGCGCACCGCGAACGGCCAGATCTCTAATCGCTGCGATCACTCCATCTAGCGTGGTCAAGTCCAGCCAGTGCTGGCGCTGAGGCAGCAACCGCTGGTCGAGCAGATGCAGCCGATGGCCGTCACAGCGAATGGCCTGGAATCCATCCTCAGGGTGATCAAAGGGGGTGTTCATTGGTTGAAGCTCAGACATCTTGCTAGTCTATCCGCGTGAGCGGCTCGCTGACAGCCCGCCGCCGAATTCAGTATTATGTAGAACCTTGTTAACCGACCGGAGAACGAATACTAATTATGCGTATTCTGACCCTAATGCTCGCCTGCAGTCTCTCGACCCTGGCCTGGAGTCAAACCGAGACCACTGAATCGCAAACAGACGCCGAAGTTGAGACCGCAACCGAGGAGTATCCTCAGCTCGTCCTGCACACCAACCACGGCGCAATCACCGTTGAGCTTTTCGATGATAAAGCGCCAGAGTCGGCCGCCAACTTTATCCAGTACGCGAAGGACGGTCACTACGACGGTACGCTTTTTCATCGCGTGATCTCCGATTTCATGATTCAGGGCGGCGGTTTCGACACTGATTTCAATCAGAGGGCCAACCGCGACCCGATCCCGAATGAAGCAGATAACGGTCTCACCAACGATCGTGGCACTCTGGCCATGGCCAGAACGAACGATCCCCATTCAGCCACCTCGCAATTCTTCATCAATGTGACCGACAACACTTTCCTTAACCATCGCTCCAAGCATTCAGGTCAAACCTGGGGCTATGCGGTCTTTGGACAAGTGGTGGAAGGAATGGACGTGGTCGACACGATCCGACAGCTCCCGACCAGTCGTCAGGGTATGCATGCCGATGTTCCGAATGAGCCTGTGATCATCGAGCGGGTCGAGATTCCTGAGTGAGTCACCGACCTTTGTAATTGCCGACCTCCACTTGGACGGCAATGGGAAAGCAGCAACGCAGCTGTTGCTGGACTTTCTTCAAGGCCCGGTCCGCAAGGCCCGGGCCTTGTACATCCTAGGTGATCTGTTCGAATCCTGGATCGGCGATGACGCGCCCCTGGCCCCGGCCGAAATGCTTGCCCAGGGCCTGCGCGAAGTTTCTTCGGCCGGCGTCGAGATCTACTTTCTGGTCGGCAATCGAGACTTCCTGCTGGGTGAGGCCTACTGCAAGCAGGCCGGCATGACGCTCGTGTCAGAACCCGTGCATCTGCAGCACGGCGGCGGATCGCTCATTCTGATGCATGGCGATGTGCTGTGCACGGATGACCTGGACTACCAGGCGTTTCGTTCCCGAGTGCGCAACCCGGAATGGCAGCAAAAAACACTGGCCAAGCCGGCCTGGCTGCGTCGCCTCCTGGCCCGCATGCTTCGCTTTATCAGCAAGCGCCGCAACCGCGGAAAACCTGAATTCATCATGGACGTAAACGCAACAGCCGTCGAGTCGACGATGCTGGCCCTGTCAACCAGAACGCTGATTCACGGCCATACCCATCGGCCCGCAATCCATCGCCTGGAAATCGATCATGACCACGCGCTCCGAGCTGTTTTGGGTGACTGGCATGAAAACCGCGGGAGTGCGATCGAGCTTCGCGACGATCGATTGCGCTTGCTTGAGCTGGGTCGAGACAGCAACGAGCAACTGGAGCTCACGGTCCGGGATCAAGCGCCGCTGCAGTAGCTTTGTGCGCCTCTGCAGATCGCCTCAGGCCGAAAACTGCTCTTCGATACGCTGCGCGGCGGCCTGCCCACTAATCCAGGCTCCTTCAATCCGATTGCCGGCTGCCCAGTCGCCCGCAACGGCGAGATTTTCCTCGCCATGCCATAGACAGCCGGTCTCGATCCTGGCCTGGCACTGCGCATAGCGCCAGCGATGGGCGGTCAACAGCGCCGGCTTCACCGCTTCGCTATCAAGGCGCCGACAAAGTGCGGCATACAGCTGGTCGGCCACCCACTCGGAATCACGCTCGAGATGCTCCCGGCTCCACTCGACGCTGGCGTGGGCAACCCAGGCAGCCGATCCACTTCGACCGGCCTTGCTGGAATTGCAGGCCATCCAGGACAGCGGCCCCTCATTATCAAAGGCGGCATCAAAACCAGGCGCGGGATCCGTCGCAAAGCCCGCCATCAGCGCCCAGGTCGGACCCATCGGCACCACATCGAGTTCTGATGACAAGGGATGCTCACCACCGAGCAGCGCAGATGACTGACCCGGTGGCGCGGTAAGGATGAGCGCCTTTGCGTCGAGTTCCTCACCGCCTGTCAGGATCAGCCGCCACTGGGCGGTGTAGTCGATGCGCTCAACGCGCTGAGCAAACCGGCAGTCCAGATTGCCGGCCAGGTCGGCCAGCACCGCGTTCATTCCGGGCACACCAATCCAGCGCGCGTTCGGCGTTTTTCCGGTCGTATCAGGGCGCGGACCGAAAACCGTGAGCCGCGGCGACCAAGCGGCAATCAGGCCTCGCTGCTGCCACTGGGACACCTGCCTGCTGAATGCATCGCTGCGCGCCGTGAAGTATTGGGCGCCATGGTCGAACTGGAAACTATCCTGTCTTCTCGTCGCGCTCCGGCCTCCGGCACCGCGCCCCTTCTCAACCACCAAAACGCGAAATCCCGACGCGCTCAGTCGGCTGGCCGCGCTCAGCCCGGCCCATCCCGCGCCGACAACAACAATATCCGCCTGATTCATCGCCGGGGCCGCTCAGCTTGTGCCGCTTGAGACTTCGGGTCGCAGATAGGGAAACAGCAGAACATCCCGAATCGACGACGAGTCGGTCAAAAGCATGACCAGACGATCGATTCCGACCCCTTCCCCAGCAGCCGGCGGCATGCCGTATTCAAGGGCTCTGATGTAGTCATGATCGAAATGCATGGCCTCGGCGTCGCCTGAGTCGCGAGCCTGGACCTGAGCGCGAAAACGCTCGGCCTGATCTTCCGGATCGTTGAGTTCGGAAAAGCCGTTGGCGATCTCGCGACCGGCAATGAACATCTCGAATCGATCCGCCAATTCCGGGTCCGAATCATTGCGGCGCGACAGGGGCGAAACCTCGATCGGGTAGCCGGTGATAAAGGTCGGCTGGATCAGGGTGGTCTCGACGCGGGCCTCAAACAACTCCATCAACAGCCGTCCCCATCCCCAGCTGCTGTCGACGTGAAGGTCGTTGGCGCGACACAATTCCGCCAAACGATCAGGGTTGCGCAGCGCCTCTGCCGATAGTTCGGGGTAATGAGAGAGGACGGCATCGCTGACGCTGGTCTGCTGGAAACGGCCGCTGAAATCGAGCTCGTCTCCTTGGTAGTTGACCTTGCCGTCGTCGATACCGGGCAACGTTGCGACCACCGATCGAAGCATCTGCTCGGTCAGTTCAATCAAATCGTTGTAGTCGGCGTGCGCCCAATAGAATTCGAGCATGGTGAATTCTGGATTGTGGCGGGTTGACACACCCTCGTTGCGGAAGTTTCGATTGATTTCGTAGACCTGTTCGAGGCCGCCAACCACTAATCGTTTCAGATGAAGTTCGGGGGCGACGCGCAGGTAGAGATCGAGATCCAGGGCGTTGTGGTGGGTCATGAACGGGCGAGCGGTCGCGCCGCCCGGAATGTGATGCATCATGGGAGTTTCAACTTCAAGAAACCCACGCGCATCGAGAAACTGGCGAATGGCCCGAATGATGTGAAAGCGACGCACAAAGGTTTCGCGGACCTCTGGATTGACAATCAGATCGACGTAGCGCTGGCGGTAGCGAGTTTCCTGATCACTGAGTCCGTGCCACTTCTCCGGCAGTGGGCGCAGCGATTTGACCAGCAAGCGTAGCTCACTGGCATGCAGGCTGAGTTCTCCGGTGTTGGTGCGCATCAGTCGACCGGCTACACCCACGATATCCCCGATGTCCCAGCCCTTAAAGGCCTGGTAGACGCCCTCAGGCAGATCGTCGCGGCGCAAATACAGCTGGAATCGCTGGCCGGACCGGTCCTGGATATGACAGAAGGCCGCCTTGCCCATGATGCGTCGGCTCAGGATGCGACCAGCCATCTGGAAGGTTTCATCAAGCTCTTCCAATGCCTCCTTGGTCCAGGTTTCAACATCGGCATAGCGCTTGAGCAAGTCCGACGCTTCATGCTTGACGCGCCAGTCATTGGGAAAGGCCTGCGCGTTCTGGCGCAGCGCGGCCAGCTTGTCGCGGCGTTCGGCGATCAGTCGATTCTCGTCGTGCTCGGGCTGAGCATCCTGGGTTGTGTTCGAGTCGGTCATGTTCCTATTCCAGTCCGGCTTTCAGTGAGGCAGCGACGAATTCATCCAGATCACCGTCGAGTACTTTCTGGGTGTCCGTGCGTTCCAGCCCCGTACGCAGGTCCTTAATGCGGGACTGGTCGAGCACGTAATTGCGAATCTGGCTGCCCCAGCCGATGTCTGCTTTCTCGTCCTCGGCCGCCTGGGCCTTTTCCTGCTTTTTCTGCAGTTCCAGCTCGAACAGCTTGGCGCGAAGCTGGCCCATCGCGCGGTCTTTGTTCTTATGCTGGGATCGATCAGTCTGGCACTGAACCACGATACCGCTGGGCTCGTGGGTGATACGAACGGCCGATTCGGTTCGGTTGACGTGCTGCCCACCGGCTCCGGATGCTCGATAGACATCAATCCGCAGGTCAGAGGGGTCGATATCTATCTCGATGTTGTCATCGATTTCTGGCGATACGAACACGCTGGCAAATGAGGTATGACGCCGGTTACCCGAGTCGAACGGCGATTTTCGGACTAGCCGATGCACGCCGGTTTCGGTCCGGCACCAGCCGAAGGCATAGTCGCCTTCTAAGCGGATGGTCGCGGACTTGATCCCCGCCACATCACCGCCGGAGGCCTCGACAAGCTCTGATTTCCAGCCCCGTGATTCGGCCCAGCGCAGATACATTCTCAACAGCATTTCAGCCCAATCCTGCGCCTCAGTACCGCCGGACCCGGCCTGAATATCGAGGTAGCAGGGGCCTTTGTCCATATCCCCTGAAAACATGCGCTGGAACTCAAGATCGGCGACCTGACGCTCGATTCTTTCAAGATCGCCGCCGACGGCGGTGAGCGTTTCATCGTCGCCCTCTTCAAGCGCCATCTCGAGCAGTTCTGCCGCGTCACCAACGCCGTCGATCACCGCCGTCTGGGCGGTAACAGAACTATCCAGGTCAGATCGCTCCTTGCCCAGGGCCTGGGCGTGCTCAGGATCATTCCAGACATCCGGTGACTCCAGCTCGCGAGTCACCTCTTCAAGACGCTCTACCTGGCCATCGTAGTCAAAGATACCCCCTAAGCGCAGCCACGCGGCGCTCCAGATCTTCAAGCAGGGTCTTCAGTGCTGTCTGTTCCATAGGTCAACCGTTATTGGATCGAAGTCGTATTGTAACGGCCATGGGTCATGGCGCGCTCGCCCGTGGGCCCGGGTAACGCCTGAATTTTTGACCGGCTATCGACCCGATTATCTGAGCTTTTTGCCTCGGGAGAGTGTCAGATCGGCTTTCGGGCAAGCGGCATGGTCATGCAGCGACAGCCGCCACCGCCGCGCGACAGTTCGGCACCATCGATGGTCACAACCACTCGCTCGTCCGGATCCAGACTGCGATCACCGGAAATGACGGTCTCGGCGGCCACCACGTTGAAACCGGCCTGCCCGAGGGCCTCGACCGTGTGCTCATTGTGCGAGTAGCCGAGGATCTGCCCGGGACCAAAGGCGAAGAAGTTTGCTCCACTCGCCCATTGTTCGCGCTCCTGATTGAACTGATCCTGGCCACCGCATGCAATAGGCTGAAGTTCGAGTCCGAGAGCCTTCAGCGCCTGCAAGACCCCGGAATACTCCTTGATCTGCGCCGCATCCCCGCCGTCGAATCTGCAGTGAAATGCGCGCGAGCGATGGGGGCCAGTGATGATGGGGGGGAACACGACACAGGTGTCACGATCGACCATGGTGAAAATCATGTCTAGATGAATCGTGGCGCGAGTCTTGGGAATCTCGACCACCACGAAGTTTCGGACTGGCCCCTGGCTGGCAATACTGCGCATCAGCGTATCGATCCCGGCCACCGAGGTTCGCTCCGAATAGCCGATGACCACCAGGTCCTCGCGGATGACCAGCAGATCGCCGCCCTCGATCGTGACCTCAGAATCCGGTTGATCTGTGCCATCGAAATAAAATCCCCTGGAGTCGATCGAGTCGTGATGCTTGAAAACCGATTTGAGCAGCAGGGCCTCGGTCACTCGGGCCTTGTAGGCCATCGAGCCGATGATGATTCGGCTGTTGAGGCACATGGTCGCATCACGAGTGAAGAAGGTGTTCGGTAACGGCGGTATCGCGTAGCGCGTCGGACTGAGAAACTTCTCCAGGCTGATGCTTTTCTTCGGCGTCCCCTCGATCAGCTGTCGCGCCAGTGCGTCCGGCGCCAGCGCGGTGAGCTCATCCATCAGCTCCCGGCAATCGTACAGATCGCAGAGTTCATCGAGCAGCGCAGAGCGGACATGAACTTTACCCAGAACCTCAGCCAGCAAACCGCTGAACTCGACGACCTGCGCGACCTGACCCAGGACGCCCGTGAGCTGACGGTGTTCACGCAAGGCCAGGGGAAGGCTGAGAATATCGTCGTAGAGCACCTGCTCAGCCGTTTCGGGCGTCATGTTCTCCATTTCGGCCCCCGGGGTGTGAACCACCACGGTCTCCAGCGGGCCGATTTCTGAATCCAGCGAAATCCGGATGCTCATTCTGAGGTCAACTCCAAGGGTCGATTGAGGATCTTAGTGTAAGGGCTCTTCCCTTAACGAGTTGGTTCTGGAGCAGGACGATGTTCACCTTAGTCGTTGTTTTGATATAGTCTGGGGCTTATCTGGCTGGGGCTATCTGGCGTTGTCTAAGAATAGGTCATTCGACTACACGAATGCTGTCGGTCGTGAGTTCGGAAACTATGTCGTCGTTCGCGAACTCGGCCGCGGCGCCATGGCGGCGGTGTTTGTCGCCTATCAGAAAACGCTCAAGCGCCAGGTCGCGATTAAACTTCTTCCCAAAGCTCTTGCCACGACCCGTATTGCGCAACAACAGTTTCGCGACGAGGCAGAAACCATCGCCGTCCTCGACCATCCCAATCTGATCACGATTTTCGACTCGGGAGAAGATGATGATTACTTCTTCCAGGTGATGCAGCTGATCGAAGGACAGGATCTGGCTCAGCTTCTGAAAAAACTGCGTTTGCATCCTGTACCTTCCCGCCGTCTGCTGCCGATGGACCATGTGTTGCGGCTGATCAATGAAGTCTTGTCGGGCCTAAGCTACGCCCATGACTCCGGTGTCGTTCATCAGGATCTCAAACCCGCGAACATCCTGATTGAGAACCGCAACGGACGGGCGCTGATCGCCGATTTCGGCATCGCTAAGGCCAAACAGGCGGAATATCTGGCCCGGGGCTTGGTTGTTGGCACACCCACCTATCTCTCGCCCGAGCAAGCCGCCGCGAAAGACACTGATGGTCGGACCGATCTCTACGCCGTCGGCGTGATGCTTCTGGAGCTGCTTGCAGGCAAACTGCCGATACGGATCGAAAATGCCAACGAGACGGTAGCCCGCAAGATCAGACAACCCGAGTCATTTTTCATCAGCACGCCCAGCGACTGCCATCCGCGCATCACGCCCATGCTCGAAACCGTGATTTTGCGGGCCACACAAACTGATCCCGTGCGCCGCTATCCCAACGCCCAAAGCTTTGCCAATTCGCTCGCTGAGGCTCAGGCATGAAGCAGCCCAAGACACAGGGCCTTGACGCACGGGCCGCTGAACTGCTGGCGCGTCAATTTAATACCGCCTTCACGACGGTCAGCGGCTATGGGCCCGACCATCCGATGAGCGCCAAGTCAAGTGAGGGACTGATGGATTCGCTGCAGTCGGCCTTCAAGACTGAGCCAGCCATCACGCTCCTGCTTGATCGGGGCGCGCTCTTCATCGAAAAGCACCCGGTCGGCGAGCGCTTCAATCCACGCCGCCTGCTCAACCTTCTGGCCCAGACCCAGATCGAATCGTTCACCTTCGAGCCAAAGGTGCGGCTGAAGGATCTTGAATGCCTGCTCGATATACTGGCAAAGCAGAACGAGTTTCCCAACGTCGCGGCGGTCAGAAACGAAATGACGGCGCGCGACTGCCAGAACATTCGAGTCAATTACGTCACTTATAAGAAAGTTACCGCGGATCAGAAGGTGGTCAGCGGCGACGATGAGCTCGAGATCAAGGTCGAGAATCCGAACCTTGACCCTACGGACACCTTCGGAACGATGTCCTCGATGATGTCGATTACTGAATTGATCAAGGACCCCGCAGCCTACGCCGAGCGTCTCAGCGAATCGAACGAAGACAAGGGCCAGCGAAAACAAGTCGTCAGGCAGCTCAGGAATCTAATTTCCCAGATCGAGAGCGGAGAATTGAGCGCACAGAACGCTTTGTCTTCCGACGAATTATTACAGGCTGTCAACGACCTTCGCGAGCGCGTGCGGCAGCAACACTCCAGCAGCCGCGACGTCGAACGCCTGCTCGGCGAGGAGAATCAGGTTCTCGGTGAAGTCGAACAACTGACCTATTCCACGCTGGTTTCACTCGTTCGGGAGGAGTACCGCGGCGGTAACTTTTCGGCCAAACGCATGGCGCAGATTATCAACCGGATGCTGCCCGATAGCCGCGATCTACGGCGTCTTCTACCGCAATTGAAACAGGGATTGCTGGGCGAAGGCATGAGCGTCGCCGAATACGGAAAACTGGTCCATGAGCTATCCGGTGAAGTTCGCGGCGATCACGTCGTGCGCGCGCTCGAAAGCGGGGCCGAAAGCGTCGGCCTGGACGTCGATGAGATCGTCGATCAGATTCGTGAAGATCCGTCGGAAGCCGCGCGATTAATCGTCATGGCCACGGAGCTCAGGCGCGCCGGCGTTGACGATGAATCACAACTCTCAGAGGCTTTTTCTGACTACATCGAGCGAGTCAGTGAACGCCTGGCGCTGGACCTACCGCAAAAACATCCCGATGGACGAGATGCTACAAAAGCTCAGCTACAGCGGGTCAGGAAGTTTTTGGTCGACCAGCTCAGCCGTCAGGGGCTAGAGGACAAGCTCACGATCGAGCTGCGCCGACGGTCAGAAACTCAGGAAGAACAATCCAATGGTGAGCCGCTAAGGGAGGCCAAGGAGACACCCGCCACCAAATCCCGAGAAACGCCAACGCCGTCTGAGACGCCAGCCGAGGTGCAGGTTGCATCGACCGCTGAAGCGGCAACTCCTCTACCGAAAGTGCCGCAGCACGTACTCAATCCTGCCAATACCGCGTTTTTCATGAAGCGGGAAATCAAGACATCTCAGCGCTATGGGACCATTTTTTCGATCATCAAGATCACGATCGAAGCGGTTCGCAGGCCTGCGGGTGAATCAAAACCGCCGACGCGAGAGGCGCTCTTCTCTCTGATGCCGGTACTCTACGAGGGTCTGATTGATCAATTGCGCGACCTGGACCTGATCGGTTCGCTCGACCGAACGTTGATGGCGGCTCCCCTTTTGATCCTTCCCATGACAGATCAGGCCGGTGCCAATATCGTCCGCTGGCGGCTAACCGACTATCTTCGCGATCAGATCTTCGATATTGAAGACGGCAAGCTCGGCGTTATCGCGACGCTCACATCCGTCACCTTCGACCCTGACGGCGAAGAGGACGGCCGCGCTTTCATCCAGCGCATCCAGGCTCAGCACGAGCGCAATCGCGAGAATTTCACCAAATAATTGTCAATAACCGGAGGCGGAGAAAAATGGTGCCCGGAGCCGGAATCGAACCGGCACGGAGTTTCCTCCGAGGGATTTTAAGTCCCTTGCGTCTACCAATTTCGCCATCCGGGCGGGCGGGTTGGCGTGCTATCCAAAATCATAAATGAAACGAGCCGGCGATTACAGTTATCGTCGGCTCGTCTCGATCATTGGAGGCTAGGCCCGGAGTCGAACCGAGGTACACGGCTTTGCAGGCCGCTGCATAACCACTCTGCCACCTAGCCGTCAGGTGCAACTGCATTCTAGCGCATCGGCAGTTACTTGAGGCGCCAGATAAAACAAGGCCCCGATCGTCGAAAAGATAACCGGGGCCTTGCAACATTCTGGAGCGGGAAACGAGACTCGAACTCGCGACCCCAACCTTGGCAAGGTTGTGCTCTACCAACTGAGCTATTCCCGCGATCAGGGCGCATATTTTAGTGGTATCCCCGGGGTTGTCAAGCCTTTCTAGCGACAGCGAGAGCGGCCCAGAAGTCAGAATATTGCCTTTTTTGGCAGGCACACAAGGCCGGTCAGCTCCGGAGCGCTGAACCTGGTCCTCTGATGTATTCACCTGGCTGTATTGAATCGGGGACAATAGCGCCCACCCAAGAACTTTGACGGCCTTCAATCGCTCGCCTATGCAGGACCTAAACAAATCTCCCGCAAAACCGCTAGCCGCCTCGATTGTGGTGCCGACCCTGAACGAGGCAGCCAACATCAACGGGCTTCTACAGCGCATCTTTGAGTCTGTTCCCGACGGGCTGAGCATCGAAGTCATCATCGTCGATGATTCCTCGAACGATGAGACGGTCGAACGCGCTCTGGTCTGGTCAGAACAAAACCCCGTCAGCGTGATTCAACGCAACGGTCCTGCCGATCTTTCGGCGTCAGTTCTGGAAGGCGCTGAGGCCGCTCAGGCGGCCTGGGTTGTTGTAATGGACGCCGATGGCTCGCACCCCCCGGAGCGCCTGAGCGCGCTTCTCGGGCCGCTCATCGACGGGGATGCCGACCTCACCATTGGCTCGCGCCGCGCACCAGGCGGGCAAACCAAGGGATGGCCCTGGCATCGGCACCTCGCATCGGGGCTGGCGACAATGCTGGCCTGGCCTTTCACCGAGGTCAAAGACCCAATGGCCGGCTACTTTGCAACTGCTCGAGACCGCCTGCTCGCCCTCCCCGGCCACGCTGCAGGCTACAAGATCCTGCTCGAGCTGCTGGTTCAGGGAGGCGATGCGCTGCGAGTAACAGAGGTCCCGATTCGATTCGTCGACCGCGAACAGGGCCAATCCAAGCTGGGCCTGTCGCAGCAGCTGACCTATCTGAAGCGACTCACCTACCTTGCTGGCGGGCGCGTCTCCAGTTCGAGTGCAAGTAAATTTATTCTGGTCGGCCTGAGCGGCATGGCCATCGACCTGCTGATTTTCTATATCCTCATTACCCAGGACGCCCGCCTCGGGTCTGCCCATATGGCCAGTTTTGTGGTCGCAACCCTGACCAATTTCGCGCTTAATTATCGCTGGACCTTCCGCGGCGATGCGCATACGGACCTGGCGATCACCCGCCGTTACCTTAGGTTCTTGCTGATTGCCCTGATGGCTCTAATGATCCGCGGCGGAGTGCTCGTTCTGCTGGTTCAGGTCCTGGGGCTGTCAGCCGGCGCGGCAATCGTTCCAGCGATCGTCATCACGGCCGGAGTCAACTACCTGGGCTCGGCTTTCTATGTCTTTGCCTCAACAGCCTCCGGGGTTGTGCCGCGCGTCCGATGGCATCTTGCGATTCTCGGGTTGCTGCTCTATATCGTCGTCCTGCGACTGCTCTACATGGGTCAGGTTGGCCTGATCCCCGATGAGATGTATTACTGGGTTTACAGCCAGCACTTGGACCTGAGCTTTCTCGATCACCCGCCTCTGATCGCCTGGCTGATCGAGATCGGCACCCGCCTGGCCGGAGACACGGTGTTCGGGGTTCGGCTGCTGCTGATCCCGATGACCCTCGTCACGGCCGGACTGATGTATCTCTACGGCGCAACCATGGGTGGGCGGACGATCGGTATGGTTTGCGTGTTAATGGTCAGCGTCTTGCCATTTTTCTCCGTATCCGGGCTTCTGATGACGCCAGACGCACCGATGCTGATCGCCTGGACCGCTGCGTTGTTCTTTTACAAGCGCGCCCTGATCGATCAGCAGGCCTGGGCGTTCGCTGGTCTCGGCCTGGCCATGGGCGTCGGGCTCCTAGCCAAATACAGCATTGTCCTTCTCGCTCCTGCCGGCCTGGTTTACATGGTGCTTGATCGACAGTGCTGGCACTGGTTTCGGCGTCCCGAACCCTACCTGAGCGTGCTGCTTGCCACCCTGATTTTTTCACCTGTACTGGTCTGGAATGCGGAAAATGAGTGGGCCTCCCTGCTGTTTCAGAGCACGCGCAGGCTTATCGAGAATCCTGAATTCGCCAGCCACCGCGTCCTAATCTACGCTTTTTTGTTGCTTTCGCCAGTGGTCGCTCTGGCCGGGTTGATGAGTTTTGGATCGATACGCCGCCAGCTCGCACCCGATCGAAGAAAACGGCGATTCATGCTCACGATGACGGCGGTGCCGCTGCTCATATTTATCGCCTATGGCACCTCGACCATGATCAAGTTTCACTGGACGCTGCCACCGTGGATTGCCCTGTTCCCGATGATTGCCGGCCTCCTAAACCGTGACCTCTGGGATGCCGGCCGGAACCGCCTGGGGCGTTTACACCGGGGACTGATATCCGCCTGGGTGCCCAGTATTCTGGCGCTCGTTCTCGCCTACGGCCTGTTGCTTCATGCGCTGACGCTGGGTGTGCCAGGGCTCAGGGTGTCCGACTTCGGCACCGGATACCTGACCTGGGAGGAGGCGTCCCGGGAGGTAGAGCGTATTGCCTCTGAGATCGAACGCTCAACCGGGCAGCGGCCGATCATCGCCTCGACGACGAAATGGAATGGAGCCGCAGCGTTGGCCTGGCACAGTCGACCCGGCGATCTGACCATGATTACCGGCCAAAACATCATCGGAATGAGCGGCTCCATGTGGGAACGTTGGTTCGATTCTGGAATGGATCCCAGCCTGCCAGTCCTGCTGGTCAACCGTTCTGACAAACTGATCACGGAGCCCTGGTTGGAACAGGCGCTGGTTGATCTGGGGCCAGTTCAGCGGATTCGCCTCGAGCGCCCTGGAGTCAGCGACGGTGCTCTGGTTTACCGAATCGCTGCGGGTTTCAAGCCACAGCAGCTGCGAACGCCTGAACAAATTCCTGAATAGCGCTTTCAGGATTGACTTGCGTCTTGCGCCAAAGCTGGCACAATAGCTCGGTTTTGTTCACTAACTCTCTGGAAGGCAATGCCAAAAGACGACCATATAGAAATGGAAGGCAAGGTCCTTGATACCTTGCCCAACACCATGTTTCGCGTCGAGCTTGACAACGGACATGTCATAACCGCTCATATTTCTGGGCGCATGCGCAAAAACTACATCCGCATTCTCACGGGAGACCGGGTCAAGGTCGAGATGACGCCCTATGACTTGAGTAAAGGTCGAATAACGTACCGAATGAAGTAAGGTCTACTCCGAGTCCGGCGTTGACGTCGCAAGTTCCTTTCCAGTCGCAGTACTTACATCCAGAGTCAGCGATTGACCATCCTCAGCGAACTCGACGCTGACTCGACCGCCCTGTTCAGAAAGGTCTCCAAATAGGAGCTGATCGGCAAGTGGACGTTTGATTGCATCCTGGATGACACGTTTCATCGGCCGGGCGCCCATTTGCTCATCGAACCCGTGCTCTGCCAGCCAACGGCGTGCAGATTCCGAAACCTCCAGGGTGACGCCCTTGTCGGCAAGCTGGTTTTCAAGGTCCATCAGGAATTTATCGACGACTTTCAGAATTACGTCGAATGGTAGGGGCTTGAACTGAATGATTGAATCCAGCCGATTTCTGAACTCGGGCGTGAACTGACGGCGAATGGCCTCCATACCGTCGGTCGAGTGGTCAGCTTGAGTAAATCCGATTCCACGTCGATTCATCAATGCCGCACCAGCATTGGTTGTCATGACCAAAATCACGTTTCGGAAGTCTGCGGAGCGTCCATTGGCATCGGTCAACTTGCCGTGATCCATGATTTGGAGCAGCAGATTGTAGACATCAGGATGGGCCTTCTCAATCTCGTCAAGGAGCAGAACTGAATGAGGCGTTTGCGTAACGGCCTCGGTCAACAGCCCCCCGCGATCAAAACCGACGTATCCTGGCGGAGCGCCGACTAACCGGGAAACGGTATGCGCTTCCATATACTCCGACATATCGAATCTGATCAGCTCAATGCCAAGAGTCAGCGCTAGCTGGCGAGTAATCTCGGTCTTGCCGACGCCTGTCGGGCCAGCGAAAAGAAAGTTTCCGATCGGGCGATCCGTATCTGCTAGCCCGGAGCGCGACATCTTAATGGCTGAAGCGAGCGTCGTGATGGCATCATCCTGTCCAAAGACGACCATTTTCAGATCACGCTCGAGCGTCTTGAGCGCATCACGGTCGGAGCGGGACACCTGACGAGGCGGAATTCTGGCCATTCGGGCGACAACGTCCTCGATCTCGGTGACACCAATCTGCTCAACGCGCTCTTCGAGGGCCTTGAGCCGCTCGCGGGCACCCGCTTCATCAATCACGTCGATGGCCTTGTCCGGCAAGTGTCGATCGTTGATGTGACGAGCTGATAGCGTTGCTGCGGCCTCGAGCCCATCAACCGCGTAAGTCACACCGTGGTGCTCCTCAAAGCGATGCTTGAGCCCGTTGAGAATCTCGATCGTCTCGCCAACAGAAGGCTCGACGATGTCAATTTTCTGAAACCGACGCGCTAGGGCACGATCCTTTTCAAAGACGCCCCGGTACTCCTCGAAGGTTGTCGATCCGATGCAGCGCAGTTCGCCGTTGGCAAGCACTGGCTTGATTAGATTGGACGCGTCCATAACGCCGCCTGAGGCGGCACCAGCGCCGATGATGGTGTGGATTTCATCGATGAACAGCACAGATTTATCTCGCGCCTTCAACTCAGCTAGGACCGCCTTTAAACGTTTCTCAAAATCACCTCGATACTTGGTACCGGCCAGCAGCGACCCTAGGTCTAGGGACCAAATTTCAGCATCTAGGAGGATTTCTGGCACCTCGCCTTCTACGATCCTTCGAGCCAAACCCTCGGCCAGAGCGGTCTTGCCCACACCTGACTCGCCGACGTAGAGGGGATTATTCTTGCGCCGCCGACAGAGAATCTGGATCGTGCGCTCGACTTCAAGATCCCGGCCGATAAGCGGGTCGATTCGGTCCTGAGCCGCGCGCTCGTTCAAATTGACAGCGTAGGAGGCCAGAGCCGACTTTTCCTCTTTGGAGGACTCTCCGTCCCCCTTGGCGTCAGGTTCAACGCTGTCTTGAGCCTCGGACTTCTTGGCAATTCCGTGCGAAATGAAATTTACAACGTCTAAACGGGCCAGATCCTGCTTGCCCATGAGATAGACCGCGTGTGAATCTTTCTCACCGAACATCGCGACTAGAACGTTCGAGCCCAGCACCTCTTTCCTTTCGGCTGATTGCACGTGATAGAGCGCGCGCTGAAGCACCCGCTGAAATCCGACCGTTGGTTGAGTATCGCGCTGGTCGCCAGCCGACAGAACAGGAATGGTCTCATCAAGAATTTGTCCGAGTTCACGGCCGAGCACCATCAGATCAACTCCGCAGGCGTCAAGCACTTCGCGAGCGGACGGATTATCAAGCAGTGCAAGCAATAGGTGCTCGACCGTCAAGAATTCATGTCGCTTGCTGCGGGCCGTATGGTAGGCCTGCGAAATCGATAGTTCTAGGTCTTTGCTAAACATAGTTTTCGTATACCTCGCTACACGCCAGCCGCTAATTGAGACCAGTATGCCGCAGGATGATTCCAGGGAAGGAGAAAACGTTCACATGACTGGCGCCGAAAATCACTCCCCTCCCGAATCGCCTGCCTCTTCGAGATTACACTGCAGTGGATGCTCGTGCTCACGAGCATAGTCGTTAACCATGACGACTTTAGTCTCAGCAATCTCGTAGGTGTAGACTCCCGCGACGCCGCGACCGCGCGTATGGACGTGCAGCATTACGGTGGTGGCTTTGTCGTGCGTCAGGCCGAAGAATCGCTTAAGGACCTGGACAACAAAGTCCATGGGAGTGTAATCGTCGTTAAGAAGTACGACCTTGTATAGAGGTGGCTTCTTGACCTTCGGTCGGGCTTCCTGAAGGGCCAAACCGTCGCCGGAATCGCCGTTGTGTTGATGTTCGTTTTCGCTCATTGGGTGCCGCAATCAGGTCGGTTGGAGATCCAATGATACTGCGGCACCCGTGGAGGGTTTTCAACGGTCGCGGCGACGCTTAATCTTTGTCAAACTGATCCTCTTCGGTGGATCCGCTGAGTGCGCTCAAGGATGACTGGCCGCCGCTGATCGCCTGAGTCAATTCGTCGAAGTACCCGGTGCCCACTTCTCGCTGATGACGGGTAGCGCTGTAACCCTGCGATTCAGCAGCGAATTCGGCCTCCTGGAGCTCAACGTAGGCCGACATCTGACGACCCTTGTAATCGCGCGCCAGCTGAAACATTGAGTGGTTGAGGGCGTGGAATCCAGCCAGCGTGATGAACTGGAATTTATAGCCCATCGCACCGAGCTCGTTCTGGAAGCGCGCGATATCATGATCGGACAGATTTTTCCTCCAGTTGAAGCTTGGAGAGCAATTGTAGGCAAGCAGCTTATCGGGATATTCAGCCCGGATCGCCTCACTGAACTGTTTGGCCTGCTCAAGATCAGGCGTCGAGGTCTCGCACCAGATCAGATCGGCATAAGGTGCATAGGCAAGACCGCGAGCTATAGCTGACTCCAGGCTGGCCTCGGCACGGTAGAAGCCTTCAGAAGTCCGCTCGCCGGTCACGAAACGATGATCACGCTCGTCGATATCTGAGGTCAGCAGGGTCGCACCCATCGCGTCGGTGCGGGCGACGATTAGGGTGGGAACGTTGCAAATGTCAGCTGCCAGGCGCGCGCCTACGAGCTTCTGGACAGCCTCCTGGGTGGGCACAAGCACTTTTCCGCCCATGTGCCCGCATTTCTTGGCAGAGGCGAGCTGATCTTCGAAATGCACGCCGGCCGCGCCGGCCGCGATCATGTCCTTCATCAGCTCGTGGGCGTTGAGCACGCCGCCAAAACCGGCCTCGGCATCTGCCACGATCGGAGCAAACCAGTCGATGTCGCCCTGGCCTTCGGAGGACTGGATCTGGTCGGCGCGAACGAGCGTGTTATTAATTCGGCGAACCACAGCAGGCACGGAATCCGCTGGGTACAGGGATTGATCCGGATACATTTGGCCTGCCAAGTTGGCGTCAGCAGCGACCTGCCAGCCAGAAAGATAGATGGCCTTCAAGCCTGCGCGCACCTGCTGCATCGCCTGGTTGCCGGTCAGGGCCCCCAGCGCGTTAACGTAGTCTTCCTCATGGATCATCTTCCACAGCTTTTCAGCACCCATCCGAGCCAGCGTATGCTCGATCGTGATGCTGCCTCGCAACCGCATGACTTCAGCTGCGTCATAGGGGCGCTCAACACCTGTCCAACGCGGATCTTCCAGCCATTGTCTCTGAAGTTCAATAATGCGGTTCGCGTTCATCTTTCTATTGCTCCAAGTCTTATGTGGTAATCGGTTGATCAATAATTATTGCGGCTGATGACTTCTGGATCCCCGGCGGGCAGGCTTGAGCCGTCGGGCAGTGATCCCCCTTGGCGAGGCCTTCAATCGATAGCGTCGTAGGCCGGCAGGGTCAAAAACTCAATAAATTCGTCGTTCGCGGTAACTTCCGCTAAAAGTTGCCCTGCTTGCTCAAAATGCCCGGAGTCAAAAACATCGACTCCGACGTCGTCGCGGATTGAATCCATCGCCTCTGCGTGAAATGTCTTGATCATTTGGTGATCGATATCACGTCCGTCATCAAGCTTGCCTGCCGGGTGACGAATCCACTGCCAGACCTGAGCTCGGGCAATCTCAGCAGTGGCCGCATCTTCCATCAAATGGTGGATAGGAACGCAGCCCTGGCCGCTCAACCAGGCCGCCATGTAGCGAATCGCGACTTCGAGATTGCCACGCACGCCGGATTCTGTAATCGTCCCTTTGCACGACTCGATCAGATCTTCAGCAGCCACCGAAACATCGTCGCGCAAACGCTTGAGCTGGTTGCGGCCCTCGATATGGCGATCGAATATCTCCATGGCCAAGTCGATCAGACCTGGATGGGCGACCCACGTGCCGTCGTGACCGTCACCGGCTTCACGCTCTTTGTCTGCTCGGACGCGCGCCAGGGCCTGTTGGTTGGCCGCCTCGTCGTCGCGGATTGGAATCTGGGCCGCCATGCCGCCCATGGCGAAGGCGCCGCGTCGATGACAGGTCTTAATCAATAGCTGGGAGTAAGCCCGAAGAAACGGAACCGTCATCGTGACCTGAGATCGGTCTGGTAGAACTTTGTCAGGATGTGCCTGAAAGCACTTGATATAGCTGAAAATATAATCCCATCTTCCGCAGTTCAAGCCGACGATCCGACTGCGCAGTGCATGAAGTATCTCGTCCATCTGAAACACCGCGGGCAGTGTTTCGATCAGGACAGTAACCTTGATTGTCCCGGGCTCGAGCTCCACTGCTTTTTCGATATCGGTCAGAACAGCTTCCCACAGCTCGGCTTCTCGCCAGTGCTCCAGCTTTGGCAGGTAGAGATAGGGACCGCTGCCCAGAGCCATCAGACTTCGCGCGTTATTGAACACGAAGACCGCAGCATCGAAGATGCCGCCGGGGATAGCTCGGCCATCGACGACCACGTGTTTTTCGTCCAGATGCCAGCCTCTGGGCCTGACAAGAAGGGTGGCCGGATCGGGATTCAGCGCGTAGTGCTTGCCGTTGGGCGCGGTGAATTCGATAGTGCGCCGCGCCGCATCGTACATATTAACCTGGCCCTCAAGCATGTTGTCCCAGCTTGGCGTAGAGGAATCCTCAAAGTCGGCCATAAATACACGAGCGCCTGAATTGAGCGCGTTGATCACCATCTTGCGACTTACCGGCCCGGTAATTTCGACCCGTCGATCGCGGAGGTCCTCAGGGATCGGTGCCACGCACCAATCGCGCTCCCGGAGCGCTCGAGTTTCTTCATCGAAATCGGGCGCGGAGCCCGCGTTCCAGCTGGCTTGCCGGGTTTTTCGATCGGCGAGCAGCGCATCGCGCTGGTCGGTGTAGCGACGTCCCAATTGAAACAGAAGCTTGGTCAAGGGGTTGGGGAACAAATGCTTCGCCTCCCCTGGGATCTCGCGGGTCATTTCTAAAGCTTGACCGTCGACGACCAAGTCATCGCCAGGATAGTGTTGTGAGGACTGTTTCAAGTTGCGATTTCCGTGCGGGTGCGTATGGACTCGCGAAGCCTAACGAGGGGTGCAAGTATTTGGCAAATTAAACCTTTTGATGTTTAATATTAGTTTTCCTGATACTTCTTGACTCGCCATGTACAAGGGCAATCTTCTCAAGCATTTGAGGGCCTTCATCGAAACAGCCAGGACCGGTAGCGTCTCGGCGGCAGCGAATCGTCTTTTTCTTAGCCAACCCTCGATCAGCCAGCAAATCCGCGCTCTGGAGGATGAACTGAACCGAACACTATTCGAGCGCCACGGACCAAGAATGAGACTAACTCCCGCGGGCAAGGCGCTTCTGGACATGGCGCGACCTCTTGTCGATCGGCTGGACGCTCTGCCCGATAATTTTGCGCGCCGTTACGGTTCGCTCGAGGGCGGAGAAATCCGCGTTGCTGCGGGAGAATCCACGATTATGCATCTTCTGCCCTCGCTCCTCATGCGTTTTCGCCACAAGCATCCAGGCATCTTTGTGCATTTGCACAACGTAACCGGGGCCGATGGACTGGGCATGATTAGAGCCGACCAGGTGGATTTCGCGGTCGGCAGTATGCTCGAGGTGCCCGAAGATATCGACTACCGCCCGATCTACCACTTTGACCCGGTCCTGATCATGCATTCTGATCATCCTCTGGCCCGAAAGCGCCAGCCCTCCCTTGCGGATATTTCGCCGCACGGTCTGATTCTGCCGCCGCAGCGGCTGAGCACTTACCAGCTAGTCGACATGGTGTTTCAGAAACATGGTCTGCCGTTTCGGGTCACTCTGGAGGTCGGCGGCTGGGAGGTCATCAAAAAATACGTCGGGCTTGGCATGGGTATTTCTATCGTGACTAGTATCTGCATTACTAAAGCCGATCGGAACCACTTGACCGTGCGCGACATGAGCGACTATTTCCCCCAGCGCTCCTACGGCGTTGTTATGCGACGGGGGACTTACCTGTCACCGCAGGCCGAACGATTCATCGACCTGATGAGCCCTGAACTCTTCGAAGAGGCTCACAGGACTGGATCAGGCAGTCTGAGCTCTGAGCCATGAATGATTCCGCCGGCAAACGCGGAAAGGGTGAAATTCATCCGCATCGACCCCAGGTGCCTGGTATGACGCATTCGATCATGGTCGCACTTTCCGGCGGCGTGGATTCTTCGGTAACCGCCTGGCTGCTTCAGCAGCAGGGCTACTCAATAGCCGGCATGTTCATGAAAAACTGGGAAGAACAGGACGTCAACTCGGGCTGCACGTCCGCAGAGGACGCTGCCGATGCGCGAGACGTAGCACAGCTGCTCGGTATCCCTTTCCACGGACGAAACTTTTCGCTTGAATACTGGGAATCGGTCTTCGAGCACTTTCTAGGCGAACTTAAGGCCGGCCGAACACCGAACCCCGACATCCTGTGCAACCGTGAAATCAAATTCAAGGCCTTTATCGAGCACGCCGAGGACCTCGGCGCTGGCCTGATTGCTACAGGTCACTACGCCCAGCGTCGGGACAATGCCGACGGCAGCGTTTCCCTGCTTAAAGGCCGTGATAATTCCAAGGACCAGTCCTATTTCCTCCATGCGTTGAACCAGGACCAGCTGAGGAAGGCCTGGTTTCCCTTGGGTGAGCTAGACAAGTCAGAGGTGCGACGAATTGCGGAGGCCGCCGGGCTCGCGGTAGCCAGAAAGAAAGACTCGACGGGTATCTGCTTCATCGGCGAACGCAATTTCGATGCCTTTATCGATCGCTACTTGCGGGCCGAGCCGGGGGATATCCTCAGCCACCGAGGCGAGCGTATTGGCGAGCACCGCGGCCTGATCCACTATACTCTGGGTCAGCGCAAGGGCCTGGAAATCGGAGGCTTACGCGATTACCCGGAGCAACCCTGGTTCGTTGCCTGCAAGTCGCTCGGCGACAATACCCTGGTGGCTGTGCAAGATAGCAGTCACCCGTGGTTGATGTCAGACCACCTCACCGCGACCTCGATGAACTGGATTCGCGGAACCCCGCCCGCGCCGGGATCACGCCTAAGCGCCAAAATTCGCTATCGGCAGTCCGACCAGCCCTGCACTATTGTTCACGCGGACACGGACTGCCTTAAACTGCGATTCGAGACGCCGCAGCGCGCGGTTACCCCTGGCCAGTCGGTGGTACTGTATGACCACGACGAATGTCTTGGCGGAGGGGTAATCGATTGCGGAAACGCGCCGAGGCCGGAATTCGTTGCGCCTGGTCCCGCCCCAACCCACCCAGAAGTCAATCGAGCCCGTCGATGAGAGAACCAACCATTGCCTTTGCGGGCATGCTGCAGGCCGGCGAACTGGTCCGCCAAATCGCAACATCGGGACACTGCAGTCAGCAGGCTGCAGACCGCAGCCTTGCCAGTATTTTCGAGCGTTCGCCTCAGAATACCGAAGGAGCTTTCGGGGGAATCGACGGCGTGCGCCTGGGGCTGCGCATGCTGATAGAGATTTTTAGCGCGCGGACTCAGCAGGAATCCATCCAGAGCCTCAACTATGCACTCGGATTAATCAAAATCAGCACCAAGCTTCGCCGAGATACCCGGCGCTTGACCGCGCTGGGTGAGGAAATTGGCCTGATCGAATCGGCCTGGCAAAAGCGTCAGGGTGAGCTTGACCCAAGCGTTCTCAGCCAGCTCGCCAACGCCTATCAACAGTTTATTTCCAGCATGGATTTCCGCCTATCAATCAACGGCAGGCCCGACTATCTAAAGCAAGAGGAAAAAATCGCCTTCATAAGGGCCCTGTTACTCGCTGGAATTCGTTCGGCCATCCTCTGGCATCAGGTCGGAGGCCGCCAGTGGCGTCTCATTTTCCAACGCGGCAAGATGCTCAGTGAGGCCCAGCAGCTCCTCGACGGCCGGAGCGGCGTATAGATTGCGGAGGATCACTTCGAGGCAATGGCATAGGCAACATCAGTTATCACTGACAAGGTGGATTTGACCCTGAATAGCTTGGCAGGACTCAGCGCCCGATGGCGGTCTCCGAGGTCGGCCCGTGGTAAACTTGCGCAGCGAATCCCGGTGGCCGAATCGATGCTGCCAGGCCCTGCAGAAAACGACCACCAGAAAGGAGCAATCGATGCGTAATGAGCTCGGCTGCCTTGACCAGTTCGAGGCTAACGGCAAGACCTTCAATTTCTACAGCCTTACTAAACTGGCTGAGGACCACCCCAATGTCACGCAACTTCCCTACTCGCTGAAGATCCTGCTCGAGAACCTCCTGCGCTTCGAGGACGGCGTCAACATCACCCGCAGCGACATTGAGGCGCTCGTTAATTGGGATCCACAGGCCACACCCGACCAGGAGATTTCGTTCACTCCTGCCCGTGTCGTGCTCCAGGATTTTACCGGCGTTCCGGCCATCGTCGACCTTGCCGCCATGCGCGACGCCATGAAGACGCTCGGCGGTCAGGCCAGCCAGATCAACCCACTCTCGCCAGCCGAACTGGTCATCGACCATTCCGTGCAGGTCGACAATTACGGGAACGCAGATTCGCTGGACCTGAACAATCGCATCGAGTTTCAGCGTAACGAGGAGCGTTATGCCTTTCTTCGCTGGGGCCAGGGTGCGCTAAACAATTTCAAAGTCGTGCCGCCCAATACGGGCATCGTCCACCAAGTCAATCTCGAGCACCTATCTCGGGTCGTTTTCGGCGAAGACGTGGACGGCCAGATGATGGCATGGCCGGATACGGTGGTCGGCACCGACTCACACACCACCATGATCAACGGCCTGGGCATTCTGGGATGGGGCGTCGGCGGCATCGAAGCTGAAGCCGCCATGCTTGGCCAGCCGATTTCGATGCTGATTCCACAGGTCATCGGGTTCAAGCTGACCGGAAAGCTGATGGAGGGTACAACCGCCACTGATCTGGTTTTGACGATCACCGACATCCTGCGCGACAGGGGAGTGGTCGGTAAATTCGTCGAATTCTTTGGGGATGGGCTCAGCCATCTTCCTCTGGCTGACCGCGCCACGATTGGAAACATGTCTCCGGAATTCGGTTCGACATGTGCCATTTTCCCGATCGATGCGGAGACCATCCGCTATCTGGAGCTTTCCGGTCGCACAACGGACCGACAGGCGTTGGTCGAAGCCTACGCTCGGGCGCAGGGCATGTGGCGCGAAGACGGCGACGCAGAGCCGGCCTACACTGAAGTCATTGAGCTTGATATGAGCGAGGTCGTACCCAGCCTCGCGGGCCCGAAACGTCCGCAGGATCGCGTCCTGCTGAGCAATGCCGACCAAACGTTCAAAGTGGACGCGGCAAGCTTTATCAAGGAACGGGATACCGCAGCGTCCGAAGAAGTCGCCCGTCTTGAGGGTGAGGGCGGCGGCGGAACAGCGATCGACAGCGACTTGCCGTCTGGCGTCGCCAAGGTTGACTACAAGGAACGGGAGTTCCTTCTCAAGGACGGTGCCGTCGTTATTGCTGCGATCACTTCGTGCACAAACACGTCCAACCCGGCGGTTATGCTTGGCGCCGGGCTGTTGGCGCGGAACGCCCGCGAGCGCGGATTAACCGTCAAGCCGTGGGTCAAGACTTCACTGGCGCCGGGCTCCAAGGTTGTTACGGATTATTTGGAGGCAGCCGGCCTGCTGGATGACCTGGAAGCCCTTGGCTTTTACACGGTCGGCTACGGGTGCACGACCTGCATAGGCAACTCCGGTCCATTGCCCGAGCCGATTGACTCTGCCATCAAGGATAAGGATCTAGTGGTTTGCTCGGTACTGTCCGGCAACCGCAACTTCGAAGGCCGTATCCATCCGGAAATCAAGATGAACTATCTGGCCTCCCCACCCCTGGTCGTTGCCTACGCGATCGCTGGGCGCATGGACGCCAATGTCGTCAACGACCCGCTTGGAGAAGACGCCAACGGCGACCCGGTTTATCTCAAAGACATTTGGCCATCCGCCACGGAGCTGCAGGACTTCATCAAGAAAAACGTGTCCTCCGAAATGTTTCAGAGCTCCTATAGCAACGTGTTCGAAGGCGATGAGCGCTGGAAGAGCATGGATACGCCGACCGGAGAAATGTTTTCCTGGCAGGACAACTCGACCTACGTCCAGAATCCGCCCTACTTCGAAGGCATGTCGATGGAACTCCCGACCATCGAAGATATCAAGGGCGCTCGCGTCTTACTCAAGCTGGGCGACTCGGTCACCACCGACCATATTTCCCCGGCAGGTTCGATCCAGGCCAATTCACCAGCCGGCGAATACCTTCAGGCAAACGGCGTCGTCCCGACCGATTTCAATTCCTATGGATCACGCCGCGGCAACCATCAGGTCATGATGCGCGGCACCTTTGCCAATGTGCGCATCCGTAATCAGATTGCGCCTGGGACCGAGGGCGGTTTCACGACCTACTTCGGCGACAAGCAGGTGATGCCGGTCTACGATGCAGCCATGAAGTACCAAGCCGACGGCACCCCGCTGGTTGTGATTGGCGGTAAGGAATACGGCTCTGGTTCGTCTCGTGACTGGGCCGCCAAGGGAACCCGACTACTGGGGATCAAGGCCGTTATCGTGGAAAGCTTCGAGCGAATTCATCGGTCTAACCTAGTCGGCATGGGCGTCTTGCCGCTGAACTTCGTCAACGGCGATACGCCTGAATCGCTCGGCCTGGACGGCACAGAGACTTTTGATATCGAGGGACTAGGCGACGGCAGCGCGAAGGAGGTTCAGGTGACCGCCAAGCGCGAGAACGGCGACACCCTGCAGTTCAAGGCTCGCGTTCGCCTGGATACCCCGAAGGAAGTTGACTACTACCGCCACGGTGGCATCCTTCACTACGTGCTCCGCCAGATGGCCGGGCGCGACCCGGGCAAGGCGCAAGAAGCAGCCTGAGGCTCACTTACCCGGACGATTGAAAAGCCCGCCAGACCGGCGGGCTTTTTTTATCCTTGAAAAACTTCGTCCGGTCAGTCCTGCAAAAATTATTGGCGCGAAAGGATCGTGCTTGGAGCCTAGTCAAGACCTGATGGAGGTCGCTCCTGCTCGGTATACTGAAATGCCAGGAGGCAAGCCTGACCTCTGCCACGCCTTCGACTGAACTCCAAGGAGCATTGTCCCGTGTCACGATCCGAACCGTTCAAGATGCCGCACACCCTGGTGCTAATGTTTGCGCTGATGATTCTCGCGCTGATCATGACCTGGATCTTGCCGGCAGGCAGCTACCAGACTGAGTTGAATGACGCAGGACGAGAAGTTGTCATCGCCGGCACCTATCAGGTGATCGAAGATCAGCCCAGCCTCTCACCACTGGACCTGTTCACCGCGATCCCCCGCGCTCTCGGCCAGGCTCAGGACATTATCTTCTTCGTTCTTCTGATCGGCGGCGCTCTCGCCGTTGTTCGGGCTACCGGTGCAATCGACGCGCTGCTGGGCTGGATGATTCATCATTTCGGCAACGCGCCGCGCTCGCTTATTTCGGTCGGCGTGTTCATCTTCTCCTTCGGCTCGGCAACGATTGGGATGGCGGTGGAGTACGTCCCCCTCGCGGCCCTATTGATCGTTTTATGTCGGGCCATGCGAATGGATACGGTCGCAGCCATCGGCATTGTCGTTGTGGGTTACGGCATTGGCTATGGTGCGGCGATCACCAACCCGTTCACTCTGGTCATCGCGCAAAACGTCGCCGAACTGCAGCCCATTTCAGGGATCGGCTTCCGAATCGCCTGGTATCTGCCTTTCCTACTAATCGGCGCCCACCACGTCTGGTCCTACGCGCTCCGTGTCCAGGCCGATCCGTCGAAGAGTCTGGTCGCAGATATTCCAGAGGCCCAGCCGCCTGAGCACGTCGATCCGCCCGAGTTCAACCGCATGCGCGCCGTTGTACTTGGCGTCGCCTTTGTCTCGCTGCTGGTGATGGTCTGGGGCGTGACCCAGAAAGGCTGGTATCTAAACGAGCTCAGCGCCCTGTTCGTGGCCGTCGCGATCCTAATCGGCATCATCGGACGGTTGAGCTTCGACAAGGTCGCGATCGAATTTAGCAAGGGCGCTTCTGAACTCGCGGCTACCGCGCTGCTAATTGGCTTTGCCCGTGGAATTTCCTTGATCATGGAAGACGGCATGATTCTGCATACCATCATCAACGCCATGTCCAGCCCTCTGGTTGGACTTCCCGCCGAGGTCTCAGCCGTCGGCATGCTCGGAATTCAAAGCGTCATGAATATTTTTGTGGCCTCCGGCAGCGGCCAGGCGTTCTTGACCATGCCTTTGATGGCGCCAATCGGCGATCTCGTTGGCATCGAGCGGCAGGTTGCCGTGCAGGCCTTCCTTTACGGCGATGGCTTCATGAACATGATCGTGCCGACCAACGCAGTATTAATGGGCCTGATCGGCGTCGCCGGCATCCCCTACTCGCGTTGGTTTCGATTCGTCTTTCCGTTGATAATCAAGCTGCTGGCCACAGCGGCCATCGCGATGGTGGTGGCGGTGAGGATTGGGTATAGCTGAATAACCAAGTTACGCGTGGCGGGTTACGGATGAAGCGTACGCTTTAAGCCTTGAGTCCTTGACCTGAACCTATCCGCTTCAATCCACATACAACGAGCTGACCGACTCCCCTTCCGACATGCGACGGATGGTTTCGGCCAGCATCTGGGCCACAGAGAGTTGGCGGATGCGATCACAGGCCCCTGCGCGATCGCCCAGGGGGATCGTATCGGTTACCACAATTTCATCGATGCGCGAGCCCTCGATATTATCGATTGCCCTGCCAGAAAGGACCGGGTGGACGCAGTAGGCCACCACGCGGCGTGCACCCTTGTCCTTTAAAGCTCCAGCGGCTGCGCACAAGGTGCCAGCGGTATCGATCATGTCGTCAACCAAGACACAGATCTTGTCTTCGACGTCGCCGATAAGGTTCATGACGGTTGCTTCATTAGCGCGCGGACGTCGCTTGTCGATGATGGCCAAATCCGTATCCAAGCGCTTGGCGATCGCGCGAGCCCGCACCACGCCACCCACATCCGGTGAAACCACGACGATCTCATCGGAGCTGTACTGCTTCCAGATATCGGCGAGAGTCAGCGGCGAGGCATACACGTTGTCGACCGGCACATCAAAGAAGCCCTGAATTTGATCAGCGTGTAGATCAACGGTGACGACGCGATCGGTGCCGATCGCACTGATCATTCGTGCGGCCACTTTGGCCGTGATCGGGACTCGTGATGAGCGCGGCCGTCGATCCTGTCGCGCGTAGCCAAAATAAGGAATAACCGCAGTGACACGCGTGGCAGAAGCTCGCTTGAGCGCGTCAACCATCACGACCAGCTCCATGAAATTCTCGGCAGAAGGGTGGCAGGTCGGCTGAATCAGATAAGCATCGCGACCACGTACGTTTTCCATGATCTCGACCGCCACTTCACCATCGCTGAAGCGGCCGACGTTTGCACGACCCATCGGAACGCCGAGGCACTCGGCGATTGACCGGGCCAGGACCGGATTGGCGGTTCCGGAAAAAACCATCAGGGACGACTGGGTCACTGCAACTCCCGGTTCAAACACCCACTAATGAGCGTTATCGTGCATCTGGCCACGGTGGGCCGCGCTGGACAAGGTGGGAAAATGGCTGGGACGGCAGGACTCGAACCTGCGAATGCGGGGATCAAAACCCCGTGCCTTAACCAACTTGGCGACGTCCCAGCAGAAACTTTTCACACGCGAGATCGCGTTGATCTCGTGATGTCCACATCGGCTCGCATTATAGCGGTTTTATTTCAAGGTTGAACCCCGAGTTGCCAATTCCTAAGCACAATGCGCACACGGTTGGTGCCGCTGGTCGCTTCGAGCCTGCCGGGAAAAACGGTGTTCTCGTATTCGACGTACCGTTCGAAGGCCAAAGACCAGGGCGGAGATTCAGCAGAGGCCAGCGTGCCGTCTTGGGCGTATCGGATATTGCGGGAGCGCTCCGGGGGCACCAGACCGCGCACCCACCAGGTAAGATCCCGGACGGGAATCGGCCACCCGACCGCGGCCTCAACCAGAGGGTCAGGGCTCCAGCCGGTCAGTCGACCCACGTCGCTGCCCTCGAGAACGGCGGAGCGCTCGTCGAATTCGAGGCGCCACTGACGCCCGCCGACAAGCGTCCGTAAGGTGATCAGATGCGAGGCGCCACGGGCCTGCCACTGAAACGAGAGCGACCCCCCTCGGTCACCGTCCGAAAGGGCAAGTCGACCGGAAGCCGACCAATAGGGGTGCTCGCTGAAAAGGGCCTCTCGATCCGCCAGCCAAGCTCCGTCATTTCTTACTTCGCGACTGACGCAGGCAGTCACCGATAGCGCCACTAAAAGCAGCGCGATCCGAAACGACAGCAGGCTCACTGCGATTCGCGCAGCAAGCGTTGACTGGTTTCGATAACGATCGCCTCATCAGGATGCTCCATCAAAAGCGTTTCTATAAGGTCCAGCGCTTCGTCTTGCTGTCCGTTGAAAAACATCACCTCGGCCAAATGAGACGCGATTTCAGGATTATCATCTGAGGCGTGGGCGCGCTGGAGATAAGCCAGCGATTCCTCAAGACGCCCGAGGCGATACAGCACCCAGCCCATTGAATCCAGAGTGGCAGGGTCGTCCGGCTGAAGTTCGAGCGCGCGTTCGATTAAACGAAGGGCTTCCGAGTGTCGGCTTGTCATATCAGTGAGGGTATAACCGAGCGCATTCAGTGCCATAGCGTTATCCCCGTCGATCTGAATAATACGGCGAAGGTCCTGTTCAGCCAGCTCGAGGCGATCGGCATCGACGGCACAAAGCGCCCTCGAGTACAACAGCCAAATACTACTCGGCGCATTCCGCAGCACCTCGCTCAACTGATCGATGCATTCGTTCGACCGGGCCGCATCCCGGAGCATCTCGGCTTCCGCAAGCCAGGCCTGCTCCACAAGTTCCTCGCCGCCGCTCTCACGAACACTTCGAAGCAGTTCACGCGCCTCGGCCATTTCGCCAGTTCGACCCAGCAATCCGGCACGTCGCAACTGCGCGCGCACGGCGTTCTCTCCCCCCTCAACGCGTTCATACCATCGCAGAGCGTCCTCGTCCTGCTCTAGCAATTCGGCGAGGAAACCAGTCAGATAAGAATGCTGATCAGGGTCATCGATTGGCTGGAACTCAGCAAGCGTCTGCCAGGTCGACCTCGCATCGTCCCGATCATCGACTTCAAACTGGTAGAGACCGAGCGTGTAAAGCGTTCCGATTGAATCAACGGATGTCGATAGGAGCTGAATGGCCTCGTCTGTGCGCTCAAGCTCGCGAAACACCTCGGCCTTCGATAGGATGAGTTGAGTGTCCTCAGGCTCAATCGCCAGGGCCTCAGCATAAAGATTGAGGGCTGAATCCAGATCGCCGCTGGCTTCCGCCAGCTGAGCGGCCCAGACCAATCGGTCACGATTACCGCTGTCCCGAGCCGCCTCCAAAGCGAGATCAAACGCCTCCTCCTGATCGCCCAGCTGCCATAGGAGCAAGCTTCTGCTCTCAAGAATCTGGGAGTCATCCACCCCATCAACGCGGTCGACTAGGGCGTCCATCAGGTCAAGTGCATCCTGCTTGTCCTCAGCGGACGCCATCAGCTGCGCGGCCTCCCGCCACGCCTCAGAGGGGTCCACTGCCAGCTCGAGCTGGCTAGCGAGCTCTCGTGCCGCCGCATCCACCTCGCTCTGATTAATCAAGCCGAGCACGATCAGCTGTCCCGCTGCGGTCGAGTCACCGTCGAGCTGACGCCAGCGCCGCGCGGACTGGGTAACACCCACCCAGTCATCGCTCTGCATCGCCAGGCTTACCGCTTGCCGAGCAAGATCCGGATTGTCTGCCAGGATTGAGGCCTCGTAAGCATGTCCGTAGGCCTCTTCGTAATTTCCGTCGGCACCGAATCGTTCAGCGGCCAGCACGTGAAACAGCAGATCCGGGTCCAAATCTTGACCACGCGGGGCAGTGCCACTGTCAGACAAGCCTTCAGTGCCAGTGTTTGTCGGCGTTGAACCGTTATCACTGGTGTTTTCTTGCCCCGACGTGGCGCAAGCGCTCAGCATCAGAACACTTACCAGCAAAAGAACGGGCATCAAACCGACAATCTTGTTGCTTTGACCACGCTTCCGTACGAAAATGGAGAGTTGATTTGTTATCTTGCTTTGCATGTCGTTATTCGTTTTGGGAATCAGCCATCAGACCGCTCCGATTGCCATTCGAGAGCGCCTGGCCTTCTCTGCGGGACAAGTGCCCGAGGCGCTGCACGGTTTATCAGCGGCACCTTCAGTTGAAGGCTGCGCGATCTTGAGCACCTGCAATCGAACTGAGCTGTATCTGTCTGGCTCGAAGCCTACCATGCAAGCCGCATCAGATTGGTTGCATGACTGGCACGGGCTCGATCCCGGACAATATCAGGAGCATCTCTACAAAATTGAGCACTCTGCCTGCCTATTCCACTTGATCAAAGTCGTCAGCGGAGCTGACTCGATGATTATTGGAGAACCTCAGGTCGCCGGGCAAGTCAAGACCGCCTGGCAATCCGCTTCGATGGCAAATAGCCTGGACACTCGGTTAGACCGAATGTTTCAACACGCATTTGCCGGAGCCAAACGGGTCCGCACGGAAACCCAGATCGGACGCGACCCGGTTACCCTGCCCTTTGCTGCCCTGCGACTGGCGCGGCAGATCTTCGGCCCCTTGGAGGGTCGGTCAGCCCTGCTAGTCGGTGCCGGTGAAATGATCAGTGAATTTGCCACGCATTTCAACGATTCCGGAATCGCGAGGATGACTATCGCCAACCGCTCCATCGAGCGCGCAAAAGCTCTTGCCAGCCAATTCGAGGCTTCAAGCGCACCGTTAATCGAACTCGATCGGCTGCTGCCTCTACACGATCTCGTCATCGCCTGCACATCGAGCCCCGAACCCATCATTACTCGCAGTATGCTGAATCAGGCGCTGACGGCGCGACGGAGACAGCCGATCTTTGCGCTTGACCTATCCGTCCCGAGAAACATCGACTACAAGGCGAACGAGCTTGATGATCTGTTTCTTTACACCGTCGATGACCTGCACGGCATTATCGAGAAGAACCAGGAAAAACGTCAGGCGTCATTGCGCCAGGCTATGAATCTGATCGAAGTCGAAGTCAACGCGTTTGACCGCTGGCTTCGAATACATGAATCGAGCACAACGCTCAAGCTCCTGCGCCAGCGCGCCCAGATCGAGCGTGATGCCCTGTTGGAGCAGGCGCGCGCGCAGATCGCCTCGGGCAAGGACCCTGACGACGTATTGAAGCGATTCGGTCATCGTCTCCTGAATCGGTTATTGCACGGACCCAGCGCTCGAATGCGCCAGGCAGCCGAGCAGTCCAACGAGGAGCTGCTGGCGGCAGCCCGTTTCTTTTTCCAGGACGACGAGGAATGAACCGCGGCATTCAGGAACGCCTGAACCAGGCTCGCGAACGATTCGAAGAAGTCGAGCGACTGCTTTCCGACCCAGACGTCATCGGCGATCGCAGTCAGTTCCAGGCCCTCTCCCGGGAGTACGGTGACCTCGAGCCGATCATCCAGGTTTTGCGGGAAAACGAAGCCAATCAGCAGGCGGCCGATGATGCGCGCGAGATGGCAGGTGAAGACGATCGCGAGATCGCCGCCATGGCCAACGACGAGCTAAACAAGGCCGAGGCGCGAGCGCTTGAGCTCGAGCAGCGCCTGCAGACCCTGCTGTTGCCACGCGACCCCAATGACTCACGCAATATCTTCCTCGAAATTCGAGCGGGAACCGGTGGCCAGGAGGCGGCGATCTTCGCGGGCGACCTTTTTCGGATGTACAGCCGCTACGCCGAGCGACGCGGGTGGCGGGTTGAAGCGCTCTCGGCACAGCACAGCGAGGCCGGCGGCTACCGCGAGGTCGTGGCGAGGCTCATCGGAGACGGTGCTTACTCACAGCTCAAGTTCGAGTCTGGCGCACACCGAGTCCAGCGTATTCCAACCACCGAATCACAGGGCAGAATCCACACCTCCGCCTGCACCGTGGCGATTCTTCCGGAAGTCGACGACATCGACAACATCGAGATCGATCCAAACGAACTACGAATCGACACCTTTCGCGCGTCCGGCGCAGGCGGACAACACGTCAATACCACCGATTCCGCGATTCGCGTTACCCACCTGCCCTCTGGAATCGTCGTCGAGTGCCAAGACGAACGATCGCAGCATAAAAACAAAGCGCGAGCAATGAGCCTCCTCAGCTCGCGACTGCTTGAAGCCAGACAGGAAGAACAACGCAGTGCGCAGGCTGCTGATCGCAAACTGCAGGTCGGCTCCGGCGATCGATCGGAGCGAATTCGCACGTATAATTATCCGCAGGGTCGCGTCACTGATCACCGGATCGGCCTCACCCTTTATGAACTCGATCGGATCATGGATGGCGATTTAGAGCCGGTACTGAAGCCACTCACTGAGGCCCACCAGGCCGATTTGCTGGCTGAAATCAGCGGATGAAGCGGCAACAGCTGGACGTCGAAACACGCGGTCGGGGCTTTTATCGCCTTGATGGAAACATCAACGACTGGCTGCAGGGCACGGGGGTAACTACGGGCCTCTGCCACCTGTTCATTCTTCACACCTCGGCATCGCTGGTTGTGACCGAGAATGCCGATCCCGACGTGCACCGTGACCTCGAGGTCTGGATGAGTTCCAGCGTGGTTGATGGTGACGCCAGATTTGCCCACGATGCCGAGGGCCCTGACGACATGTCAGCCCACATCCGAAGCATCCTTACCCAGACCGCACTCAGCGTTCCGGTCGGCCCGCAGGGCCTGATTCTAGGGACCTGGCAAGGGATTTATCTTTGGGAACATCGAACCCGACCGCACCAAAGAAACGTCTGCATGACGCTGGTCGAAATCTGAAGATTCAGTGAACGAAATCGAGGGTCCCGAAGTACAATATTAGCGCTTAATCAACTAAGGCAATTGCATGGAACTTGACCCTCTTCTCCTATCACGAATTCAATTTGCCTTCGTGGTGTCGTTCCATGCCATATTCCCTGTATTCACCATTGGTCTGGCGTCCTACATTGCCGTATTAGAAGCCATCGCATTCAAGACCGGTAGCCCGGTTTATCAAAAGCTTTCGCAATTTTGGATTAAGATCTTTGCCATTGTCTTCGGCATGGGCGTGGTGTCGGGCATCGTGATGGCTTTCCAGTTTGGAACCAACTGGAGTGTCTTTGCTTATACCTCAGCGAATTTCCTCGGACCTGTATTGAGCTACGAGGTCGTCACCGCCTTCTTCCTTGAGGCAACCTTTCTTGGCGTGCTGTTGTTCGGTCGTAACAAGGTTCCGCCTGGCCTGCATCTGTTTGCGGCCTGCATGGTGGCTATCGGGACGTTCATCTCCTCCTTTTGGATTTTGGCGGCAAACAGCTGGATGCATACTCCGGCCGGAGTGGTCATGCAGGATGGAATGATTCATATGACCTCCTGGACACAGGCGATCTTCAACTCGTCGCTGCCATACAGATTCGCCCACATGGCGCTCGCTTCATTCATCACCGGTGGTTTCGTAGTGGCCGGTGTCAGCGCCTGGTACCTCCTCAAGGGTCGTAATCCGCGCTCCAGCCGCAAGGCACTCAGGATGTGCGTAATCTTGCTGGCCGTAGTCACTCCCCTACAGCTACTCGTTGGCGACCTGCACGGGCTCAATACCTTCGAAAACCAGCCGATGAAGGTGGCGGCGATGGAAGGGCACTGGGAGACCAAACGCGGGGCTCCCCTGATTCTCTTTGCCATTCCGGATGCTGCAAACGAAACCAACCACTTTGAGATCAAGATTCCGAAGCTCGCCAGCCTGGTTTTGACCCATAGTCTCGATGGGGAAGTGCCGGGTCTGCTCGAGGTTCCGGCTGACGATCGGCCACCCGTCGGACCTGTCTTCTGGAGCTTCCGAATCATGGTCGGACTAGGCCTGTTGTTTATAGCGGTGTCCTTCCTGAGTGCCTTCAAGCTCTGGCGGGGCCAGCTGTTCGAATCCACACGTCTGCTGCGCGTGCTGAGCTGGATGATCCCGCTCCCCTTCGTAGCGGTCATATCAGGATGGTTTGTCACGGAGATCGGTCGACAGCCTTGGATTATCCACGGCATGCTGCGCATTGAAGACGCTGTAACACCTTCGTTGACCGGCTGGATGGCGCTGACATCGCTGCTCGGCTACATCGCGGTTTATGCCGTCGTCTTCTCCGCCGGCGTGGTGTATTTGCGACGTGTGATCAAGACGGGCTTGGATCCGATCGACGTTTCCCATGACGACGAATCGGCTCGGCCCAAGCGCCCCTGGTCAGCCGTACCGGCTGATCTCGTCGATCCACCTGCCCTCAAGCCGGGAACCTGACCATGGAGTTGATCGATCTGACCTTGATATGGGTCGGCATTATCGGCCTGGGCATTTTTATGTACGTGCTGATGGATGGCTTCGACCTCGGAGTGGGCATTCTTTTTCCCTTCGCGCCTGACGACGAAGCCCGAGACGCAATGATGAACTCCGTCGCCCCCGTGTGGGACGGAAACGAGACCTGGCTGATTCTGGGCGGAGCTGGACTCCTGGCCGCGTTCCCCATGATTTATGCGGTCTTCCTTCCGGCCCTTTATCTAGGTGTCTTCCTGCTGTTGGCCGGACTCATTTTCCGGGGCGTGGCTTTCGAGTTTCGCTTTAAATCCGGCGCGCGTCGTTACTGGTGGGATCGCGCGTTCTTTGGAGGTTCGACCGTTGCGTCGTTCGCTCAGGGCGCAGTCGTTGGAGCTTACATCCAGGGTTTCGAGACTGATGGGTTTATCTACGTTGGCGGTCCGTTTGACTGGCTGACTCCTTTCACCTTGATGACCGGGCTGGGAGTTATCGCCGGTTATGCATTGCTCGGCGTAACCTGGACGATCCTCAAGACGGAGGGCCCGACTCAGGCTTGGGCCTACCGCCTGGCGCCCTGGTTGCTCACGGCCGTGATGGGTTTTTTCGTCGTGGTTAGCCTATGGACACCGCTAGCGCACGAACGTGTCATGAGCCGGTGGTTCGATCACCTTAACTGGCTGTGGCTGTTTCCAGCACTGACGGTGACCCTGGCCCTTTGGGTGTTCTACCGCCTGCGAAAGCGCGCAGAGGTTACGCCGTTCCTGGGCAGCATGGGTCTGTTCGCCATGTTCTACCTGGGACTGCTGATTACCCAGTGGCCTTACGCTGTTCCACCTGACCACACCTTCTGGGACGCCGCTTCCGATCCTGGCAGCCAGTTGTTCCTACTGATCGGTATTTTGTTCCTGATACCAATCATCCTGGTCTACACCGCCTGGACCTACTGGGTATTCCGCGGCAAAGTCGACGGCAGTGGCTACGGCCACTGATTCGGAAAGCGAGCAAGACCACGGCCACTGGCTGAAGCAACAGGCTCCGGTTTGGCTGCGACCATTGGCGATTGGCCTGGCTGTTGGCGAAGGACTCTTGTTGTTGGCCCAGGCGGGGCTGATCGCGTCCGTGCTCCAGCGGGCACTTATTCTCCAGCTGCCATGGCGGGAAACAAACTACCTCCTTGTTGCCCTTCTTGGCGTGGTCCTGGGTCGCGCTGTCATCCACGGCTGCCGCGGCATTTTGGCCGAGCGGGCCTCGGCGTCGATCCGTCGGCAGCTGCGAGACCGTCTTTTCCGCCGGCTCTGCCTTAGCGACCCTTGCCAAGGCGCCGAATTCCAGACCGGTGCATTGGCCCACCAGATCGTCGACCGCGTCGACCGCCTTGATCCTTTCTACGCGCGCTTTCTTCCTCAGCAATACGCGGCGCTGCTGATCCCCCTTCTGATCGTGATCACGATTGCCTGGATCAACTGGCTAGCCGCCCTTCTGCTGGCGATCGCCGCTCCGATCATCCCCCTGTTCATGGCACTGATCGGCATGGGTGCAGAACGACTCAGCCGCGATCAAGCCACGGTCACGGCGCGACTGTCGGGATTGTTCTACGACCGCCTTCGAGGCTTGAGCACCATCCAGCACTTCGGTGCGGCCGACCGAGTCGTGGACTGGCTGCGTGAGGCCGCACAGGATTACCAGGACAGGACAATGAAGGTGCTTCGCCTGGCTTTTTTGTCGTCCGCCGTCCTTGAGTTCTTTGCCGCCGTGGCCATTGCCAGTCTGGCGATTTACATCGGACTGAGCCTGCTCGGGTTCATGGAAATCGGCCCATCGGAGACGCTCGAACTGGCGTCCGGGCTGTTTATCCTGCTGCTGGCCCCGGACTTCTTCCTGGCTCTGCGCCAGCTCGCTCAGCACTGGCATGATCGTGCCGATGCTCTGGCGGCAGCCGGCGATCTTCGCCCTCTTCTGCAGCGTCCAGTGATTGCCCGGGCCCGGGCGCCGGCCGCTAAAAGAACACCCCAGCCCGAGCAAGCAACGACGGTTGGCATCGACTCACTCAATTTTGCCTATCCGCAGGGTCCCAACCTGTTCAAACAGTTTGATATGCGCGTTAATGCCGGCGAGCGGCTCCTGATAACTGGCCCAAGCGGATCGGGCAAAAGCACGCTGTTGATGCTGATCGCCGGGCTGATTCGCCCGCTCGCTGGCAGCATTCGGTATGGCGATCATGATCTTAATGAGTGGGACGATGAAAGCTTGAGCGCGCAGCGGGCCTGGCTGAATCAGGACAGCGTTATCTTCGATCAGTCACTGCGCAGCAATCTCACCCTATGCCGGCCGGGCTTCCAAGACGCGCACCTGCACCAAACGCTTGAGCTGTGCGGCCTAAGGTCGCTGGTCCAGCAGCTGGAACGCGGGCTGGAAGCGCCACTGGGAGAAAACGGAGCGCGCCTGTCGGGCGGCCAGGCCAGGCGTATCGCGCTGGCGCGAACCCTGCTCGAACCTAGACCGCTGCTGCTCCTGGACGAACCCAGTGAACATCTGGATCCAGAAAGTGAAGAGGCACTGTGGACCGCAATCGAAAGGGTGCAACGACATTTCGCCATGACCATCATCGCGGTCAGCCATCGGCCGCGTGCCCGGGAATGGGCGAGCCGGGTCGTCACTCTTTCCGGCTCGAGCGCTCGACCGGCAGCTCTTGAGTCATGAAGAGCCCCTTTTCAATCCTGCCCCTTCGCGAGCGCTGGCCTTCGCTGCTGCTCGGATTGAGCCTGCTGAGCCTGACCCTGGTGTCAGGCCTTGCCCTGCTGCTTCTATCGGGCTGGTTCATCACAGCCAGCGCGATGGCTGGACTGGGCCTGATCGGAATGATTAACATCTTCACGCCCGGGGCGGCCATCCGGATGGCCGCTTTGACCCGAACGGTCGCGCGATACGCCGAGCGCCTGGCGACTCATTCAGCCACGCTTGGACTCCTGACATCGCTGCGAATGGAGGTTTTTTCGAGCCTGATTCGGCAGCCGGCGCTGTTTCTTGAACAGCTCCAGCGCGGCGATACTCTGAACCGACTGACCGCCGATATCGATACGCTCGATCACGTCTATTTGGGCGTGTTCCAGCCGGCTGCCGGTGCCCTCCTGCTGACACTTGTGACGATCGCCCTGGTGGCCATTACATCACCCGTGATTGCTCTCGGGGTCCTTCTACCCCTGTTGCTAATGAATGTTCTGATCGTCGCCGTCTGCCATCGCGCGGGTCGAAAGCTGAGCAAAAAGCAGGCCTTGGCCTATCCCCAACTCCGACAGGATGTCATGAATGGTCTAGAAGCCCGCCTGGAGCTGCGCGCGCTAGGTCAGGTCGACAGGTTTGCTGACCGGCTCGAGCGCCGGTCAAATGAACTTCTGGCTCGGGGTCGCCGACTGGCCGTACTGGACGCGGTCGGTGGCGCCGTAGTTTTGCTGGTCAATCTGACCGCGCTCGTGATTTGTCTCTGGACTGGCCTGAATCAGCTCGAACCGTCCCAGGCCAGCGGACCACTACTGGCCGCTCTGATTCTCGGCCTGTTTGCGGTCTCGGAAGCCTGGCTGTCGGTCCCAGCCGCATGGCGCCGCCTGAACCAGAGCCAGGTGGCTGCCGAACGGGTCAGTTCACTTTGCCCGGAAAAGCCCGATCGCTCTACGCCATCAGGCACCGTCGCTTGGCCGGCGTCTCGCGAACTGTCGTTTCAGCACGTGCGCTTTGCGTGGGCCGAGCATCAACCCCTGCTGTTCGATGATTTTGATCTGGATCTGCCAGCGGGTCATCGCCTGGCCGTGGTGGGTCATAGCGGCTGCGGCAAGAGCACGCTCCTTCGTCTGATCATGCGGCAGGTTCGAGCCCAGACGGGCCAGATCAGCATCGGTGGCGTCAATGTCGAAAAACTTGCGCAGCGGACGCTGTACGAAAAGATCGCTTATCTGCCGCAGAATCCGGTCTTGTTCCGCGACACGGTGGCAGGAAACCTCTGCCTAGCCAAGGAAAACGCGAGTGATAACGACTTGATTGACGCCCTTGAACTGGCTGGCCTCTCTGACTGGTTGGCCGGTCTGCCGCAAGGCGTGAACACTTGGCTCGATGAGGCCGCCGCCAACCTATCCGGCGGTGAGCGAAGGCGCCTGGCCATTGCCCGCCTTTTTCTCTCTGATGGCGAGATCGTTCTGCTCGATGAACCAACCGCAAGCCTGGATGACAGGACGCTCGGGGAGCTCAATCAGTCGCTCGAACGTTGGTTGAAGGGGCGCACTGCCGTGATCGTCACCCACCGCGCCGATAGGATGGTGCCGGTCGATCACAGGCTCCGACTGGGGTGATCAAACGTCTCGGCGAGCACCCAGGAAGGCAATTGTCAACGCCAGCGCAAAAGGCAGCAGGCGCTCAAGCGCATCACCAGGCGCATTCGGCAAGAAACTGAGGACGATAGTCAATGCAGCGCCCGTCGACATAGCGGCCAAACGGTGCCCTCCAGCCACTGGCCCGACAAAAAGCAGTACGATCAGCAGCGGCCCGAAGGCATTGCCCAGAACCTGCCAGGCAAAGAGGACTCGCTCGAAGATCGTCGCCGGAAAAACCAGCGCCAGCGACAGTGCGGCCACGCCCAGCAGCACGATCACCAAACGGTCTAAGGCCAGCGAATAGCGGCCTCTTCTCAAATCGTGGCTGACCGCGCCTCCAGCAACCAGTAGCTGGCTGTCGGACGTTGACATGATCGCCGCAAGGACACCCCCGGTGATAATGCCGCCGATAACGGCAGGCAGCAGCTCCACCGACAGGACCAGCAGCACTGACTCCCCGTCACCCAGTTCTGGCAGCAACACCCGGCCCGACCAGCCCAGGACCACCATGCCCAGATAGATCACGACGGCCCAACTCAGAGCCACCAAACGCGCGAATCGAATCTCCTCGGCCGAGCGCAGAGCCATAAAGCGATTGACGACGTGTGGCTGCCCAGGATATCCCAGGCCGATGCCGAACAAACCAGCAACGAACAGCGCCGCCGTGAACACGCCGGGCTGATCAACCCAGCGCAGCAGGTCGGGCTGATCCAGCGCCTCGAGCCCCGAGACCAGCCCGGCCGGCCCACCGACCGCGATCAGTGCAAAGACGGGCAGAATCAGTGCCACGGCCAGCATCATCAGTCCTTGCAGGGCGTCGGTGACACTCGCCGCCCAGAAACCACCCAGGAACACGTAGGCGATAACAATGGCGCCACCGATGATCATCGCCCAGGCTTGGGTGATCGGCAGCGCTGTACTTATGGCTGTGCCAGCGGCCTGGAATTGGGAGGCCACATAGAAGGTGAAACAGAACAGGATCAGAACGGCGCCGAGACTGCGCAGCCTAACCTCAAAGCGCTCAGGTGTTCCCTGAGCCAGGAACTCGACCAGGGTCATCGCCTGTGATTCGCGACTCGCAGGCTGCAGGCGAGGAGCGATGAACACCCAGTTGATGACAAATCCTGAGACAACAGCCGGAACTAGCCAGATGGCCTGCAGCCCCCAGGCGTAAGCGGCGCCACTCATCCCAAGAAGCGTCCAAGCCGACGATGAGCTGGCAGACGCGCTGAGTGCGGCGACCACCGGACCCATTCGGCGGCCGGCTAGGTGAAAGTCTTCGCTCGTGCTGGTCCGTCGCTGGGCCCAAATACCGACCCCGATCAGGACGATTAGATAAATTCCGAGCGTCAAGGCAACCATTCAGTTAGCGGGCTCGCTGGACACGACCCATGGGCCGAGTCGAATAAATCGGCACATCATTGATCAAGGGGAAGATAATTTTTTGATGTCGGAAACAGTGGGGCTAGTCTCGGTCGCGGCCTTATCAATTCCCGCTAAACCGGGATCTGCTTTCTCGGTTTCGGTCTGGTCGGTTTCGGCCTTCTCGGTTTCGGTCTGGTCGGTTTCGGCCTTCTCGGTTTCGGCCTTCTCGGTTTCGGCCTTCTCGGTTTCGGCCTTCTCGGCTTCGGCCTTCTCGGTTTCGGCCTTCTCGGTCTCGGCCTTCTCGGTCTCGGCCTTCTCGGTCTCGGCCCTCTCGGTTTCGGCCTTCTCGGTTTCGGCCTTCTCGGTTTCGGCCTTCTCGGTTTCGGCCTTCTCGGTTTCGGCCTTCTCGATCTCGGCCCTCTCGGTTTCGGCCCTCTCGGTTTCGGCTTTCTCGGTCTCGGCTTTCTCGGTCTCGGCTTTCTCGGTATCGGCCTGATCGGTTTGAGCCTGTTCGACTTCGGCCTGATCAGTTTCAGTCTGGTCGCTCGCCTTCTGTTCCAGATCGTCGCTGACCCGGACTTCTCGCGGCGGGTCAGTCGAATCCGGGCCGGAGGGCTCCATCGGTGCGCTGACCTTGCGTGCTGGAAGATTACCGTCTCGCACCAGCTTTTCGATCCGGGAAAACACCTCGCCGCGGCCAAAGGGTTTTTTCATAAAATCGTCTGCGCCGATCCGTTCAAGGTAGAACTTTTCGGTCGCCTGAGGGTTTCCGCTGATCATGATCACCGGGATTCTAGAAGTTCGCGGGTCCTTCCTCAGGCGACGTAGCGTTGCAAATCCGTTGAGTCCAGGAAGTACGATATCGAGAAAGACGAGATCAGGCTTTTCCGAGGCTGCCAGCTCCAGACCTTGCTCACCATCCCCGGCACCTATCGGAGCGTAACCACTTTGCCGCAGCATATGACTGAGTGCGGCGACGACGGTGCGTGAATCATCGATGATCAGAACTTTCAGACCCTTTCGGGCGTCCAGTCGCTGAGACTGGCGACGTTCTTCTGAGCGTCCCAGACCAAGCAGTCGACGAAATCGGCCTAGCTGACTCAAACTTTTAACCCTCCTTGCAGAATTTTGATTCTACTGCATTCGAACCTCTACTGCAGAATCCTCAGCCTTTTTAACGGTGGCAAACACGCCTTGTTATGTGACAGGGTCGCCAGCAGGGATTTGACCTAGAGCCCCCGTGCCCCGTTCGGCAGTGTCTCATCGATTGTTGTCGGTTGAGAACGCGCGGGCCGGCATTGGCACTCCAAAATCAGTGCATCAAAGACTTCAAAACGGCGATTAGCACTGGATATCTGTCGGCCGCGCGTCCCGCCTCAGTTCCAGACGCGCCAATTCGAGTTTACAGATCGCTG
>JGI12210J13797_10286693_pt1 | contig 75291 bp, 70 predicted proteins | sample ElkSlonscriptome_3_FD_13797 | JGI IMG/M metagenome (IMG submission 13797) | reverse complement strand
CGCGTGGGCACCGCCGCGTACATCGGATTTGGCCTGATGGGCCGGGGCCTGATGGAGCTCTACCGGCTGAAGTTTCGCTGGCTGAAGGTCTACTGGCTGAAGTGCTGCGGGCTGAAATCCCGCTGGCGCCGCGCCATCGCCGACGACCACCGCGGCGCCGACGGCTGAGTTGGCGCCGCCCTGGGCCGTCAGGTCCATCACGCCCGGCAGCGCCAGCAGCGGGATCAGCGCCAGCATCGGTATCACCGCGATATCTTGGAACAGCAGCACGGCGAAGCTGGCACGACCGCCCTCGGTACCATTCAGGCCCTTCTCGCTTAGGGTCTGCAGCACAATGGCCGTTGACGACAGTGCCATGATCAACCCAATGGCAATGGCCGTGCGCCAGTCCGGCCCCATGGCCCAAGCCGCCGCCGCGATCAACAGCCCGGTGGCCAACACCTGGAGCCCACCCAGCCCGAGCAGCCGAGCGCGCATCTCCCACAGCATCGCCGGGCGCAGCTCCAGCCCTACCAAGAACAACATCATTACAACGCCGAACTCCGCGACGTGTTGGAGTTGCTCGGTCTCGGAGCCGACGATGCCGAGTAACGGCCCGATGACGATACCGGCAATCAGATAACCGAGCACCGAGCCCAGGCCGAGCTGCTTGGCAACAGGAACGGCGATGACCGCGGCGCAGAGGTAGACAAAGGTGTTGAAGAGCACGCCATCCATGACTCAGCCCTCCCCGACGCTCGGTATGCCCTGGCCCGACGACCGGACGATGGCATCCAGATTCTGATTCAGACGCGGCAGCGCCGCGGCACGCGACAGGTCCAGCCGGTCATCGCGCAACGCGCGCAGCAGCCGGGTCCAGTCGGCAACATGCGCGCTGATGCGCCCCTCTTCCACCGCGGTGCGCGCACCGAACAGGGCAAAAGGCGGCAGATAGAACATGCCGCACAGGATCGCGGTCTGCTCAAGCGGGCGCAGCAACTCGCGAATGGTGAAATGGTTCTGGCCCTCGGCGGAATAAGCCGTCTCGGCGCCGCCAGCGGTTAGCGCATTGAAGAACAACTTCCCGCGCAACGCATTGCCCTCGGCACCGTAAGCGAACCCATGTTCCAAGACCAGATCCTGCCATTCCTTGAGGATGGCCGGCGTCGAGTACCAATATAGCGGGTGTAAGAAACAGATTACGTCGTTCGCCAGCAGCCGTTCCTGCTCTCGGTCGATGTTGATCTCGAAGTCCGGATACTCCGCGTAGAGGTCAACCAAGGTGACGCCCTCAACGGCGCGCGCGGCCTCCACAAGTGGCCGATTGGCTTCGGAGCGATTCGGCGAAGGATGCGCAAACAGCACCATGATGCGGCGGGCCGGCGCATCGGCGGTACTGCTGGGCGATACGGAGTCGGTCATGGATGAGAGCCTCGGAACACAGGGCTAACCGCTTGTCGGTGCAAGAGCTTTACAGATAACTAGGGCCGAGCGCCAAGGTCCAAGGTCCAAGGTCCAAGGTCCAAGGTCCAAGGTCCAAGGTCCAAAGAAGCATTCTCCATCAACTGTGCCGCATCCCCTCGGCGTCGAGTTCCGCGCGCAGCGCATCCATCGCCCGGCCTAGATCTCCGCGCCCACGCCAACCGAGCAGGATATGCGGATCATCGCCCATATGGGGCAGGCTGAACAGCTTCAGTGCCGGAAAGCGCTCGCCAAGCCGGACCATCAGCGGAATCAGCCGGCTCTCAGGCACGCCGCGCACCACCAGTGCTTGCTCCGCCAAAGGGGCGGCGCTGTGGTACTGTGTCTTGAGAACCCAATCGGCCATCACCCCGGCCATGCGCGGAAACCCGGGCAGGAACCAATGCCCATGCAGACCGAATCCAGGGACATCATTGATCGGATTCGGGATTAAAAGGCAACCCTCCGGCAGATCAGCCATTAGGATGCGATTGGGATGGGCATCGGCACCGAATCGGCCCTCAATCAGCGCAGCGGCTCCCGCATGCCGCCTCAAGCCGACGCCGGCCGCGGCCGCAGCGCAGGCCCTGGTATGGTCATCCGGCGTCGCACCGATGCCGCCGCAACAGAACACCTGTGCCGCGTCGGCCATGGACGCCTTGAGCTGACGGGTTAACACGAACGGATCATCCGGCAGCATCCAGTACCAGGCAAGCTCGTGGCCAAGGGCGGTGACCCGTTGCTTGAACGCAGGCAGGTGGAGGTCGGTACGCTCGCCGTTCAGCACCTCGTCGCCGATGACGATGAGTCCAAAGGCAATCGGCGGACCAGACCCAATTGGGAGATCGGGCGCGATAGGGGCATCAATGGCGATGGGCTTGCGGTCGCTTTGCCGACATGCGGAGCCGCCGTCCGCGGCCGTTCGATTGCTCATACAGTATGTGCTCTAAGTTGCCGGTCAAGAGGGACTGCCGCACCCGGGCTTCTATCGCCAAATGCGGCTACCTTGACCGCTGGCTGCTCAGAGGCGCATTCGTGGCGCCGATCAACACACCCAACGGACAAGACTTGCCAATCGCTACCAGCTGCTCAGCACCAAGATCATGACTGCTACGCGAGACATCGAATCACAGGTTCGATCACAACTTCGGCCCTTGGCGCAACGGCTCGCCTCAAGCGGCGTGACCGCGTCCCAACTCCGCTGGGCTACGCTCGGCCTCTGCATGCTTGTCGGCGCACTGATCGCGTTAATGCCCGCGATCTTGCCGCATACCAGTGGATCGCTGATGCTCCTGCCAGCGGCCCTGCTGCTGCGTCTAGCGCTGGACGCGATCGCCGACATGCTGTGCGAAACACAGGCGTCGCGCCCGCCAGAAGACTTGCTGCTGAAGGAAACAGGCAGTGCGGTCTGCGACTTGTTGCTGTATCTGCCACTCGCCCTGATCCCCGGCGTACCCAGCGGCTTGGTGGTGACGCTGGCAGCACTCGGGCTGTGCACCGAAGTGACGGGACTGGCGGCACTCAGCATCGGCGCCAGTCGACGCCGCGACGGCCCGATGGGCAATTCCGACCGGGCCCTGACGTTCGGCCTGATCGGCATGATCCTAGCGCTGGACAGCACTGCTGCCCCATGGCTGCCCTGGTTACTCATTCCGGCCTCAATGATGGCGCTTGCAACCATCGGCAATCGCATGCGCGCGGCACTGAAAGAGATAAGCGGGACCTGACCCCACACCTTTCAGAGCTCGTGCTGTCACGATCAGAGCTCCGTTTGAACGTCAGAGCCCATTTCGCCTGGGGTCCAGGCATGAAATCAGATGCAGTTCCTGCTCTACTTTATAGAGTCCGGTCTCTTGATCGCCGAAATGACCTTGCCGTCCATCAGCACGATAAAGAAGTGAGGACGCATGCTGCCTCTGTGCTTGAATCTAACCTTTACGAGATAGTGCCAACGCTTTGCATGGTGTGGGATTGGCTTGAGTTCAATCCCTGTTAGCCTGAGGTCGGAAAACTCAGTATCTGACTCGATATGGCCTCGGACAGCCTCGAGGGCATCGGAAATCGACAACGCAGGCGGGCCTTCAAACGGCGTCCATTGCGGTTCATTGCCAACGTCGCTCTCGTTGAGATAGGCGATGACCTTGACGTCGTCGATGTATTCGGTGATTTCCACTGGAAAGTCGTACGCCAGAGACCTCGCTGCCGACACAAGCAACATCAATGCAAATAGACCGTGATACATGGATAGTTCTCTGCGAAAAAGTGCTCTTGGGACAAGGTCATTTGAAGACGGGGCTACTTCAGAAGAGGCAACAGGAATAGCTTAGCGTCAATCGTCGTTCCGGCCCTGCCGTACCGCCGGGTCCGCCGACTTCAGTCGGCAGCTCAAGGCGTTTCCAAGCCCACCATCCGTGCGCTGATCTGCCAAAGGCGCGCATTAGCTGCCGGGTCATCGGCTTGGGCCGGCGCGGAAATCGACTTTCGATTACCGAAATACTCGCCGCTCAGGTCGGCCACGTCCGGCGACTGCAGCAGATACATAACCCGCTCCGCCGCCTTCTCGGGCGGCGTCAAGGCCCAGCCCAAAAGCAGCGCAACGGACTTCCAGAACAGCCCCTGAGCACCATCGGTACCGCCCAGATTCGATCGAAAAACGCCAGGAAAGACACAATTGACGCGAATACCGTTGCCCGCCAGCCGACGCGCTAGCTCACGTGTAAAATGGATATTGCCCAGCTTCGACTGGCCATAGGCCGCCATCATCCGGTAAGGACGCCGCGTCCAGTTCAGATCATCGAAATCCATCGCCGTATCCATTCGGGTGCCAACATTGATAATCCGCGCCGGTACGCCGGCCCGCAATAGATCGAGCAGAAGATGAGTCAACAAGAACGGCGCCAGGTGATTCACGGCGAAGGCCCGCTCGACGCCGTCGGCGGTGAGCCCATGCTCGCGAAAGGCGGTCCCGGCGTTGTTGACCAGGTCATGCAAGACATCGGTGCGCGCATGCACCTCCGCGGACAGGCGGCGGATGGCCGCCTGAGAGGATAGATCGCCAACCAGCAATTCGACATCGTTATTGCCGGTCGCCTGCATGATATCCAGCCTCGCCGCCTCACCGCGCGCCCGATCACGCACCAGCATCAAGACCCGTGCGCCGCTTGCGGCCAATGCCTGAGCGACCGCCTTGCCAAGCCCCGAGTTGGCCCCGGTGACCAGCGCTGTTCGTTTCGTCGAAGATGTACTCACATTGGCCCCCTGGAACCGGTATGTCGCCGAAGCGCGGATAAAGGCAGTAATGCTAGCGGGTCAACTCGGATCTGGGCGCGGATCTGGGCTTGGGTCTGGGCTCGGGTCTGGGCCGACACGAAGCGAGAAATCCGGGATGATGCTGAAATCATGCGACTGGCGAAGCCTGAAGGTTGTGCTGAACGGCCCTTTGGTGGTTCTGGTTCAGCAATAAGGTAGCCAATTTTAATCCTTTAATCAGCAAGTTTTAAAGCAACCGTCTAAGACGGGTTGTCGGTGTCGCAAACCAGAATCCGTAGGACAACGACAACCACACCGATTCCGGCTCCGCCGAGTAAGGGCTATGGTGCAGCAATTTCTGACGAATGCCCCCTATTCACGCAACTGGCCCCTTGGCAGCACGGTCCCGGTAGCCGATGATGGCGTCTCTTTGGACCAGCGACGCGCTTCGATTCACCCGGCCGATGGAGCCTGGCACACAATGAGTATTCCCAATAGCCGCGACCTAACCGACCAACCCGATCTCGCCAGTCACCTGCACGACTTAGAACCGACCGCGTGCACTGACGACGCCTCCTCCGCCGCGGACGCGGCCCCTAGGCCCGACAGGATACAGGACATGGAGCAATCCCTGGTCGAGCGCATTGCCGATATTGATGACGAGCGGCGACGGACCAGCACGCAGCTGCGCAAGGCCCTGCGGACGCATGTCGACGATGTCGAGGCACGTCTGGTCATCGCCCGACGCGCACTGGCAGTCCTGTTGATTGTCGTGGCCTTGTTGGCGGCTGGCGTCATTTGGCTGGGCATGAACTTACAAGCCCAGCAAAGGCAACTCGCGCTGGATATCAGCGAACAGCAGGCGCAGTTGGCTGATTCGTCTACGAGCTCGGGCAACAGGCTGGCAAAGGATGTTCTGGCCGAGCGGGTTGCGGATATTGAGCGCCAGCTCGCCGAACTTGCCGCAAATGCACCAGCAGCGCCGACATCTGAGTCCTCACCAGCGCCTGCTTCGAAACCCGCCTCGCCACCAGGACCTGGAAATAGCGCGGCTCCGAATGACCAGAAAGGGACCATGGACCCGGGGCAGGTGGCACCAATCAGTTCACACATCGCAGAGAGCCACGACTCCGCCGAGGCGCAAGCCGAACAGGAACGGCTGCAAGCGCAGATCGCCGCCACAGGTGACGAACAGGCGGGCGTCGACGAATCGGACAGGCTTCCAATCGATGAGCTCATCGACGATCAACTCGATCGGCTGGAACGCGAGTATCAGCGTCTGGCGCGACAGGTGGACGCGCCCGCGGTGCAGCAGTCGGGGGCGCCAGAGTCGGTCTCGGCATCGGCGCCAGCGTCGTCAAGCAACGGCAGCGATGGCGAAGGTCAGTTGCCGACAGCCGCCGGTACGGCGCCAGCCGCGCGGCACAGGACGGACAAGATAGAGACGACTGAGGTCAGCATCGCGCTGCAGTTAATCGGGTTTCATAGCCGCGAAGCGCTGAACGCCTTCCTGTCGGACCAGGCGATGCCGAATCCTTACTATATTCGCCGCGAGACCTTCCGCGATCGGCCCTGGTTCGCACTCATACACAGTTTGCACGAAAATCGAGAAGCCGCGGGCGCCACCGCCGGGGACTTGCCGGAAGACCTGGCCCGGCTCGATCTTTGGGTGCGTGAACTCCCCAAGGGCACGACGCTGGAACGCGTTCAGATACAGGCGGATGACTGAGGCCTCAATTAACGCAGGTCATTTCGGCCCCTTCAGCGGGCTACCCGCATAGCCAGGCCAAGTGCATAGTCGGGCCTTCTTGGCCTGAGGGTATCAGGGCTGGCGACGCAAGGGCCCTCAAAAGCCGCACGCGCACGCGATGCCCGATCGCATGCACGCAAGATGGGCGTTTCTTCCAAGCCTCAGAGCCGTTAAACTACCGTCCGAGCACAGTCGTTGCGTCCATGCGTCGTCTCGCCCTGCTCACCGGGAGAATGCATCCATCTATGGCATGCCCGGCCTCCTTTGCGCGGGTGGCGGAATTGGTAGACGCGCTGGATTTAGGTTCCAGTGGAGCAATCCGTGGGGGTTCGAGTCCCCCCCTGCGCACCATCAACATTAAGGCCTGGTCGCAGTGATGCGCTCTGGCCGGGTTTCACGCAAGCCGGCGCCCTGCCCTATCAGCCGCACTCGGCGTATAGTCAGGTCACGCCTTACTGTTTCCGACGATGCATCCGACCAGAGAGACCCGCCATGCACTGCCTGCTTCGCTTCAGCCCCGCCGCCTTGCTCCTGGTCACACTGTTGCTCACTGGCTGCGGGGACGAGTCCGGCGATCCCGTCGGCAATGACCCAATCGGCAATCAGGTCGGCAATCAGGCCGGCGAGCCGATCGACATGCCGGCCACGCCCGAACAGATCGAGATGCTGAACCGGGTCCTTGAGCGCTTTCCGGCGGTCCGCCCACTCGCGGATCAAGCGCGGGCCGACGGCACCGTCACCGAGCAGGAGATCATCAGGCTGTTCACCGAGGCCGAGAAGGCGAAGGCGGCCCGCGGCGGCGAATAAGCAACTCTGACCGCCGACACAACTTAGGCTGTCGTCTGGCTAGATGCGGCCTAGGACCAACGAGAGCGGCGCTCCCTGTTGCTCGACCGACGCCTTGTTGGACTGGGCCCAAGCGCCTAGGGCCGAGGGCCGCTGCACAGGGGGATTGCGCATGCGAGGAGCCAGGTTGGAAGACTCTTGGCGCATTTGGCCACGCGCCGCCGTGCGCAAATCAAGCTGCGATTGGCTGCAAGATCATGGCAGGCAAAGCGCTTTGCGGTAAAATCGGTCATAATGCGCCAGATCCCGTAGCCTAGGGTTTTTCAGCTTTGATGCGCCAGGCGGCATCCTTGTCGGCCTAAGGCGGTCACGGATAATGGAGGTAGACCACTACACCAAGCAGCCCCGCAACGGCCATCGGTAACGGCCAGTGTCGCATCGACTTTAACATGACAGAGAACTCCATCATGTTCGAGGCCATTTCGTTGTTCGCCAAGCTCGACGCGGACGACATCGCCAGCATCGAGGCGCACACCAACGTCAAGCGCTGCCGCAAGAACACCGTCATCATTGAGCGTGGCGATGACTCCAACGCGCTGTATTTCATCACGCTGGGGCAGGTCAGGATTTATCTGACCGGGGACGACGGTAAGGAGATCACACTCAACGAACTCGGGCCCGGCGATTACTTCGGCGAGTTGGCGCTGCTCGGCGAGACCCAACGCACCGCCTCCGCCATAACGCTTTGCGAGTGCGAACTGCGTACGCTGAACAAGGCCGAGTTCAAGCGCTGTCTGGAGCAACATCCACGCATCGCGTTCAACCTGATTCGCCATCTATCGTTAGAGGTCAAGCGCCTCAGCGACGACCTTGCAGACATGGCTTTGCTGGATGTCTACGGACGCGTGGTCAAGATCCTCACCGACGCGGCGCAACAGGAAAACGGCCAACTGATCACACCCAAATTGACCCAGCAAGGCATTGCAGACCGCGTGGGCTGCTCCCGCGAAATGGTCAATCGCATCCTCAAGGAACTGAAGCTGGGCGGTTACTTGCACGTCGACGAAAAACGCTTCGTCATCAACCGCAAGCTGCCGGCCCGCTGGTAGGCTGTACGTCGACACCCGGCTGTATTCTGACTCCCCGCTTGTGATCTAGGTTGCAGCCGGCGGTCGCAAGCCGGCCACAGGAGCCTTCCCGAGTGCGGGACGCGTCGTCGTACGAAGGCCGGGCTTGCGCCCGGCCTTTGTGATTGCGGCATTGCCGCGCCTAACTATCGGCTGGAATCAAGCAGCTTCATGCTGGACCTTGACGCCGCGCCAGCTAGGCTAGGCTAGGCTGCTGCTGCCTGCTTGACCTGCGGGGCAGCCTCAGCGCCGGATTGCGCATCGCCCTCAATCAGCTTGCCACCGTCTCCCCGAATCTCGATGGTGCGTGGCTTCATGGCCTCCGGGATCTCCCGGCGCAGATCGATGTGAAGTAGGCCGTTCTCCAAACGGGCGTCTACCACCCGGACATAGTCCGCAAGCTGAAACTTGCGCTCGAAGCTGCGATTGGCGATGCCGCGATACAGGAACTTGGCATCCTGCGTTCCGCCCTCGGAGCGCGCGCCGGACACCGTGAGTACGTTCTCGCGTGCCTCTAGCTCCAGGTCCTTTTGTGCAAAGCCCGCCACCGCCATGGTGATGCGATAGTCGTTCTCACCCACCACCTCGACGTTGTAGGGCGGGTAGCCGCCCGGCTCGGTACGGTAGGCCGTCTCCAAGGCATTGGATAGCCTGTCGAAGCCGATCATGGAACGGAACAGCGGGGAAAAGTCTACAGATGTCATGGTCATATTCTCCAGTTGAGCAACATGCGTGAAATGCGTTCTTACGAACCGCGTTTGGTGCAGACCTCTGTTGAGCGCCTGCGTTATGTAAAGTAGTACCCAGATCTGATTATGTCAAGTGATGCGCCAATTTTTTTTACATAATCGATGCGCGCCCTCCTGCACTTGGCTGAGCGCCTCTTTTTTCGCGGTTAGGGCAATGGCAGTCGCTGGGTACCGAGGTCGAGTTCTCGGATGATCGGCCCCTGACGCCGAAGCCGCTCCGGCAAGGCCTCCAACCCGGCCTGCGCCTCGGCGCGGGTTCCGTAGTCCCCGAACAATAGCGGATACCAGCCGCGCACCGGTTCCAGCGTGTTGGCCTGATCAAGGATGCCAGCGCGACGGGCGGCGGTCGCGACGGTGGTCCGTCGGCGGAAGCTGGCAAGCTGGATCGTATAGCGGGGCCCTGCTGGGTTGGTTGCCGGCGCTTCGATCGGGGCGTTTTCCGGTTGCGGCGGGACGACTGTCGCCTTGGGCTTTTGCGACCGCGGCTCTGGGGGCTGCGTCTCAACCAGCTCTGGGGCCGAGTTTGGGGCCGAGTGAGAGATCAGGTTTGGGGCCGGCTCTAGGTGCAGCCCCGGAGGCAGATCGGGCGAACTGGGTGCTGAGTCGGCCATGTCGTCGAGCTCCGCGGTCACCAGTCTCTCTTCGAACGGGGCTTCAGGTATCTTTACAGGCCCTACAAAGGGGTCGGATGCCGATGCTGGGCTCTCCGCCGGTTCAAGAGGTTCTGTGGACTCGGCGATGATAACGGCTTGCGGTGCCCCTGCTGCTTCATCGCGCGCGGCGTTATCGGTGGCAGGCGTCTGAGGATCGGTGCGCGCGATCACCGGTTGACGCAGGCCAACCGTCTGTCCCTGCCGAGCCAATGGAGCCGCGATCAAGAGCGCGGTGACTAGGGTTCCGGCGACCGCGAGTCGGCGCGGCGAAGGTCGCCGCGCCGGCGCCAGCCCATCGGATTCCGCGAGCAACATGCTGTAGATCGGCTGGCCACCCAAGGCCTCGGCGGCGAAGGTCGCGGTGAGGCAGGTCAGGATCACGGGCAAGATCAGGTCTCCGGCGCCCGTGAGCTCTATGGCCAGGATGATCCCGGTCAGCGGTGCGCGCACGGTGGCGGCGAACAGGGCTCCCATGGCCGCCACGGCGAAAAGCCCAGGGTCCAGCACCGCCGCCATGTCCGCACCGGGATCGAATCCCCGCACCAAGGCGTCCACGATCGCGCCGACCAGGGTGCCGAGCGCCAGCAAGGGCGCGAAGATGCCACCGGGCAGCCCGAGGCCGTAGCTGCCTACCGTCGTCAGCAGACGCAGCGCGAGCAGCAGCACCAGAGCAAGCAATGCCATCGGTTGATGGATCAGTGCCTCGACCAGTGACTCTCCGCCGCCAACCATGTCCGGAAAGAACCAGACCAGGGCGCCCAGCGCCATCCCGGCAAGGACGATGGGCAAATAACCGAAGCGACCGCGCAGACCTTTGAAGGTCCGGACGGAGCCCAAGAGCATGGCGTTGAAGATCACGCCGAGGGCGCCGATGGCGATGCCCAGCACCACGAAAAGCGGCAGTGCCCAGACGGGCGGGATCTCGATCGGTGGCAGCGGCAGCACCGGTCCCTGTCCGAGCAGCCAGCCGCTGACGGCCACCGCCAGACAGCAGGCCAGGATCACCGACTGGAGCGTGGCGAAACCGTACTCGAAATGCTCCCGCAACTCCTCGGTGACGAAGACAATGGCGGCGAGCGGGGCATTGAAGGCGGCGGCAAGCCCGGCCCCAGCGCCGGCGGCCACCAAGGCGCGCTGCTGGCGCGGATCAAGCCGCAGGCCGTCGGCTGACATCTGCCCGAGCGCGGCGCCCATGTGTACAGTCGGCCCCTCGCGACCGAGCACCAGACCGGAGCCAACCGCCAGAATGCCGGCGACGAATTTGACCGGCAGCACCCGCCGCCAGCGCAGACCGCGAGTACCCGCGAGGATGGCCTCCACCTCCTGGATACCGCTCCCAGCGGTCTCAGGGGCGAAGCGCCGGACCAACCAAGCCGCGGCGACCAGCGCCAGCGCACCCACACCCATGAGGACGAGCCAGCCGGGGATGGCGGCGCCATCGAGCAGACCATGGACACCGGAGCGCAGGTTCCCCGCCTGGCTTAGCAGGGCGTGGAAGGCCGCCCCGATCAGCCCGGCAAGCAGACCCGTCAAGGCGGCGGCGATATAGAGCCCCCAGGATACCTCTACCGATTTCACGCGTCCGTTCATGCCGGATTCCATCTTGGCTGGGGCGGGTTCGCACGCGCGGAGGTTGCTCTAAATTGCTTGACCGCGGCAAATGCTTGACCTGCGAAGGGCCAACTACCCAGAGTCAAGGGCCAAAGACCAGCTCTGTACCATCGCAATGCACGGCGGCCCTCGGCCCTCGGCGCTTGGCCCTCGGCGCTTGCCCAACTCAAGAGCAACGCACGGGCGCTACAAGCGCGCGCCTTATACTCGTCGGCCTTAGGCATTTGCTCGCTCGCTATGCCTGGATTAGATGCTTGCGCATACGATACAGGAGGGTATCGCGGGTCAGCCCGAGTAGCCGCGCCGCGTGGCTCTTGTTGCCCGCGGCCATGGTGAGCGCTTGGCGGATGGCCTCGATCTCCAATTGCTCCAGGTCGACTCCACCAGCGGGAAGACGAAAGCCGAGGCCATCACCGGATGGCGCTTCGGCGCCTCGAATCTCGGCGGGTAGGTTGGACGGCGTGATGTCGACGCCCGGCAGCAGGATCACCAAGCGCTCGCACAGGTTGCGGAGTTCGCGCAGGTTGCCGGGCCACGCATAGCGTTTGAGTTGCCGAAGCGACGACGCCTTCAGGCGAGGTGCCTCAAGCCCATGCTCAACCGCGGCCTGGTGCAGGAAATACTCCGCGAGCATCCCGATGTCGCCGACACGTTCGCGCAGCGGCGGCAAGGACAAGGGCACCACGCAAAGGCGATGATAGAGATCGCGCCGGAAGCTGCCTGCGCGCACCAGCGCATCCAGCTCACGCACAGTGGCCGCCACCACACGCAGCGACGGCAGTTCGCGGTCGAGTTCTAAGGTCTCCAGGCAGCGCAGCAGGCCGGCCTGAGCCTTGGGCGCCAGCTCCGAGACCTCGTCAAGGAACAGCGTGCCGTGAGCGCGGCCACGTTCGCAGAGGGCCGGCAGGTCCGGGGCCTCGTCCAGACCGGCGCAGCGCACGCTCACGAATTGACCAGTCGCCCGCGGACTCCAGCGGTGCAGGCTGCGCGCGAGGATCTCCTTGCCGGTACCGCTCTCGCCGAGCAGCAGCAAGTTGACATCCGTCGCGGCGACCACCTTGGCCGCCTTCAGCAGCCGCCGCAGCTCGGGATCATCGCCGATCAAAGACTGTTCGCTCGTTGTATGCATGTCTCGCTCGTCACCAATCAGGCGTCACCATCCAGGTCAGGCATCACCATCCAGAGCGAGCCGTTGAGGAGGCGGCTCATGGCACCCCGACGGATAGTCGTACGGCCTGTACTTGCACAATCACTGCGCGATTATATCGACTGCGACCATAACGTAAACAGCCCAAGCCCCACCGCCGCAAGCCCGCCAACCAGGCGGGGCGCTCGCTTGCCCGCGAACCCCCGCATGCGGCCCGCCAGCAGACCGGCGCCGAGCATCACCGGCAGGGTACCGAGCCCGAACAGAGCCATGTAAACTGCGCCCCCGACGGCGCTCGATTGGGCGGGAGCAGCCAACAGCATGGCGTAGACCAAGCCGCGGGGCAGCCAACCCCAGACCATTCCGTAGAGTAGGGCGCGCACCCGAGTGCGCACCGGCAGTAGACGCCGCCCGACGGGTTCCAGGGTCCGCCACGGCGGTTCGCCGATCTGCTCGACACGAGCAAAGCGGGGGAACCAGCCGGCGATATAGAAGCCCACCGCAACGGCAAACACCGCGGCGGCGGCGCGCGGTAGCCAGACCGCCACCGCGGTGTTGACACTAGCGAACAGGAATGCGCCGAGCCAGCCCAATAACGCACCGGCCAGCGCGTAGCTCAGGATGCGGCCGCACATACCAACGCAATGCAGCGCACTCAAGAGACCGACCACCGGTGCCATCAGGTAGGCGATATTCACTCACATCAACCCGCAACGACCATCGGGAGCCACTGTCATGGATTCTCCAACGCTGGAACCTCACCTCATGAGTGTTCAGTCAACGAACCTTCAATTCATGGATTTTCTGAAGGCCAATCTCGACTATGCAATCATTGGGGTGCTTGGGTTCATGAGTTTTATCATGATCGCTTACGTCATCGAACGCACCATCTATCTCGGGCGCGTCGACACCAGCGGATTCGGCAATCTCCACGAGTTGGACATCGCGCTGACAAGGCATTTGGGCATTATTGCCACGATCGGCGCCAACGCGCCTTACGTGGGGCTGCTCGGCACGGTACTGGGCATCCTGATCACCTTCCACGACATCGGTCAGGGCGGCACCATCGAGACCGGCACCATCATGCTCGGCCTGGCGCTGGCGCTCAAGGCAACCGCTCTAGGCTTGGTGGTGGCCATCCCTTCGATCATCTTCTACAACGCGCTACTCCGCCGGGTCGAGGTGCTGACGGCGCGCTGGCAGTCGGCGCGCAGCAACAGTGGCCCCCAATGAAACGCATCGACAGCATCAACGTCATCCCGTTCATCGACGTCATGCTGGTGCTGCTCGCCATCGTGTTGGCGACCGCAACCTTCATCGTAGAGGGTCGATTAGAGATCAAGCTGCCAACTGCCGGGGGTGAAACCATCAGCGCGCCGCGGGAGCCGACCGAGATCGCCATCGATCGCGCTGGAGGGCTGTTCCTAGATGCCGAGCCGATCGCCGCGGAGGCGCTGTCAGCAAAGCTCGACGCGCTTGATCCAGAGACGCCGATCCGATTGCGGGTCGATACCGCGGCCCAATTCGGCGGTTTCGTCACCGTGATTGACATGCTCCAGACCCGTGGTCTGGAGCGCGTGCGGATCACGACCCGACAAGAGTGATGCCAGACATCGCACAAGACCATGCACCGGCCGGCGCACCGGCCTTCGATCGTAGCGCGAGCCCGGTCAACCGCTGCCGAGGCTGTCGAACGCTGGCGTTCGCGCTGTCGGCGCTGCTGCATGGGACCTTGGCAGCCGGTGTGCTGTGGTTTTGGGTCGAGCCCCCGGATGCTGAGGATGGCGAGCGCCCGGTGCCGGTCACGCTGGCGATGTTTGATGGGATGGGCGGCCCCAGGTTGGCGGCGGGAGACACCGGAGACGAGGCGGCAGAGGCGCGCGAACAGACGGCGGCAGCGATCCTGGAATCCAAGCCAGAACCCAGTTCGACCACAAGCCTGGCGCCTCAGCCGGAACCTGAGCCGGTGGCGCAGCCAACACTGGTTCCGATACCGCAGTCTGCCGTCACTCCCAGATCAAAGCCACAACCCAAGCCGGTCGCGAAACCGAAACCGAAACCGAAACCGAAACCGAAGCCGATTGCCAAACCTGAACCGAAACCTCAACCGGTCGCCAAACCGAAGCCAAAGCCGCGGCCCCAGCCCATCGTCAAAGCCAAGCGAGCTTCGCCACCGAAGGGCACCGGCGATTCCGCCAGGCGCAGCCAGTCGGCAACTGCCGCCGCAAAGCAGAGCGCGTCCGGCTCAGGCAACAGGGCTGCGGGCTCGTCAGCGTCCAGCGGCGCCTCGGCGGCGGCCAAGCGCAAGGCCGAGAGCCGTTACCTGAGCCAGTTACAACAGGCCATCGCGCGTCGCCGCTATTATCCGAACTCGGCGCGGCAGCGCGGCCTCACCGGCACGACCCGGGTGCAGTTCACCATCGCCGCCAATGGCCGATTCAGCGGCATTCGCGTGGTTGGCGGTTCAGGCTCCAAGGAACTCGACCGGGCGGCAAAGACCACAGTCAAACGTCTGGCAAGATTCAAACCGATCCCCAGGGTGGTCGGACGCAGCAGTTGGACCCTGCGCGTCCCCATCGTCTATCGGCTAAAGTGAGCCACAATCGGCTTAGTCGCACTAATGCGCTTGCGCATTCGGTATTGGTCGACGCAGGGGTCTTATAGTTTAGAGCAAGCACATCACGAGGAAATCGACATGGCAGCACCCGATCTTGAACCCACCCGCGCCCTGCAGCACGAACTGAATCATCACCCGATTTACGCGGAGATTAAGGATAGGCGCGACCTCCAGGTCTTCATGTCACATCATGTGTTCTCGGTCTGGGACTTTATGTCGCTGGTGAAACACCTACAAGAAGTGGTAGCGCCCACCACCACACCCTGGTTCCCCAGTGGCAACCCGGCCGAGCGCTACTTCATTAATCAACTCGTGCTCGAGGAAGAATCCGACTGCATCCAGACCGATACCGGCCGACGCTACAGCAGCCACTTCGAATACTACTGCGAGGCGATGGACGAGATCGGCGCCGACGGCGGGCTGGCCGGCCGTTTCTTGGAACAGGTCAAGACGCACGGTCTCGACGCGGCCTTGTACAGTGATTCGGTGCCGCTGCCTGCTCGCTACTTCACCGAAACCACGTTCTGCTTTATTCGCGAGAACAAACCCCACATCGCCGCGGCGGCGCTGGCCGTGGGCCGCGAGCGCGTGATCCCCGACATGTTTCGCCGTCTGCTCGACGGCATCGGCATTGGCCCGGATCAGGCGCCCGCATTCCATACCTACCTACAACGCCATATCCATTTGGACGAGGACTTCCACGGGCCACTGTCGCTGCAATTGCTCGAAGCCCTATGCGAGGATGACCCGCGGCGCCTGGAGGAGGCGGCGACCGCCGCCGAAGAATCGGTCTGTGCGCGTATCCGTTTCTGGGACGGTGTCATGGAGGCAGTTCGCGCCAACCGCGGCTAACTTGGTTCATATTTGGGCCATCTCCAAAAGGTGGAACCTTTGTTTGTTTATAGTCATTGCCCTATGATTTTCACGATAGCGTGATTCATTGGAAATCACTCTTGTCGGCGGCATAACGCACACTATTAGTAGAAAATTCAAAGCAACGAGGTCAAGAAATGAGCATCAGCGTACCCGTAGACGGCGAAGGTTTTTTGGTCAACCGAGATGACTGGACGGAGCAACTTGCCACCGAGATGGCCGCGGCCGACGAGTTCGAGATGTCCGATCAGGTAATGCAGTTTATCCGCGACGCGCGCACCATGTATGATGACGATGGCGTCGTGCCGCCGATACGCATCTTCGCGAAAAAGCAGGGCGTCAGTACCAAAGAGTTGTACAGCATCTTTAAGAAAGGCCCAATGAAACTGATCTGCAAATGGGGCGGACTGCCCAAACCCACCGGCTGCGTTTGACGCCAGACCGCACCCAGGCTGACACTAGACTCAACGCAGGTCATCAGCAGCAACACCCGTTCAACAATAACAGCTTTAATCCAATTAACACTACAGCCCCCTCCGACAGCGCCAGCGCCAAATCGACGGCGTCCGCTTCTCGGCGTTGGGCCGCGTCAATGGTCCTCCCGCAAGCGCTGCTGGCGCAGACGCTGAACGCGGCCATTGAGCCGAGCGGCACGGTCGCCGCAATTCCAGCGTCGGTCGCTATCGGGATCTGCTGGTTCATGTTATGGATTATCTGGGCACTGGTCCGCAGCAACCGACGCCTTGGCACAGAACTCAGGCAACGCCGCGAAACCGAGGAATCGCGGCAAAGGGGCATCGCTCCCATGACCCAGGCCGAGGCGGAGGCCTTTTTCGAGCCTTATATTAAACTGGAGGCGCAGGTACAAGAGCGCACGGAAGCGCTGCGACGCAGCCGTGAGGAACTCCAAGCCATCCTCGACAACTCGCCAGCACTGATTCACGTCAAGACCGCCAAAGGCCACTACTCGCTGGTGAACTACCGCTGGGCCGATCTTGCCGGCATTTCCGTCGATCAGGCGGTGGGTCGCAGCGATGCGGAGTTGTTTCCAGCCGCCATCGCCGATGCGCTACGGCGAGACGACCGGCTGGTGCTCGAACGCGGCGAGCCCTCGCAATACGAGGAGACACGTGAGCGCGGCGGCAGGCAACAGGTGTTTCACACCTACAAGTTTCCTCTACTCAACGATCTTGGCCAACCCTACGGGGTCTGCGGCATCTCCCACGACATCACCGAGATGAAGCACGCCGAGGCGGAACTGCGGCGAGCGCGCGACTTGGCAGAAGCGGCCAGCCGGGCAAAATCCGCGTTTTTGGCCAACATGAGTCATGAGATCCGCACGCCAATGAACGCGATTCTAGGCATGACTAGTCTCGCGTTAAACACCGAGTTGACCCCACGTCAGCGCAACTTTATCGAAAAGGCGCACCGCTCCGCCGACTCGCTGCTGGGCATCATCAACGACATCCTCGACTTCTCAAAGATCGAGGCCGGCAAGTTGGCGATCGAATCCACCGCATTCCGGCTAGACCAGACATTGGAGGACCTGAGCGATGCCATCGGCTTGAAGGCGGAAAGCAAGGGGATCGCACTGCGGTTCGATGCCGACCCGGCCATCCCAGCGACAATGATTGGCGATCCGCTGCGTTTGGGCCAGATCCTGATCAACCTTGGCAACAACGCCGTGAAGTTCACCGATCAGGGCGAAATCATCGTCAAAGTGCGCCTAATCGAGATGAAAGCTACCCGGATGATGCTGCAATTCTCCATCAGCGACACCGGCCCTGGGTTGTTGCCGGAGCAGCAAGCAACGCTGTTTCAGTCGTTCTCGCAGGCGGACAGTTCGACGACGCGCCGATTCGGCGGCACCGGCCTGGGTCTTGCCATTTCCAAGCGCCTGAGCGAGCTGATGGGGGGGCGGATTTGGGTCGAGAGCAGAGTCGGCAAGGGCAGTGTATTCCATTTCACGGTGCAGCTATCACGCCAGCCGGCCGGCGCCGACCCTAGGCTTGCGAGCCCCATCGCCAATAGCGGTGGTCGCGCCCGAAAGCCCCGCCGCGAAGGCCCTAGGCAGGCCGATCCCAGACACATTGCGCATCTGCGTGGCGCGCACATGCTGTTAGTAGAAGATCATGCCATCAACCGGGAGTTGGCCTTGGAGCTCCTGTCCTCGGCCGGCGTTGTGGTCGACCTCGCCACCGACGGCTTCGAGGCGGTCGAGCAGGCGCGCGAACACCCTTACGACGCCGCTCTGATGGACATCCAAATGCCGGGCATGGACGGCTACGAGGCCACCCGACAGATCCGCAACATGCCCGAACGCAAGGGCCTGCCCATCATCGCCATGACCGCCAACGCGATGCCCGCCGACCGAGAGCAGGCGATTGATGCCGGGATGAACGACTATATCGCCAAACCGATCGACATTCACGAGTTGTTTGCAAAATTGGCCCAATGGACCGGGATCGACGAGGCGCCCACGCCGCCGCCCACATCGAACCCGGTCCCAATTTCGAACCCAAACGGCCCACCGGACTTGCCGTGGCTACCGCCGACAACGCTAGTCGACAGCGCCGCGGGGCTACTCGCCATCGGCAACGACCGCGACCTTTACCAATCCATGCTCGCACGATTCCGAGACCAGTATCGCGGCTTCTCGCGGGAGTTCAGCGCCGCCCGGCACAGTCCTGATCCATCAGAGGCCACGCGCTACGCCCATACGCTGAAAGGAATCGCGGCGACCCTTGGAGCGACATCCATCCGTGCGGGCGCGGCGGAGCTTGAGGCAGCCTGCCGCGACGGCGCCGAGTCGCAACGCATCAGCGACATTGCAACAGGGTTGGATGGCGAATTGGCACAGCTGACAACACTGCTGGAGCAGCTACCGACGCGACCGTCGATGTCAGGGGACGGTGACGCCGATCCTGCGGCACCGATGATGTCTGCGTCGGAATCATCATTGACGGAGGCCGAAATCGCTCACTGCCTGAGCCTCGCGCGCCAGCTCGAACAACTACTGGCCGACAACGATGCCGCCGCGTTATCGGTCGCCACCACAGTTGCTCAGTTGGTCGACCCCGACAGCCGGTTCGGCGAACGCATTCACGCACTTGGCGAACAGATCCAGGACTTCGAGTTCGGCGCCGCCGCCGCCGCGTTGCCGGAGATCATCACCGAGTTGCAACAGCTGACACCATCGCCACAGGCGCCGGCACCAGCGGCCGAGTGGGACAGCACGGAGGCGCTGTTTGAGCACCTGCGCGAACTTATTGATGACGACGATGCCGCGGCCGCCGATCTGTTGCCGCGGCTCCGTGCCATGGCCCGCGCCCCGTCACAGCAGGCGCTGTTACAGCAAATGGCTGGGCAAATCGACGAATTGGAGTATAGCCAGGCCCGCGAGACACTCGATACCCTGCGTGTCCAACTCTCGGGCTTCGAAGGTTCACAACGCTGACAGTCTAAGCAACCCACGCTGTCCGAGCTTCGTCAGCATGGCCACAATACGATCGAGCAGTGACCCTCTGCTGATTGTTGTCGTCTGCGGACAACGCCTCACACAGCTGCAGGTGGTGTCCCTTCAGCTTCTCGCAATACCGGGAGGCCCAACCGACACACTTGATGGCCGCACGGTAGACGTCGCGCTCCTCATGGCCAAATGCCATATAGCAGCTTCTCTCTCGATTCCGATTCCGATAGCGACCCCGACCCCGGTTGCGCTCCGCCCACCAATACCAGGCTTATGTTGCCCGATCACCCGCCGCAACCCGCTCCGGCGGCGCGGCCTTGCCATCAGCGCCATAGCAAAGGCCATTGGAAAGCGCGATCAGCACGCCCTCCCGCAGGGGCTCCCACAACTCGTCAGTCAGTGGCACAGTAGCGACCAGCGCCACGTCCTGACGCACCGTCGACAGGATCACGCCCGCCTCCGCCAGTTCGGAGGCCGCGCGCCAACAGCAGCGTTGCAGTAGATACAGACCGGGAGAACGCAGACATCCGTCCAACTGCGTGCGCTTGTCAGCGTGCACAAAGAGCGCGTCCGAGTCCGCGTAAATAAAATTGGCTGGCCCCAACTCGCGCAACTCCTGCGCATAGGCGGAGATGACAGACATGCGCGCCGCCAGCGGCGGAAACTGACCGGCGGGGAGTTCATCCCACAGCGGCGCGATGCGCGCCAGCAATGCACAGAAGGCTAGCTCGGAGTCGGAGTCACCGATGGGCCGGATGGGTCCCACCGGTCGCGGCCGGTCAAGCAGCGACGGCAGATCGCCGTTATGCGCAAACACATGCATGCGCCCGCCCAACTCGCGCGCGAAAGGCTGCGTGTTGCGCAGCGAGCGGTCCCCGACAGTGGCAAGCCGGATGTGCGACAAGGCCATACGCGTGCGCAGACCCAGGCGCTCGGTGAAGTGCATCAGCGAACTCTCGCTGGCCGGGCGCGGCTCGCGCAGCAGCAAACAATCAGGCCCCTCATAAAAGGCGACCCCCCAGCCGTCGCGATGCGGACCCTCGGCACCACCATGCCGAGCAAGACGTTCCAGCGAAAAGCCCAGGGTCGCCGGCACCCGGCTGGACATGGCAAACAGTTCACACATAGCGGAAAATAAAGCGTCTTTTGCGAGGCGATGGCTTGGATCATTGAGCGCTCTCGTCGATCTGGTGCGCTACCTCAATAGCATAGACGAACAGGGCACAGGCCGAGCCCTCAGGCGCCCAGTCTACCCTTTATAGACACACAGTCGTCGATTCGGCCATAGGCGTTGATGCCGTATTCGCTTTCACGCGATACCAAGCTGGCGCTATCATCGGGCGCATCACATCCGGCGGGGTCACTTCAGCCCGAAATGCCGGAACCTATACCCGGCGACGCACTGATCTTCTCTATGGACCCCAAGTCTTTCGTTTACTCCGCCGTCTTGCTGCTGCTCGTCGCCGCGGTGGCTGTGGCACTCTTCCGGCACTTTGGGCTGGGCTCAATCCTGGGCCTGCTGGTGGCTGGGATCTTGATCGGTCCGCACACGCCGGGGCCGTCGGTGACGAGCCACGTCGACGACCTACGTCACTTCACCGAGCTTGGTGTGGTCTTGCTGCTGTTCGTGATCGGGCTGGAGATGCACCCGCGTCGGCTCTGGGAGATGCGCCGCATGCTGTTCGGGCTCGGCTCGTCGCAAATCCTGCTATCCGGGCTGGCGCTGGCCCTGTACTTTCGACTGTTTTTCGATAGTTGGCCGGTCGCCGCACTGATCGGTCTCAGCCTGGCGCTGTCGTCGACGGCGCTGGTGATGCAGGCCCTCTATGAACAGGGCGAAATCGCCACCCATCATGGCCAGACCGCATTCGCGATCCTGCTGATGCAGGACCTGGCCGTGGTGCCGATGATCGCGCTCATGCCGGTCATCGCCCACACCGGACCGCTGCCGTCGGACCTGTCGTTATTGGAGCAGCTCGGGATGATCGGGCTGATGTTGGCCCTGGTACTGATCGGCGGTCGCTATCTGGTGCCGTTCGTGCTCGACCTGATGGCGCGACAATACAATCGCGAGGCGTTCTTCCTAGTGGTCATGGCCGCGGTCTTCATCGCCGCCTGGGCCATGGAAACGGCCGGCATGTCGATGGCGCTCGGTGCCTTCCTGATGGGCATTATGCTCTCGGGTTCGCGCTACAGCGTGCAGATTGGCGCCAGCGTTGAGCCCCATAAGGGGTTGCTGATGAGCCTGTTTTTCGTCGCCGTGGGCATGTCCGTTGATCTCGGCGTGCTGGCCGATCAGCCGCTGCGCTTCGCGATGCACCTGTTTGCGCTGTTGACCATCAAGCTGACGCTGATCTACCTGCTCTGCCGTGGATTCGGCAGTCCGCGCGCGGTGGCGTTGCGGGTGGCCTTTCTACTGGCACAGGCCGGGGAGTTCGGCTTTGTACTCTTCGGCGCCGCGAAGGCACTCGGCATCATCGACGACCTTGTCTTCATCATGGCGGTATCCGTTATCTCGCTCAGCATGCTGCTGACACCCCTGCTAAGCAAGCTAGGGGGTCTGTTGGCCAACCGGGCTGCCAAGTCCGGCGACGAGGTGCACGAACGCTTTCGCTATCAGCCCGACGATGACGAACAGGGACCGCGGGTGGTCATTTGCGGCTACGGGCGGGTGGGACATACCATCGGCGCTATCCTGACTGCGCACGGCATCCGCTACGTCGCATACGACGGCAACGCGGCGTTGGTTGCAAGCTGGCGCAGCCAAGGCTACCCGGTCTATTTCGGCGATATCTGCGATCCGCACCTGCTCGACGCCTCAGGCGTTGAGCAGGCGGACCTGGTCGTGCTGACCCTCGACAACGCCCAGGCCGCGGTCACGGCCACGACCCTGATCCGCGCCCGTGCGCCGCACAGCATCATTGTCGCCCGCGCCCGCGACCTGATGGCCTGCGACGCCCTTTACCGAGCCGGCGCCAATAAGGCCCTGCCGGAAGCAGTGGAGGCCAGCCTGCGACTCGCCGCCGAGACGCTGGAAGGTCTCGGCATCTCCGAGCACGAAACTGCAACCACACTCAGCGATGCGCGCGGCGCCGACTATGCCTTGGTGCGCTCGAAACTGGAGGTGATCCCGGCCATTCCGCCGATCTCGGATAGCGGCAAGGACAACTAGCGCAAACGCCGCACAGGTCAAGCAACAAGGCGCCTTGGTCTCGGCGGCCTGAGCCAATAGCTCGCTACAGGTCAGGGATGTCGATTGCCGCATGCAGCGGGGCCGTCTCCTTGTACAACAACTCTTGTTCCGGAGTCGCCTCGGCCTGATACTGCGCCTTCCAGTCGCCATAGGGCATGCCGTAGATGGCCTCGCGGGCCTGCTCGTCGGTCAAAGCGACGCCTCGCTCGCGAGCAGCAGCTAGGTACCATTTGGATAGGCAGTTTCGACAGAAGCCGGCCAGGTTCATCAGGTCGATATTTTGCGCATCAGTGCGTTGTTGCAGGTGCGCGATGAGACCGCGGAAGGCCGCCGCCTCAACTTCGGTTCGGGTGGGATCATCCATCGGGTTCTCCTCGAATTATTGAGCTGTCTCGCCGAGCCAGGGCGGCAATCGGCGCAAAGGATGGCGGGCTGCTGAGGCCGCGGGCAGAAAGTAGCGGCTCGCCTAAGAAAAAATGAGGGTCACAGCAACACGAGCAAGCCATCAGGACCAACAATCACAGGTCGCAGATGCGATTTCTGGGCTGATCGTCGCGCACCGGACACAGCGTAAGACGAAGGTCGACGCCGATTTGGCGCACATCGACGATGCGCAGCGCGATTCGCTGTTCCATGCGTGTAAACCCCGACAAATGAAGCAGCCCGCGGGCATCGCTGCCCATCAGATGCGGCGCCTGATAGATCAGCAGTTCGTCCACGAGACCAGCCTGCATGGCCGCGCCCGCCAGGGTCGGTCCAGCCTCAATCAGCACCTCGTTGATCTCCCGCTGGGCCAGATAGCAGAGCAGCACGTACAAATCGACACGGCCGTCAACGTCGGCGGGAAATACCTGCACCTCGGCGCCGGCGGCATTGGCACGAGCGATGGCCCGCGGGCTTTCCTCACAGGTAGCCACCAGCGTCGCGCCCGGCAGTTGCAGCATGCCCGCCTCGACCGGCATACGCAGCCGGCTGTCGATCACCACCCGCAGCGGCTGGCGCGGCGGCTCGTCAGGCCACAACGCCGGGAATTGGTCGGCGCTCAGGCGCACGTTCATGGAAGGATCATCGGCCAATACGGTTCCGATACCGGTCACGACCGCGGACGAGCGCGCCCGCAGCAGATGGACGTCGCGGCGTGCGTCATCGGACGTGATCCAGCGACTCTCGCCGCTCGCCATGGCCGTGCGTCCATCCAGGCTGGCGGCAAGCTTGCAACGCACGTAGGGCAAGCCGCCGCGCATGCGCTTCTCGAAACCGGGGTTCAGGGCACGAGCGGCCTGCTCCAGCACGCCGGTGCTGACCGCGATACCGGCCGCGCGCAGACGTCCGAGGCCACGGCCTCGAACGATAGGATTAGGGTCCTCCATGCCAACCACCACGCGCGCGACGCCAGCTTCGATCAACGCATCCGTGCAGGGTGGTGTGCGGCCATGATGGCAACAGGGCTCAAGTGTGACATACGCAGTGGCGCTGCGTGCGGCATCGCCAGCCACATCAATGGCATTGCGCTCTGCATGCGGCTCGCCGGCGCGACGGTGAAAGCCCTCGCCCACCACCACGCCGTCTCGCACCAGCACGCAGCCGACGCGGGGATTGGGGTCAGTGGTATAGAGTCCGCGCCGCGCGAGCCGCACGGCCCGCGCCATATAGCGCAGATCGTCCCGCGAAGTCACGATTTCGGGTCCAGCCCCTCAAGCAGGTCTAGTTGGGCGCGTTTCGCTTCCGGCGTCGGGTGGCGTTCCAGCCGTTCTATTTCCTCGCGGAATGCCGCCACGTCCTCGAATTTCCGATACACCGACGCAAAGCGCACATAGGCCACTTGATCCAGCCCGCGCAGTTCATCCATGACCAATTCACCGATGCGTCGCGACGTGACCTCGCCCTCGCTGCTGCCAAGCAGGGCACGGTTGATGCGCGAAACGGCCGCCTCGACCTGCTCGGTGCTGATTGGGCGCTTTTCCACCGCGCGCAGGATGCCGGAACGGAGTTTGCGGCCGTCGAAAGGCACGCGGCTTCCATCGAGCTTGACCACGCGCGGCAGATTCAGCTCGGCACCCTCGTAAGTGGTGAAGCGTTCGTTGCAGACGACGCAACGCCGGCGGCGACGCACCTGATCGCCGTCGCCGGACAGGCGGGAGTCCACTACCTTGGTGTCTTGGGCGCCACAGAACGGACAGCGCATCTGGTTTGCGGGATCGCTTCGCTGGACGTGCTCTGAATTGGGCCCTGCCCTACTGGCTGCTGCCGTAGACCGGAAAGCGCGCGCAGAGTGCCAGTACCTTGGCCTTCGCGGCATCAATGGCCGCGGCATCACCGCGGGCGTCAATCACATCGCACATCCAGCCCGCCAAGTCACGAGCCTCATCGAGACCGAAGCCGCGCGTAGTGATGGCGGGCGTGCCGACGCGGATGCCGCTGGTGACGAAAGGCGACTGCGGATCATTCGGCACGGCGTTCTTATTGACCGTAATGTTGGCGGCTCCGAGCCAGGCATCGACATCTTTCCCGGTCAGGCCCTGTTCTATAAAGCTGACTAAAAACAGATGGTTGTCGGTACCGCCAGAGATCAGTTCATACCCCCGCGCCAGGAACACCTCGGCCATGGTCTGGGCGTTCAGTACCACGTGGCGCTGGTAGTCCTTGAAGCCAGGCTCAAGCGCCTCCTTGAACGCAACCGCCTTGGCAGCGATGACGTGCATCAGCGGACCGCCTTGGATGCCGGGGAAGACTAACGAGTTGAACTTTTTCTCTAGGTCAGGATTGGACTTGGCCAAGATCAGGCCGCCGCGGGGACCGCGCAGGGTCTTGTGCGTGGTCGTGGTTGTCACATCGGCAACCTGTACCGGGCTCGGATACACCCCGGCCGCGACCAACCCCGCCACATGCGCCATGTCGACCATCAGATAGGCGCCAACCTCGTCGGCAATGTCGCGGAAGCGCTGCCAGTCGACCACTCTTGAGTAGGCCGAGAAACCGGCGATGATCATGCGCGGCCTATGCTCGCGGGCCAGAGATTCGACCTGGGCGTCATCAATCTCGCCGGTGACTGGGTCGAGACCGTATTGCACCGCGTTGTAGAGCTTGCCGGAGAAATTGGGCTTGGCGCCATGGGTCAGATGACCGCCGTGAGCCAGGCTCATGCCCAGCACGGTATCGCCCGGCTGGCACAGCGCCATAAACACCGCCGCGTTGGCCTGAGAGCCCGAGTGGGGCTGCACGTTGGCATAGTCGGCTCCGAACAAGGCTTTAGCTCGCTCGATCGCCAAATGCTCGGCAACGTCGACGTACTCACAGCCACCGTAGTAGCGCTTGGCCGGATAGCCCTCGGCGTACTTATTGGTCAAGACCGAGCCCTGTGCCTCCATCACCCGCGGGCTGGCATAATTCTCAGAGGCGATCAACTCGACGTGCTCCTCCTGCCGACGCTCTTCGTCGCGAATGGCCTGAGCGAGTTCGTCGTCATATCCGGCGATCTGCATCTTGGTGTCGAACATCGGAACCCCCGAGTTTGGAAAAGCCGATAATGATACCGCGTTTACGGCACCCTCGTCATGACGCCGTTTGACCGATACTGTCTATTTGTCGAACTTGCGCCACGCTTGACGCGAACCAACCCGGCGGTTCCTGCTAGAATTCCAGCCGAACCAAGACACCCGCCCAGGCCGCGTCGCGGCCTTCATCACCTTTAGACGTTGGAGGACTCAAAATCATGTCCAAGCTTTTTTCCGCGGAGTGGATGAACGCACTCAAAGACGCCTGGAATAATGATCCCGATGTCAGCGGAAAGCTGGCCGAGATCGGTTTCAATTCCATCATCACCTGCGGCTTCAAGGATGAGGAAGACCCGCGCGGCGTGTTTGTGGTTGAGAACGGCATTTGCACACGCGCTGGCGACTGGGGCGGCGAGAGCCCGGACTGGGACATGCGCGCCGATATGAAGGACTGGCTCAAGTGGGTTGAGAAGGGAATCGGCATGATGGGCATGGGCACCGCATACGCCACCGGTAAGCTCAAATTTAAACATGGCGACTATGCAGCAATGATCAAAGACCCGCGCATGGCCGGCCCATTCGTCAGAAGCTTCAACCTGATGAAGCAGATCGGTGCCGACGAGTTGGGTTAGCGCTTAGGCCTGCCTAACGAAATGGCCCAAGCCCGCGCAAGCGGGCTTTTTTTTGCTTACCGTTTTTGTGGATAAACGAAGCCCGTCGCTGTCGCACCGAAAAGCCTTGGCGCCAGCGGATCGGCGATCAGCCAGAGCGCCAAGATATTGCGAAATGTCAGGGAAGATGTAACGAAAGTATTGCAATATGTACAGCCACACAGGAATCAGGGAATCCTGCGTTCCGGCACCTGTCAAGCAGCCTGGTTGCCTCAGCCCAAATCCGATCTAAAGATTTGGTGAAGAGATCCGGTCAACGTCGATCCGGTCCACAAAGTTGGGTCCATCACGATCCGGTCCTTTTGTCTGTTGGCCCCGCAAATGGCCCACAGTCGATCCTCGGAGCTCAATCATGAAGGCCTCGATAGGCATGCTTGTTTTCTCATTTGTGATCGCGCTGACCAGCGTCGGGGTCGGGGCGCGTGATATTTGGCCAACACCGCCGGTCATGGACGCCAAGCCAACGCAAGTCTCCGGCCCGCTGCGAGGCGGCACCGCGGACCACAGCAAATTCGAGGAACTGAAGGGCATCTTTCTTTCCGGCCCTGAGGTGACGCAGGCCTGTCTCGGCTGTCACACCGAGGCGGGAAAGCATTTCATGCACAATATCCACTGGACTTGGTCGTATAAGGACCCGGACACCGGCCAACAACTCGGCAAACGCTATCTAATCAATAACTTTTGCACCAACTCGCGCGGTAACGAAGGCATGTGCGCACAGTGCCACGCCGGCTACGGCTGGAAGGACGAGACCTTCGACTTCAGCGATGAGAGCAACATTGACTGTCTCGTCTGCCATGAGACGACGGGCACCTACTACAAGACACCCAACACCCAAGGAAGCCCGGCCTGCTCGGTGATGTTCGAGGGCAAGCCACCCATCGACCTGGCGGCTGTTGCCCAGAGCGTAGCCCTGCCCAGGCGCGCCAACTGCGGTACCTGCCACTTCAACGGCGGCGGTGGCGACAACGTCAAGCACGGCGATCTCTCCTCTGCATTGAATGCACCGCCACGAACGCTCGACGTGCACATGGGCGAGGACGGTCTCAACTTTGCCTGCACCGCCTGCCATATTACCAACAGACACGTCTGGGCCGGCAGCCGCTACCATGTTATTTCCAAGGACACCGAGGGCACCGGAAAGCCCGGCCAACGCACCGATGTCGCCACTTGTGAATCCTGCCATGGTCTGGCGCCACACCCAGTCGACTCGCTGGCCCAGTTCAAACTCAACGACCACGTGCAGAGCATCGCCTGTCAGACCTGCCATATCCCCGAATTTGCCCGCGGCGGCGTCGCCACCATCGTTGACTGGGACTGGCGTACCTCCGGCAAGATCAAGAACGGCGAGGGCTACCACGAGGAAAACTACATCCAGGGCAACGGTGATCGTCGCTACACCTACAAATCCATTAAGGGTGATTTCACCTATGGTGAAGAACTGATCCCCGAATACGACTGGTTCGACGGCCAGATGGTCTACACCACCATCGACACCAGGTTCGACCCGCAAGCCGAATCCATCGAGATCAACGGGTTCGGCGGCTCACGCGAGGACGAACGCTCGCGCATCTGGCCGTTCAAGCGCATGCATACCTGGCAGCCCTACGACAAAGGCAAGGGCACGCTGGTCTACACGCATCTGTGGGGTGAAGACGATGCGGCCTACTGGGGCAACTACGACATGGGCGCCGCTATCGCCAAGGGTATGGCCGACTTTGGGCTCGACTATTCAGGCGAGTTCGGCTTTATCCAGACCATCTCTTGGTGGCCCATTACACACATGGTCGCACCGAAAGAGGACGCGCTCGGCTGCGGCGACTGCCATACCCCGCGGAATAGCCGTCTGGCCTCGGTGGAAGGTGTCTATATGCCCGGTCGTGACCATAACCGCTGGCTCGACATCATCGGCACCTTAGTCGTTGCCGGCACCCTAGCCGGCATCATCATCCACGCTCTGGTCCGATTCTTCTCGTCTAAGCCAAACGGGGAGCAACGCCGATGACAATGCAACGCGTCAAGATCTTCAGCCTGTTTGAGCGTTTCTGGCATTGGACGCAAATGCTGCTCATCTTCAGCCTGCTCCTCACCGGCTTCGGCCTGCACGGCTCCCACAACATCTTCGATTTCGAAGACGCCGTCACGCTGCACACCGGCGCCGCGCTTGCGCTGCTGTTGCTGTGGATCTTTAGTATCTTCTGGCTCTTCACCACCCGCACCTGGCGCCACTTTGTGCCGACAATTATTGGCCTCTGGGGCGTGCTGCGCTTCTACGGCTATGGCATCTTCAAGAGCGAACGCCATCCCTACCGCAAGGCCTATTGGCGTAAGCACAACCCCTTGCAGGCACTGGCTTACCTGATGCTCAAGATCGTGCTGTTTCCGGCCATCTGGATCTCCGGCCTGGCCTACCTGTTCTACTTTAGCTGGCGCGATGTCCCTCATGCCACACAGTGGCTGAACGGCGTCGCACTGGTGCACACGGCGGCCGCCTTCGCGATCCTCACCTTTGTGCTGATCCACGTCTATATGCTGACCACCGGTCACTCTTTCCGCGACCACTTGATGCCCATGATCAACGGCTTTGACGAGGTTAACCTAAGCCCGGAAGAAGAGGCTTATCTGCGCCAAGACCAGCCGGCCGACATCAGCTGATCAAGCGCCTAATCGCAGGCTGATCCGGGAGACCGCACCCGGATCGGCCTGCGTATCTCGCCGCCTGCCCAGGCGCGTTATGTCATTTTGCTATGCTAATGTTAACGGGGCATCCGCACTCCAGCGACAGAGCCGCACAGGTCAGCGTAATTCGACAATTTAGGGCACATTAGGACGGTTGGGGTCGCAAATTGACCTGCCCTGCCCCAGCATGCGTGCGCCCTGGCGAAGCCCGATCATCGGCCGTGGTCGGCTGGCTGGTCACAATTGCAGGACGCTTCCGCGGAGGGCTTGGGCATGGCCCGGCGATTGCTGCACTTAAGCAGCTGGAGGGCCGACAGTCGCCGTCGGGTTGGGGCAATGGGCAAACCAAAGCTAGAGGGTTTTACACTGATTGAGCTGATGGTGGCGGTCGCTGTGATCGGCATCCTGGCCGCGCTTTCGATAGCGTCTTATCAAGACTACGTCATTCGCGCGAGATCCGTTGACGGTTACGCGCAATTTACTGCACTGAAGCCCAGAATCGGAGAGTTCTACTTTAGCACGGGCAGGCTGCCGGCCAACTTCAGCGACCTTGGCCTACCCGCTGCAACCGGCACGGCGCATGGCGGCGATACCGCGCCATACGAGACCGTGTTTGGCGTACCAAGTCAGGTTTGGAGCGACGTGGAATATCAGCCCAAGACCGCAAACGGCGAGTCATATTATGTCTTCGTGCTGCGCTCCGCGTTACCGGACGACATCGGCTTACACATCCAGATCAAACACGACGGCGGCCAGGTGCGCTTTCGTTGCACGGTCAACGGGCAGTCAGACCGTGCCGCTTATGTCCCGGCGAACTGCCGCGACGGCCTCGTCACCGAATGGGACTGGTAGTTGCCAACGCACGGTGCATTGCCACTCGAAGGACGAACACGAATGCGACAACCATAACCACCACGACAAGGACAACGAACAGTCTGCTGTCGTCGTTGGTCTGGGGCATTGCCTCGCTGGCAGTTATGACTCACTGCCGCTGAAGAGGCCGAATCGCTCCCAAGGGTGGCCCTCCCAACGAACGCCAGCTAGGCGCCCATCACAGACAGACAGACCGGCTACCGCGCCTAGCTCAGCGTCGACCAACACCAGAGGCACATAGGGCCTGATCCAGCCCGGCACGCCGGCTTGCTGGAATAGTTTTTTGAGACCGCGGTGAAAGTCCGCGCCTGCACCCTGGTCGGTTCGGCAGCGCAAACCTGGGCGTCGGAAGCAGACGCTCAGCAGACCCTCGGCCTCAAACCCGCTAGGCAGGCAGAGCCGACCGAGTGGCGCGGGCAACTGGAGCGGCAGCTGTCGGTCTAGCTGGATGACTTGGTCAGGCACCGGCGGCAGCGGCAAAAGCGCGTACAGGTCATCTCGATAGCGGCGGATTTCGCAGCCTCGCCAGGCCACCAGCGGCGCCCGATCCGCGGCCGCTGGCATCAACTCACAAATGATCCGGCGTATCCGATCACTGCTTGGCAGTTGAAAGCCTTCCCGTACTAGCCAACGGCGCAGCACCAGCCGACGGCGCGGCTCCGGCAACTTGCTCAGCTTCTGAATGGACAGCGTACCGGGCCGCGCGCCTGGAACCAGCTCCAGTAACTCATCCGCCAGACCATCCAGCAATGACGCCGCCTCAGCACTATGGGTGGCGGAGCGTGCCAGGCTCAGATCGCACGCTGGCCAGCGCGAGCGGAGCCGGGGAAGGACCTGATGTCGGAGCAGGTTACGGTCAAGGCTCACATCGCAGTTGCTTGGGTCTTCGACCCAAGAAAGTCCCGCTTGCCGGGCGTAAGTCTCTAGATCGGCTCGGCCGAACGCCAGGAGCGGTCGCACCAGCAGGCCGACGCCGAGCCGAGATCGCGCAGGCATAGAGGCCAACCCATGCACACCGCTACCACGCAGCAGGGCCAACAACAGGGTCTCGGCCTGATCGTCGCGATGTTGGGCGGCGGCCACTGCATCGCCGGGTTCGAGCCATTTTGCGAACGCCGCGTAGCGCGCTGAACGGGCGACGGCCTCCAAGCTCTCGCCCGCTTGCCTGTGTAGCACCAAAGGGCATTCGATCAAAGGCACGCCGAGCCGCGCGCACTGCATGCGGCAGTGGCAGGCCCATTGGGCTGATTGGGCGTGGAGTCCATGATCAATGTGGATCGCGCGCAACTCACGGCCGAAGACCTTAGGACCGGATGCGCCAGCAGCTGCGTGGCGCCCTACCTGAGAAAGCGCCACCGCAGCGTGCAACAGGACGCTTGAGTCAAGGCCGCCGCTGTAGGCAATCCAGAGCCGCCCGGCATCCAGTGCTGATTCCGAGACAGACCTCGAACCCGACCTAAAGCCCACTGGGTACATCTCAAGCAAAGCGCTCAGGCTGCATTCCAGAGCCTCAGCCGTGAAGCCCTCGGGCCGTCGCGTCATGCCGGATACCCCGCGCCTCAGCCCCATCCGGATGCGTCGGCGGTCATGCGCGACCCCATGCCGTTGGCCGACAGCTCAATCCTTCACGCGACCGAACGAACGGATGCGTTCGTAGCGCGCATTAACCAACTGCTCGATGGACATCGACTCAAGCTGCGAAAAGCTCTCGATCAGCGTGCGCTTCAGCGTCTCCGACATGGTATCGACGTCGCGATGGGCGCCGCCGAGCGGCTCCGGCACAACCGCGTCGACCAGGCCGAAGTCGTGCAGCTTGTCCGACGTGATGGCCATGGCCTCGGCCGCAAGCTGGGCCTTCTCGGCGCTTTTCCAAAGGATAGACGCACAACCCTCCGGGGAGATGACCGAATAGGTGCTGAACTGAAGCATGATAAGGCGATCGCCGACACCGATGGCGAGCGCACCACCGGACCCCCCCTCCCCTGTCACGGTGGCGATGATTGGTACCCGCAGCCCAGCCATGACCTGCAGATTGCGCGCGATCGCCTCGCTTTGGCCGCGCTCTTCAGCACCGACGCCGGGATAGGCCCCTGGGGTGTCGATGAAGGTAAAGATTGGCAGCCCGAAACGCTCTGCGAGCTGCATCAGCCGAAGCGCCTTGCGATAGCCTTCAGGCCGCGGCATACCAAAATTGCAGTGGATCTTTTCCTTGGTATCGCGCCCCTTTTGGTGCCCTATGACGGCAACGGACCGGCCGTCGAGGCGCGCCAACCCACCCACGATGGCGGGGTCGTCGGCAAAGGCCCGGTCGCCATGCAGCTCTTGGAAGTCATCAAAGACTCGGCGCACATAGTCGCGAAAATAAGGTCGCTGCGGATGGCGCGAGAGCTGCGAGACCTGCCAGGGCGTCAAGGACGAGAAGATCTGCTGCGTCAGCGCACCGCTCTTGGTCTCGAGATGCTTGATCTCTTCGGCAATATTGAGCTCGTTGTCATCGCCGACATGACGCAGCTCTTCGATCTTTGCCTCAAGTTCGGCGACCGGCTGTTCGAAAGGTAGAAAGTTGAGGTCCATAGAAACATGATTTTAACCGAGCGCAGCCCGCGGCGACAGTGCGGTTTCAAACTTTTGCACCGACGCTTGTCGGCATGACGCATGAGAGCAAGCGATGACAACCGACAGTTAACCTTGATCAGACATCACGACCACCTTCAACCTGATCTGACCGCTCGACGTCGCCATCGGCGTCGGCATCATGTATCGCCACTTTGATCTGCTTTGCAGGTTTCACCCCGTCGCGAGCGTCATCACCGTCGACATCCTGATCCTGCGGGCGGACCATCGGTGCCGGGCCTACGCCCTCCCCATCTTTGAACACCCAAACGGCGATGCCCAGCATCAAGACGAGGGCAAGCAGTAGAAGCAAGTTAGTTGCGAACATTGATCGTCTCCCAATGTGGTCAGTCAGATTAGGCCAAGTCGGGCCCGGCCGGGCCAAAGTGTAATGGGCTGCTCAACGCCGGGCAGCAACAATGACCTGACAGACTGCTTGATGGCGATAAAGACCTGCCGATCAATCACTCGATGACGTTGAGCGGGTCTCCGACGCGCATGCGTGAATAGACGAACTTCGCATCCTCGTAACGCAATCGAACGCAGCCGTGGGACGCTGGCTCGTTAGGCACGTAGCCCTCATGAACCCAGTATGGACCGGAGAATTGCAGGGCGTAGGGCATCGGCGTGGCCATATCGAAGTAATTAGTGTAGCTCCCGGAGCGCTTATTTTTGTTCTTCGCCGTGACGCTGAAGCTGCCTCTCGGCGTCGGATGCTCCGCCGCCCCCGACGAAATCCGCCCAGACCAAAGTAGCTGATCATCCTCGTAATAGTTGAAGGTCTGCGAGCCGAGCAAGATGTCAAGATGGCGCTTTTCCGCCGACGGCAGCGATTCCGGATCCGGCGGCAGTGGGTTCACCTCCTGAGAGACCGGCGTCATCGCCGCTTCGCGGCGCGCAACCTCGGAGACGCCAGCGTCCGAGCCGCCAACCAAGTCCGTCTCCGGCTGGGCTAACGCTGTCGACGGTGCCGCGGAGACGGTGCCCGCGGCGACGCCAGACATCGGCGCGGCATAGGTCGATTGCGTTTGAGTCGCCAAATCGTCCGGCAGCGGTGGATAAGGCTGATGCGCACAGCCCCCCAAGGCCAGGAAGCCGCACAGCATGGTAGGCCTGTTGATGTTCATCGCAAGTCGCCTGTGTTAAGTCGGGTTCTAGCCTTGGATGCCGGTGCAGTCATGGCCGCTGTGGCGTCATTGAGTCTATCTTCTAAGGGGGAAGATCGACCTTCTTTGAGGCCCGCTGCCCGAGCCCAAATGTCAACACCATGGGATGTCAGCATTTATTGACACTCGTCAATATCACCGAGTCAGGAACTCGGATAATAACGGCATGCAAATGCTTACCAATCAAGAACGGGTCCCTCGCCTGCGGCCAGCCAACAATGGCAAGCGTATCCGGCGCGAGAAGCAGACCATCGAGGCAATGCTGAGCGTCTATTGCCGTCATCATCATCCCACCGCCACCGCCACTAGAGCCGAGCAAAATGGCCTATGCGGCGACTGCGCCGACCTGCTCCGCTACGCTCGACAGCGGCTAGACCACTGCGTTTTCGGCGAATCCAAGATGCCGTGCAACCATTGCAGCGCGAACTGTTACAGCGCCAACATGCACACCCGTATCGTCGAGGTGATGCGCTATGCCGGCCCGCGGATGATGCCAAGACACCCCGTGCTGAGCCTGTTGCACATGCTCGACAAGATGCGATCAAGTCGGGGCTAAATCCGCAAGAGCCGGCCAGTATGGGGCCTCTTCGCGATCGGCCTATTCGCGATCGGCCTCGCCGCGATCAAATGGCAAATCCGGTAATGACCCTGGCAGGGCCTCTTTGCGCGGCCAGGCGCTCAGTATCGCCTGTACCAGCGTCGCCAGCGGGATGGCGAAGAAAATCCCCCAGAACCCCCAGATGCCGCCAAACACCAGGATCGCAACGATGATCGCGACCGGATGCAGGTTGACGACCTCAGAGAACAAGAGCGGCACTAGCACGTTACCGTCCAAGGCTTGAATGATGAGGTAACTGATGCTCAACCAGATGAACTCGTTGCCCCAGCCCCACTGGAACCAAGCGATCAGCATCACCGGCACGGTCGCGACCGAGGCGCCGATATAGGGGACGATCACCGACAACCCGACAAGCACGGCGAGCAGCATCGCGTAGTTCAAGCCAAAGACCGCAAAGGTGGCGTAGCTGACCACCCAAACGATCAGGATCTCCCAGAATTTGCCACGCACGTAGTTAGAGATCTGCCGGTCGACATCACGCCAAACGGTACCGGCAATCGCCCGATGACGCGGCAAATAGTGGCGAAACCAGCCCATGATAAGTTCCTTGTCCTTCAGGAAGAAAAACACCAGCAAGGGCATCAGGATCAGGTAAATGAGCACCGTGATAATGCCGACGACCGAGGACAATGACACCGTCAAGATCTGCTGCCCGAAAGTGCCGATTTCGCGCCCGATCGCAGAGATCATCTCTTCGATTTGCACAATCGTAATCAGTTCGGGATAGCGCTGGGGGAGTTGCATCAAGGCATGCTGGCCCTGGGTCAGCATGTTTGGCAATTGCTGTACCAGATCCGTTACCTGACGCGAGAGCAGCGGCAGGACGATCAGCAACACCGACGCGACAAAGACCATAAACAACAAAAACACCAGGACCACGCTGATCAGTCGCGGCCATCCACGGCGCACCAGCACGCTGACAATGCCTTCGAGCAGATAGGCGATGACGATGCTTGCCAACACCGGCGTCAGCATCCGCCCCATGGTCAAGACGATAGCGAACAGCGTCAGCAAAAAGACCGACAGAAAGATGATCTGCGGATCGGAGAAGTAGCGGTTGAACCACTGGGCCAGAAACTGCATTGATGTGGCTTGGTCGGTTGCGGATGAATTGGCCGGCGCCACGCAATTGCCTTTGGCATTACAGGCTGTGGTGATAAGGTGTCGCCGCGGGCCGTTGCTGCTGTCTACTCTAGACGTTGGTTCCGTCTGACCCGTCTCCGCGAGCCTCGAATTGCTCTTTGAATAGGGCTTCGAGTTCATCAATAACCGAAACCGCGGAGCGCCCGTGCAACACATGCGCCGCCATCAGCGACGATGCCTGAGTGAGCATGGCGCTGCCATCGAGCATCGGATAGGTGCGCCGCAACCGCCGGATCGCGGCCACGACAGTTTCTTGCACCGGACGCGGCTCCCAGCGGGGCTCAAGAGGAACAGGATCTAGGGCATCCGGCTCCTGGCCAAGGTCAGACCTATATTCGATCCCGCTCGAGTGTTCGGACAGAAACTCCGCGAAGCTCAAGAGCGTCTGCCGCGATTGCGCGTCCAGCGCACGAAACAGACGACTCAACCTTCGCTCATCCGTCGAACGGTTAGTAGATTGCATCAGCGATGCGATTGGGGGCTGCATCTTCGACCAAACCCGTAACAAACAACAAACCGCAAACAGTACCAGAGATTTGCCCCTGCGCGAAGTCAAGGTTGATCCTGCGGTGCCATGCAAGATTAAGGCGATCGTCGCATCCTATCGATCATAGCGCGAGCCACCACGAGAGATGAAGCGATTGTTTGATTCAAAGCATTCCAGGCTGCCAGCGTCGCATTCAATCCGGCTGGCTCTGACAGTAGGCGCGCGCGAACTCTAGCAATTCCTCCATGACGCGCAGCCGAAACTTCTGCTTTTGGTGGACGAATGAGAACGGCCGAAACAGGGGCGGGTCCAGCGTCAAGGTCACCAGGGTCTTGAGCTTCAGTTCTTTTTGCACCGTCGCCTTTGACACCACCGAGACGCCCATACCCGCCTCTACCGCCCCCTTTACCGCCTCGGGACTGCCAAGCTCCATCGCCACCTTGAGACCCGAATGGCAGTCCGGCAGACCACCGAGATAGTCGTTGATGACCTCTCGGGTACCAGACCCCTCCTCGCGACAAATGAAGGGATATTCCAACAGGTCACTCAATAAAACCGAGACACGATTGGCGAGCGGGTGCCCCGGCGGAACAATCGCTACCAATTGATCCTGCTTGCAGGTCTCAACGACCAGATTCTTGTTGCCCACCGGGGATTCAACGACTCCGAGGTCGATGGCGTTGCCCTCCACCATCGACACAATGCCCTCGCTATTGGAGACCTTGAGATGGATCGAAACCTCCGGGTAGCGGGCATTGAAGTCACCGAGTAGGGTCGGGAGCATGTACTCGGCAATGGTCGTGCTGGCCCCGATAGTCAGCGCCCCGCTGATCTCTCCGGTGATCTCGCGAACGCCGTTCTCCATTTCCGCGTAGAGCTCGAAGATACGGTCGGCGTACTCGAACACCCGACTACCGGCAGCCGTTAAGCTGATGCGGTTGTGGGTGCGGTCAAACAGCCGCGTGTTGAACTGCTCCTCAAGCTGGCGGACCTGAAAGGTGACCGCGGGCTGCGTCATATGCAGTGCTTCCGCGGCCTTAGTAAAACTCAGCAGCCGCGCCACGGTGTGGAAGACCTGCAGTCGTCGGTCAGCCATGGGCCGGACCTCAGTCGGATTTCAATAAATTGAGCTTATAGCATACGTCGGTTGAGTTGGACGATTGATGCACATTTTTCCGGGATTTTCCCCAAGCCAGGCATCCCTCAAACCGCCATCGAGAGGTGATCTGTTGTAAATCCGCCCAAGTTGTACGTATTCACCAACAAAACCTAGCAATCCGCCACAAACCGGTGTATTCTTACCACTAAACAACACGGCGCCCCGCAGCAGAAGGCGAAAATGGCGATCAGACCCGGAGGCCGACGGCATGAAAAAACAACAAATCGCCCTATCCCCACGATCGGCGATCATCATGCTGGCACTCGGGGCCAGCGGCATCGCCCAGGCCGAGGGGTTCGCCGTCCCGGAGCTATCGGTCGCCGGTCTCGGCACGGCCAACGCACTGGTTGCCAACCCATACGAACGCGGCGCCTTTATCTACAACCCAGCGGCAATGGCCTTCCACGAGCAAAGCTCGGTGGCGCTGGGGGCACTGTTCATCAACCCGAATTTCTCAGTGCGAACCGATAGTGGCAAGCACGACAGCACCGGCGCGGACTGGATCGCGGCGCCCATTGGTCAGTTGGCAATCCGCATCAACCAGCATTGGTCCGCCGGCCTTGGCATCAGCGCGCCATTTGGCCTCGAGACCAAATGGGACAGGGGCACCTTTCCGCCGCTCACCGGCATTGCGCCGCTGCCGAGCCCACCTTTTCCTGCTGGCACGGCCATACCGCTCAGCCCGCAACCGACCCGCAGCAAATTGGAGATTCTTAACTTCACGCCCACGGCGAGCTATCGCATCAACGACAACCTGGCCCTATCTGCTGGCGCGGACATCTATTGGGCCAAGAGCGCGCAGCTTGACTCGTCCATCACAGAGTTAAGCGGCGACGGCACCGGCTGGGGATTCAATCTCAGCGCGCTGTTCACCAAGAACGCATTCAGCGCCGGTGTCAATTTTCACTCGGCCGCCACAGTGAAGGTGGACGGCAACTACACCGCGCTCAACAACACATTGGTCGCGATTTACGCCGCCACCGATGGCTCAAGCGGCATACCACCCAGTCAAGCCGGAGAACTCGATGTCAACCTGCCCTGGCGTCTCACCTTGGGCGTGCGTTATCAGATCAGCCCCAAACTGGCGGCTGAATTGGACTGGGCACGCACCGGCTGGAGCGAATTCGATGAGATCAAGGTGACTGGCAATTTGCACGGAAGCACGCTGATTCAAGACACCAATGACTGGAAAGACGCCAATGCCTTCCGGCTCGGCGTCACCTACCAGTTGCTCGATCAGACCCAACTGCGCTTCGGCTATTCCTATGATGAAACCGCGCAAGATGACGCCCATTTCAGCGCCCGCGTGCCGGACAACGACCGCAACCTGTTCAGCATCGGCGTCAGCCACCGACTCAACGACGGCTGGCAGGTCGAGGCAGGCTACATGTACGTGATGTTCAAGGACCGCAACTACAGCGGCACAACTCCCTACGAGGGCGGCGCGGACATCAACGGTACCACCGCGATCGCTGGCGACTACGAGGCCAACGCGAACCTATTCGGCATCGAGATCAGCAAGACCTTCGACGCCTTCTAACTCCGAATCGACGATTCCCCCAAGTGCGCGGCGCCGTCGCGCAACGTTAAAGGCCGCCCCGGGTTGGGACGGCCTTCTTTTTGTGTGACCGCTAGATGTATAAACAGATGTCACTATCGCCGGCAAACTCGAAGAAAGCTGCCGCCCCTGCATACTCCACACCGTCGATGAACTCGGCATGATCCATGTCGAACAGGTCGACTGTCATTTGGCAAGCGATCAGCTTGACTTCAGCTTCTTGGCAGAGATCGCGCAGTTCATCCACGCTCGCCACGCCCTTGGACTTCATCTTCTGCTTCATCATCGCGGTCATCAGACCCTGCATGCCGGGCAATGCCATGCCGAGCACCGGAAACCATTTGTCCATGCCCATGGGCATCGGCATACCTGTGTTACCCAGCGGAGTGACCTCCAACGCAAGCTTCTTCTTCAGCAACTGCAAGCCGTAGAAGGTAAAAAATATCTGCGTTTCATAGCCCAGCGCGGATGCGGTGGAGGCGAGTATAAAGGGGGGATAGGCCCAATCCAGCGAGCCTTTGGTGGCGATGATCGCAAGCTTTTTTTCGTCCATCGGTTCCTCCTGTGGGGCCCCGCTTTCACGGAGCCCGGTGTGTTGTAAATGGAGAGTCGGAGGTCAGACCTTCTTGGAGAGTCGGAGGTCAGACCTTCTTGACCAGAAAATGGAACTTGCCGCCGTCTTCTTTGGACTCCATCAACTCGTTACCAGTCTGCTTAGCAAAGGCATCGAAATCCTTCACCGAGCCGGGATCGGTCGCAATGATGTGGAGTACCTGACCCGCATCCATGCCGTTGAGCGTCTTCTTGGCGCGCAGTATGGGAAGCGGGCAGTTCAGGCCGCTTGCGTCCAGTTCCGTATCGAATTCTGCCATCTCATGTAACCTCAGGAAGTTATAATGGGTTTTGTCGTCGACGCCGCGTTAGCATTTCAGCATCAGCGAAGATTCTGATTTATAGGCTAAACCGACGCTGAACGCAAGGTTGGAACCTCTGTCCGAGCGGTTGAACTTGACCTGAAAGGCTGTTCCCGTCGACCGCATCAGGCGCCCTGGACTTGGCCGATCGCATAACCGTGCCGGGCCCAGGCGATGATCCCGCCCTGTAGGTTCAGCAGATTGCCGAATCCCTGCTGGGCCAGGAATTGGCAGGCGTGATAGGAGCGCGCACCGCTTCGGCAGTACAACACCACATCCTGATCTTTAGGTAGCTCCGCCGCCCTCAACGGCAACAGATGCATCGGGATATGGGTGGCGTCCGGTATCGCGCCCTGCGCAACCTCCGCCGGGGTGCGAATATCCACCAGCAGTAGTCCCTCCCCGCTACCCAGACGCGACTGCAAGGTTTCGGAATCGATCTCTTTGACCACGTAAATGCCTACCCTCAATCCTAGTATTTCAGTATATTAATGATTTATGACGCGCCCGACAAGGACGGAAGTCGCAGCGACGCTGCCCAACCTCGGCCTCCGCACAGCCGAGCCAAGTACGCGCTTAGCAGCCGCCCGGCACCCGGCGGGCACGCGCGCACCGCTGGCGCGACGATTCGCTGGCCGCCCAGCGGTTATAGTGATGGTTTGACGAGATGCCAAACCCGAGGCGCAATGCGAAGGCGGCCTGACCAACATGAGGCGACCCTTTGTCGGGCCACTCGCGGAGGACTCATCGCCCCCACCCTGTCTTGTGAACACGCGCTATTTTACGGTGACGTAACAATGGAATACCTTCCAATCTTCATCGATCTCAAACAACAACCTTGTCTAGTTGTAGGCGGCGGTCGTATCGCGCTGCGCAAGCTACAGAATCTGCTCCACGCCGGAGCGCTGGTGCGGCTGATCTCGCCCGCATTGGTGCCGGACCTGGCCGCCCGCGTTCAAGACCCCCGAATTTCCTGGCACGAGCGCCGATTCGAGGATAGGGACCTCGACGGCGTGCGACTCGCCATCGCGGCGACCAATGACCCTGACGTGAATCGCCGCATCGCTGAACAGGCCAAAGTGGCCGGCATCCCGGTCAACGTCGCGGACCAGGCGAAGGACTGTACCTTCATCATGCCGTCTATCATCGACCGATCACCGGTCGTAGTGGCGGTGTCCACCGGCAGCGCATCGCCAGTGCTCGCTCGGATGATCCGCGCGCGGCTGGAATCCCTTGTGCCGGCAGGTTATGGTCGCCTCGCCGAGCTCTGTGCGCGCTACCGTGACCGCGTCAAGCAGCGTTTCGACAGCCAGCGCGACCGGCGCCGATTCTGGGACCGCGTGTTGCAGGGAGGTGTCGCCGAGCGCATCTTTTCCGGGCATGTCGATGAGGCGAATGCAGCCATGGAACGCGAACTCATCGCTGGCGGCAACCCGTCCGAGATCGGCGAGGTCTATTTGGTCGGCGCCGGTCCCGGCGACCCGGATCTGCTCACCTTTCGCGCACTGCGGTTGATGCAACAGGCGGACGTGGTGGTTTACGACCGTCTGGTTGCAAAGCCCATTATCGATATGGTGCGCAGCGACGCCGAGCATATCTATGTCGGCAAAAAGCGCAACCAGCACACCATGCGTCAGGAGGAGATCAACGCCCTGCTAGCCCGCCTTGCCAAGGACGGCCACCGCGTGTTGCGCCTGAAAGGCGGCGACCCGTTCATCTTCGGTCGCGGCGGCGAAGAGATCGACACGCTGGCGGCGGAGGGAGTCCCGTTTCAGGTCGTACCGGGAATCACCGCGGCCAACGGCTGTGCCTGCTATGGCGGCATCCCGCTGACGCACCGAGACTGCGCGCAGTCGGTTACTTTCGTCACTGGTCATCTCAAAGACGGCACCATGAACCTGAATTGGGCACAGCTCGCGCAGCCCGGTCAGACCTTGGTTTTTTACATGGGTCTTGTCGGGCTACCCATCATCATCGCCAACCTGATCGAGCACGGCGTTCCGGCGGACATGGCGGTTGCGTTGGTCCAACAGGGCACGACACATATGCAGAAGGTCTACGCCGGCACTCTGAGCAACATCCTGCAACAGGTCGAGGCGGACCCGCCAGCGCCACCGACCCTAGTGATCGTCGGCCGGGTCGTGGAATTGCGAGACAAATTGTCTTGGTTCAGCACCATTCCAGACCCAAACCAAGGGGCGACGACACCGCTGCTGCCCGGAGACTGAGCGATCGGGAATTCCGTGAAACTGGTCTTGGCGGCGCTGCTGGTTATTGCTGCGCTGACCGTCCTGGCACCGATCCACGCCAACGAGGATGGCCCGTCGCTTCGCATCGGCATCAGCGTCAGCGGCGCACCCATGGCTTTCGTCGAGCGTGGCGTACTGCGCGGGCTTGAGGTAGACCTGGCGCACGCCTTGGCCAACGCGATGGACAGGCAGATGCTCCTGCATGAAATGCCTCAGCCGCGCCTCATAGAAGCACTGCGCGGCGGGCGGATTGATCTGGTCATGTCGACATTGCCAGAAACCGACCTGGATGCGCTGGGCCTAATCGCCAGTGCGCCATTGCTGCACACCGGTCAGATGGCTCTGATCCGAAAGGAAGATATTAGGATCTTCGGTCGCCCGGTCGACATCATCACCACGACGGCCCGCGTCGGCTACCAGCGCGGCTCGGCAGGCGCACGCTTCGTCCAGACGACGCTGCCCAAAGCCGAACGCGTGCCCGTGGCCGATCCGGTCTGGGGCGTCGCGGCCTTGCGCGCGGGCGATATCGACATCTTCATCCACGAGGCCACGACCATTTGGGCCGTTGCCGCCAATCCTAACGAAGCCGAGCTGCTCGGCATATTCCGGTCCTTAACCGACGAGCGCCTGAGCTGGGTCATGCGTGCCGAGGACCAACTCTTGCGCCGCAACGTCAACTTCATCATCCGCGCCTGGCGCGACTCCGGCAAACTCACCGGCCTAATCAACCGCTGGATTCGCATCCAGGTCGAAGTGGCCGATTAAACCTAGATCTAGCGAGGCAACGCCTCAGACCAACAAGAACAGGGCGCCGCGTTGCTTAACCTGTGCGTTACTCAGGTGGGCCGAGGGCCGAGGGCCGAGGTACAGCGCGATCACGCAGTTACGGTCTTTGGCCCTTGGCCCTCGGCGCTTGGCCCTTCAAGAGGCAAGCCTGTTGTTACCAGCAAACTTGACTCATCTGAAAGCATTTCGCGCCCTCAAGCAATCTAATTGGCCGCGGCGCCCGGCTTCACGGTCGTCAGCCCTAGCGTCTCCCACGCCTGCATCCCACCGCGATACCACTTGATGCGGTGAGCCGGATAGCCGAACCCCAGTAGGGCCTTGATGTTGGTCGGCGACTGTCCGCACCAGGCACCGTTACAGAAGAACACCAGGGTCTTCACGCCGCCGAAGTCCCAAATCCCGTCCGCGCTGGCCGCGCCAAACTCCAGTTGCAGCGTCTCGGCGATCTCCCGCGGCGACGCATGCTTCGGATCGAGCCGTTGGTAGGAAATGTTGACTGCTCCGGGGATGCTGCCGCGCTGAACCCAATCTTCGGTGCGCGAGTCGATCACCAGGATGCTCGTATCGCCGCCGTCGATGCGTTTGAGATAATCGATCAGCTCCAACTCGCCGATGGTCACGACGCCGGGCGCGATCTGCATCGGCTGCACACAATAAGGCGGACAGCGGCGGGCGGTCTTGTCATAAGGCGCGTCGATACGGTGGCCCGGGTCTTGATGGCGCATCAACAGCACGGGTTCGCCGTCAAGGCGCAATTGCAGATGCGACAAGTCCTCGGTGATGTGCACGTCCAGGTTGTCCAAGTCGAACACACCCTCGTCCGGATCGGCCGCTTGAACCGAAGACATCGCCACCAGTATGGCGAACAATAGCCAGTAAGTAGGCTGGGATAACATCCAGGATCAGCTCCGTTGGGCAATCATCACATCCGGCGCTTCGCCGATCTTACGATCAGCCATCAGCCATCGGCCATCGGCCATCGGCCCGTCTATCGCGGCCAATCAATGGCACGCTGCCAGCCGCCTCGGCAGATGAAGCGTTAGTTACATTGTAACAGCCAACAGAGCCTGATCGAAAGCTGATTCTTGGCTTGTCGATCATTATTCGTCGTGCGCGTCCCCAAACCCTAGACCCTGCGCCGCCAGAAGGCAATAGGTCGCGGAAAAGGTTAGGCATCTCAGCATCAATATAGACTTGCCAAGCCTGATTGAGCGCTCGCACATCGAGCCTACCCTGCTCTCATCAAAGCACCAAAAAACCCCGCCGAAGCGGGGTTTTTTTCAAGCGCTTTCCACCAAGAATGGTGGAAAAGGCGTTGGGCTTACATCATGCCCATGCCGCCCATGTCGCCCATGCCGCCCATGCCGCCGCCGCCGCCCATCATCGGGGCGTCGTCCTTCGGCTCGTCGGCCACCATGGCCTCGGTGGTGATCATCAAACCGGCCACGGAGCAGGCGTTTTGCAGCGCGGTGCGAGTGACCTTGGTGGGGTCCAGGATACCCATCGCGACCATGTCGCCGTAGTCGCCGTTGGAGGCGTTATAGCCGTAGTTGCCTTCGCCGTCGGCGACGTTGTGCAGCACGACGCTGGCCTCGTCACCGGCATTGGTGACGATCTGGCGCAGCGGCTCTTCCATGGCGCGCATGGCGATAGCGATGCCGACGTCCTGGTCGTGGTTGCTGCCGGTCAGGCCCTTGATCTTGGTCAGGGCGCGCACCAGGGCAACACCGCCGCCGGGGACGATGCCTTCTTCCACCGCGGCACGGGTTGCGTGCAGCGCGTCCTCGACGCGGGCCTTCTTCTCCTTCATCTCGACCTCGGTGGCGGCACCGACCTTGATCAGCGCGACACCGCCTGCCAGCTTGGCCAGACGCTCCTGGAGCTTTTCGCGGTCGTAGTCGGAGCTGGTCTCCTCGACCTGGGCGCGGATCTGTTCGCAGCGACCCTTGATCTCGCTCTCGGCGCCAGCGCCGTCAATGACGGTGGTCTCGTCTTTGCTGATCTGGACCTTCTTCGCCGAGCCCAGCTCGTTCAGCGTTGCCTTCTCCAGCGACAGACCCACTTCCTCGGCGATGACGGTGCCGCCGGTGAGGATGGCGATGTCTTGCAGCATGGCCTTGCGGCGATCACCGAAGCCCGGGGCCTTGACGGCGCAGACCTTGATGATGCCGCGGATGGAGTTGACCACCAGCGTCGCCAGAGCCTCGCCTTCGATGTCCTCGGCAATGATCATCAGCGGACGACCGGCCTTGGCTACGGCCTCCAGAACTGGCAGCAACTCGCGGATGTTAGAGATCTTCTTGTCGTGCAGCAGGATGAACGGCTCTTCGAGCTCAGCGGTCTGGCTCTGCTGGTTGTTGATGAAGTATGGCGACAGATAGCCGCGGTCGAACTGCATGCCCTCGACCACGTCGAGTTCGTTGTGCAGCGACTTGCCTTCTTCAACGGTGATGACCCCTTCCTTACCGACCTTTTCCATGGCCTCGGCGATGATCTCACCGATGGAATCGTCGGCGTTGGCCGAGATGGTGCCAACTTGCGCGATTTCCTTGTTGTCGGAACAGGGCTTGGAGAGTTCCTTGAGCTCGGCAACGGCGGCGGTCAGGGCCTTATCCATACCGCGCTTTAGGTCCATTGGGTTCATGCCGGCGGCGACCGCCTTGAGACCTTCGCGCACCATGGCCTGGGCGAGAACGGTGGCGGTGGTGGTGCCGTCCCCGGCGATGTCGGAGGTCTGCGACGCGACTTCCTTGACCATCTGCGCGCCCATGTTCTCGAACTTGTCGGACAGTTCGATCTCTTTGGCCACGGAGACGCCGTCCTTGGTGACGGTCGGGGCACCGAAGGACTTCTCCAGCACGACGTTGCGGCCCTTAGGACCCAGCGTGACCTTGACGGCGTTGGAGAGGACGTTGACGCCTTCCATCATGCGGTTGCGGGCGTCGGAGCCGAACTTGACTTCTTTTGCACTCATCGTGGTGTTTCCTCGATTTTAAGCTGATTCTATCGTTGGTTGGGAAGGGGCGTTGACGCCGTGCTCAAATCACAAGTCCTCGCCGGTCTGTCTACGATGCCGGTCAGAACGGATTTGAAGCAGCGATCACGCATCGGATTAGCCCTCAATGACGCCCATGATGTCGTCTTCACGCATCACGAGGAAGTCTTCACCGTCGAGTTTCACTTCCGTACCGGAATACTTGCCGAACAAGACGCGGTCGCCGACCTTGACGTCGAGCCCGCGGCTGTCGCCGTTGTCCATGATTTTGCCGTTACCGACGGCGATGATCTCGCCCTGGATCGGCTTCTCGGTGGCGGAATCTGGGATCACAATGCCGCCGGCAGAGGTACGCTCCTCTTCCATACGGCGGACGACGACGCGGTCATGCAAGGGACGGATGGTCATTAGTGGTTTCCCCTCAGCTTGGATTTTCAGTGGGTTGACAATGTTGCCGTCGACTCGCGTAGCGCGGCTCGACCGGCTCTGAAATTGCTGGCACCCGGACAAGCGACTCAAGCTGGCCTCGGGTGTTAGCACTCATGTTTGACGAGTGCTAATAATACGGATGGACTTCGCGCTGTCAAGGGGAAAATGACGCCGCGCACGAAAATCGTTACGCGAACGGGCCGCGGCTTGGTAGGTCAGGCGCAGGCGCGCCCTGATCTCAGTGGTGAGCGATACAGACGCGGTCTCTGAGAAGAACTGAGATCCGGCGGGGTCCAGCGGGAGCGTGCTAGCGAGGCGATGATGACGCTAATGTTGATTTCGACAGCGAGGAGCCGGCTGCTCGGTCGAGGTGCGGCGCTGTTACGCAATCTTCGCCGGATCAACCAAAGGCTTCGCCGCCTCAGCCGAGGCGAACTTCAGTCGTCTTCGCGGCGATAGCGACCCTCAATCACCCGAGGGTTGTCGCTGAATCCACCGCCCTGCTCCGGCCCGCGCACGGGTATGACGTGGAGGTAGCGTCTAATCAAGACATGCCGCAATGGCGGTATTAGCAACAGAAAACCGACGGCGTCGGTCACGAACCCAGGCAGCAGCAACGCAAAGCCGCAGACCAAAAGCACCGCACCGTCGAGTAGTTCCAGCGCTGGCATTTCGCCTTGATCCAACATCTCGCGAACACGAAGCAGCACGGCGATCCCCTGCATACGCACCAGCGCACCACCGATGAAAGCGGTGAGGATGGAGAGCGCTATGGTAGGTAGCGCACCGATGACTGCACCAACCTGGATCAGAAAGTACAGCTCGATGAGCGGCGCGGCGACAAAAACAAGAAGGAAGATCAGCATTCGAACGGTCTCATAGTTTGGGACCAGAGGATAGGAGCAGGGGCGAGCCCCGTACTCAGCAAGTTTTTTTTAAACGAACCGCCAAAGCATTCTCGTTGACCTTGTCGGTTTCGGTGCCGTTGTCATCGTCTATTGTCCGCCAGACAACCACAATGACAAAAATCGCAGCTCTACCGGTTTAGCAGTGCGTCGGCAAGGCTGGTGTTGGATCACCCCGGACAAGATGCCCCGCCCTGATTTCCTGAAAGTCTGTCCGGGCATCCGCGATTCAATTGGCAACAGCTGTATCGTTGAGATTCCGGTACTCTATCTACGCTGGCGATTGGCCCAGATGCGGCAAGGGTTATAGACTGGGCAGAGGCAGCAACAGATCGCCGCGCCAGCCTCGATCCTAGGCCGACCACCGTGGCGAGCCGACTGCGTCGTCAGGCGATTTTGGTCTGCTACCCTCAGGCCTGCAAGCCCTGACTACGCACGGCTCGCGCGCGGCAGGCCGGGAGCAGGCTCAAGGCCGCCGCGCCCACCTAGGCCCCAGGGCAGGGTCCCGCTAGCTTGATACATTGGATCAAATGCCAAGTGTGACGACCACCACGTCATGAAATCTGTCTCTCGTGGAGCCAACCTGATGCCACAGACCGTCCATCTAGCCCTCTGCACCTGTCCCGACATGGCCACGGCGACACGCCTGGCGGAATCCCTGGTCAATGCCCAACTGGCGGCCTGCGTGAACATGGTCCCGGGGCTGATCTCGGTCTACAGCTGGGAGGGCCAGATCGCCAAGGACAATGAGGTCTTGCTGATGATCAAGACCACGGAGGAGCGCGTCGCGGACATCGTCGCGCAGATCCAACGAGAACATCCCTACGACTTGCCGGAGGTGATCGCACACCCCATCGTCGCGGGGCTCGACAGCTATCTGGAATGGGTCCGTACATGTACAACAACAAAAGAGTGATCTCAGGCCAACAGACCTGGGCCGCGCGCGCTCTGTGGCCGCATCCGTTGCACTCCGCGAAGCCGATCGCGGTCATGCTGGCCAGCTTTCTGCTGACCGGCCTGCTGGCCTTATCAACGGCGGTCGCCGAGGACGAGTTCCTGCAACCGGACCAGGCGTTTCGCATCTCCGGCGCGGCCGACGGCAGGGATGCCGTTGTCGTCAGCTGGGACATCGAGCCCGGCTATTACATGTATAAGAGCAAGTTTCGCTTCAGCAGCGAGACGCCTGGATTTGAGGTCACGGCGGCACAACTGCCGGACGCACTGACCAAGAACGACGAGTTCTTCGGCGAGGTGCAGATTTTTCGCGAGCAAGCGCGGGCACGGCTCCCGGTCGAACGCAGCGCGGATGCCGGAAACATCGTCGAGATCGAGGCGACCTCCCAAGGCTGCGCGGATGCCGGCCTATGCTACCCGCCGCAAAAACAGAAGATCCTGCTAGAATTGCCCAAACTGGCGGCAGCGTCGCCCTCCTCCCGGGTAACGGACCCCGCATTGGAGCAACAATCCCCGGCAACACCGGCGGCGGATCCAATGCCGCCGCAAAGGCTGGCCGATGCCGACCCATCGCCGGACGCCGCCGACACCGACGGCGCCAAGCCCAAGGGCCTCGCGGCGCTAGCGCGACCGGGCGCCTCGCAGTCACTAGGCCTAGGTCTAGAGGACGACATCCTCCCGGCCGAGGAGGCGTTCCGCTTCTTCGCCGAGGTCGCGGCCGAGGACGCCCTGTCACTGTCCTGGCAAATCGCGCCCAAGACCTATCTCTATCAAGAGAAGATCGAGCTCTCCCTAGAAGATGCCGACGGCGTCCAACTGGGAAGCTTCGAGTTGCCACCGGCCGAGATCAAGGCCGACACGGTGCGACCGGACGGCAGCATCGGCGATGTGGCCATTTATCACGGCGAGATCGGCGTCAGCGTGCCGCTGCTACGCGCCGTCGCCGATCCGACCGAGGTCACCCTGGTGGCCAAGTTTCAAGGCTGCGCCGAGCGCGGCATCTGCTATCCGCCAGTAACCGAGCGGGTGGCTCTGGAACTGCCCACCGCGATACGAACCGTCGCGCTGACCGAGCCCGCTCCAGCGACCAAGGCGATGACCGCCAGCTCGCTGCCGAGCACCGCGGCGCCAATCGCAACACCAGCCGCAGCGCCGATCGCCAGACCGATCGCAACAGGGGCCACCGAAAGCGGCGGGCGCGTCTCGGAACAGGACCAGATCGCGGCCCGCCTCGCGAGCACCGGCATCTTCGGCGCCGTCGCGATCTTTTTCGGGCTGGGCCTGCTGTTGGCGTTTACGCCCTGCGTATTCCCGATGATCCCCATCCTGTCCGGGATTATCGCCGGACAAGGCGATCGCATCACCACGCGTAAGGCCTTCATGCTTTCGCTGGCCTACGTCTTGGCCATGGCACTCACCTATGCCGTGGTCGGCGTTATCGCCGGGCTGTTCGGCGCCAATCTGCAGGCAACCTTCCAGAACCCCTGGGTGTTGACGGTGTTCGCTGCCGTCTTCGTCGCGCTGGCTATGTCGATGTTCGGCTTCTACGACCTGCAACTGCCGAGCAGCGTTCAGACCAAGCTGACCGAGCTCAGCAACAAACAGCAAGGCGGCACGCTGGCTGGCGCCGCCATCATGGGCGCGCTCTCGGCACTGATCGTCGGCCCTTGCGTGGCACCGCCGCTGATGGGGGCGCTGATCTTCATTGGCCAGTCCGGCGATGCGGTGCTCGGCTTCTTCGCGCTGCTCGGACTCGGGCTCGGCATGGGTGCGCCGCTGCTGGCCATCGGCACCTCCGCTGGCAATCTGTTGCCCCGGGCCGGCGCATGGATGGATGCGGTCAAAGCGGTATTCGGCGTGCTGCTGCTCGCGGTCGCGGTCCTGCTGGTAGAACGCATCTTGCCGGCCGCGGTGGCGATGCTACTCTGGGGCCTGCTCCTGATCAGCTCGGGCGTCTATTTGGGCGCGCTGACGGCGCTCGACGCCGAGGCCGGCGGCTGGCGCAAGCTCTGGAAGTCACTGGGAGTCGCATTGCTGGTCTACGGCACGCTGATGCTGGTCGGGGCCGCCGCTGGCGGCAAGGATACGCTGCAGCCGCTGCGCGGGCTGACGCCAGCAGGCGGCGGCGGTGCGATCGCCGCGCATGCCGAATTCAAGCGCATCAAGAGCGTCGACGACCTCGACCGCGAGGTCGCCGCGGCCGCCAGCATTGGCAAGCCGGTGATGCTCGACTTCTACGCCGACTGGTGCGTGTCCTGCAAAGAGATGGAGCGCTACACCTTCCCCGAGCCTGAAGTCGTCGCAGCCATGGAGCGCTTCGTGCTGTTGCAGGCCGATGTCACCGCCAACGACGCCACGGACAAGGCGCTGATGCAAGAGCGCTTCGGCCTGCCCGGCCCGCCGGCGATGCTGTTCTTCGACGGCGAGGGCAAGGAACTTCGGGGCTACCGTCTGGTGGGCTTTGTTCCAGCCGCGGAATTCGCCGCGCATCTGCGCGAGGTTGCGCCATGAACCCGGCCAAGGTGTTGCTGGTCACCATCTTAGCCGGCACGCTCAGCATCGGCATCGCGCTGTTCGGCGAACGCTGGCTTGCCGATCAGGATCTCAGCACCAAGGTCGCCAGGCACCGTGGCGACAGCATGAACAGCCTACCGGACATCCGGCTGCCCGACCCCGACGGACGCGAGGTGGCGAGCGCCAATTGGGCCGGGAAGGTGGTCGTGCTCAACTACTGGGCCACCTGGTGTTCGCCCTGCCTGCGGGAGATGCCGATGCTGGTGCAACTGCAAGAGTCCGCCAATACCGGCCGCTTACAAGTGGTGGGCATTGCCATCGACGACGGCGAGTCCGTACGCCAATTTCTGCAAGAGCAGAGTGTCAACTACCAGATCCTGCTTGGCAACGCGGACAGCGTTGAGTTATCCAAACGGCTCGGCAACCGCACCAGCGGCTTACCCTTTACCGTGGTCTTCGACCGCGTCGGACGGCGCATCTTCAGCCAGACCGGAGAGATCAGCGCGGCGCAGATTCGCGACCGCGTGCTGCCGCTGCTGGGCATCGAAGCCGGATAATTTCGCGCCCATTGTAAGCGAACACGCGTCGAAAAGACGTTAATTCCGCTTTTCATCAGGACGCGTTTCGCTTATCCTTTGGGACTCTGTGCATTTGTGCGGATCAACGACTGTTTCGCACCCTTCGCAGCGATTCATGGTCGTTAGAGTGTTAACGGCGCCACTGCGCCTCGGCTCCGGACGTTTCCGGAAAACGCGCTTAGCAATTGCGCCGCCCAACCAATCCGAACGAGGTCCGCTTCCGGCCCACCCATGGCCCAGATACTCTGCCTCAACGGCCCCAACCTGAACCTGCTAGGAACGCGCGAGCCGGACAAGTACGGTCAAGACACGCTTGCACAGATCGGCAAGCGGCTCGACAGGCAGGCCAGGGCGGCGGGCCATACGCTGTCGATGGTCCAAAGCAACGCGGAGCACGAACTGATTAACGCCATACAGGGCGCTAGCGCCAGTTCCAACTTCAAAGCCAGTGCCAGTGTCGAGGGTGCCGCATTCGGACTAATCAACCCAGCAGGCTACACGCACACCAGCGTAGCGCTGCGCGACGCGCTACTCGCCGTGCGGCTGCCGTTCATTGAGGTGCACCTGTCCAATGTCCATGCACGCGAGCCGTTTCGCGCCCACTCCTATTTCTCAGACATCGCCCTGGGCACCATCAGCGGGCTGGGAGCCATGGGCTACGAGTTGGCACTGACCGCGGCAATACGGCTGCTCGCCAAACCATCATACGAGAACCAGAACCCTCATGGACATTCGCAAGGTCAAGAAGCTCATTGAGCTGCTCGAAGAGTCTAATGTCGCCGAGATCGAGATCCACGAAGGCGAGGAATCCGTGCGCATTAGCCGCCAAGGCAGCTCGCCCCCGCAGTTTCTGATGCAGGGCCCGACGGCGTCGGCAACGGCGCCGGCAGCGAGCGTGCCGACGGCACCGGTCGCACCGGAGCCGGACGAGAAGAACATGGTGCGATCGCCGATGGTCGGCACCTTCTATCGCTCCCCATCGCCAGGCAGCAACCCGTTCGTCGAGGAGGGCAGCGAGGTCAAGGTCGGCGATACCCTCTGCATCATTGAGGCGATGAAGATTCTCAATCAGATCGAATGCGAGCGCGCCGGTTCCATCAAACGCATCATGGTGGAGAACGGACAGCCGGTTGAATACAACCAGCCGCTGTTCGTCATCGAATGATTGAAAAAGTACTGATCGCCAACCGGGGCGAGATCGCATTACGGATTCTGCGCGCCTGCCGCGAGCTAGGCATCAAGACCGTGGCCGTGCATTCCGATGCCGACCGCGACCAGAAACATGTCCTGTTGGCGGACGAGTCGGTTTGCATCGGCCCGGCAGCCTCGCGCGACAGCTATCTGCACATCCCATCCATCATTAGCGCCGCCGAGGTCACCGACACGGTGGCCATACACCCAGGTTACGGCTTCTTATCCGAGAATGCCGACTTCGCCGAGCGCGTCGAGCGCTCCGGTTTCGTCTTCGTCGGCCCCAAACCCGAGACCATTCGGCTGATGGGCGACAAGGTATCGGCCATCCGGGCCATGAAACAAACAGGCGTGCCCTGTGTGCCGGGCTCCGACGGCCCCATCGATAACGAAAACAATATGCACTCGCTGGAAATGGCGCGCGAGATCGGCTACCCAGTCATCATCAAGGCCGCTGGTGGCGGCGGCGGACGCGGCATGCGCGTGGTGCATTCCGATGCGACCTTGCTGAACGCGATCTCGCTGACCAAGGCAGAGGCCGCCGCGGCCTTTGGCAACGACACCGTCTACATGGAAAAGTATCTTGAGAACCCGCGCCACGTGGAGTTCCAGGTGCTGGCCGACAACTACGGCAACGCCATTCACTTGGGCGAGCGCGACTGCTCCATGCAGCGGCGCCATCAGAAGGTCATTGAAGAGGCGCCAGCACCGGGCATCACCGCGGAGCAGCGGCGCTATATCGGCACTCGCTGCGCCGAGGCCTGCAGCAGTATCGGCTATCGCGGCGTCGGCACCTTCGAGTTCCTGTATCAGGACGGCGAGTTCTTCTTTATCGAGATGAACACCCGCGTACAGGTGGAACACCCAGTCACCGAACTGGTCACCGGCATCGATATTGTAAAAGAACAACTGCTGATCGCCTCGCGCGAGCGCCTGCGCTATCGCCAGGACGACATCGTCATCCGCGGACATGCCATCGAATGCCGACTCAACGCCGAGCATTCAGAAACCTTCAGGCCCAGTCCCGGTCGCATCGACGAGTTCCACGCCCCTGGCGGACCCGGCATCCGGCTCGACACCCATATCTATTCCGGCTACGTTGTTCCGCCCTTCTACGACTCGATGATCGGTAAGCTGATCGCGCATGGCGAGAATCGCAATTCGGCACTGGCGCGAATGTGCAACGCGCTACGCGAGACCGTCATCGAAGGCATCGACACCAACATCCCGCTGCAACGCCAGATCCTCAAAGACGCGGCCTTCCAGCAGGGCGGCGCCAATATCCACTATCTGGAAAAGAAGCTGGGCATGTGAGTCCGAAATCGCTGAGGCCGCCAAAGGTTCGCGGATGCGTCATCGGCTGCATGGCAAAGACCCGCTTTTCGCGCCGTCCGCAAGGGCCATGGGCCAAGCACCAAGGGCCAAAGATACGCAACCGCCATGCGTTGCGGCGCTTGGCGTACTTGAATGTCAAGCAGGTCGAGCAACAGACATGATCATGCTGAGCGTCTCTGCACGAGGTCCAGACTGATGCCCTGGCTGCAACTCGCGTTGATCGCGGACCGCGAACGGGCAGCGCTGATTGAGGCGGCGCTTGAGAACGGCGGGGCGCTGGCCGTGACCATCGACGCCGCCAACGACACCCCGGTACCGGAACAGATCCTGGAACCCGCACCCGAGGCCACGCCGTTGTGGCGGCAAGTGCGCATCACCGCGCTGTTCGACGACGACCCGCAAGGCACCATGTGGGCAGAAAATGCCGCCACCGAACTCGGCCCCCAGAGCCTGTCGCCGCCGCAGATCAGCGTCCTCGACGACCGCCCCTGGGAGCGCGTCTGGCTCGAAGAACTGGAGCCGATGCGTTTCGGTCGCCGGCTGTGGATCTGCCCGCACGGCCAGCGGCCGGAGGTCTTCGACACCGAGAACATCATCATCGACCTGGACCCAGGTCTCGCCTTCGGCACCGGTCATCACCCCACCACCGCGCTCTGCCTGCGCTGGCTCGACGGGCTGGCGCTGCGTGATCGGACCCTAATCGATTTCGGCTGCGGCTCAGGCATCCTCTCCATTGCTGCGCTCAAGCTCGGCGCACGGCGCGTGATCGCCATCGACCATGACCAACAGGCCCTGGATGCCACCATCGACAACGCCATCACCAACGGCGTTCTTCAACGCCTTGAGGTCGCCCACCCGGATCAGCTGACACCCATCGCGGCCGATGTCGTCGTCGCCAATATCTTGGCGGGACCACTGCTCGCCTTGGCACCGACGCTGACGGCGCTGTCATCCCCCGACGCGCACATCGGCCTATCCGGCATCCTCTCGCATCAGGCATCACAGGTCTCCGCCGCCTATGCCGAGGACTTCTTGATGCAGCCGCCCGAGATCGACAGCGACTGGGTGCTGCTGGCAGGACAACGCCTCGCCCGCTGAAGACGAACAGATCACAGATGATCGCGATCTCCAATTGGGGCGAGGTCTTCCCCAATGCCGCTTGTGTCGTCTCCCTGGTCGAGCGCCTGGTGCACAACACCGACATCCTGTTGCTGCCGCGGGCGTTCTCGGCTGACAATAGGGCTAGCCCGATCTTCCTCCTGAAGGCTCGCGTAACCCATTGCCTAATGCACAGAGGTACTCAAATTGCTGCGCGTCCAGCCCGCTGTCCCAAGGCCCTGGGTTCGTTGTTGCCTTTCAGGCCCATCGTTCTACGTGGAGGCCGCCAATTCTCGAGAACTCCCGGACGTTGTTGGTCACGAGTGCCGTCGTCAGCGCCAAGGCATGGGCGGCAATCAAGAGATCATTCGAACCGATTGGGCAACGGGCACACTTCAGCTCGCGACGCAACCGGCGGTAATGTCTCGCTGGCTCGGCATCGAACGGGGCGACCTCCAACGGCAACAGTAAGCGCTCCAAGCGGTCCATGTTCTGTTCGACCCTGTCGCTGTTCTCCACACCGAACCGCAACTCTGCGTAGGTGATCGCCGAGATTCCCACTTCGCCGAGCGGATAGCCCCGAACACGAGACGACCTCGTCGCCCCGGAACCGATATTCCTTGGGCAGACGCACGGCCTGGCTGTTGCCGTTGACGAAAAGCTTTGCCGTTTCCATCGTCTCCGACCCTCGTGTATCTATATACAGAAGATATACGCCATCGGTCTCCCAAGCAAAGAGATTGTGAAAGTATTCCGCGTCACGCCCGATGCGAGTAAAATTGCGACCGAGTCAGACTCAGTTGGAACGATGGCATGGCCAGACGCTACAAACAGAGCACGGCGCGCACGCAGCAAGCAATGCTGGCGCCGCGTGTGGAAGACTATGTCGGACGCGGCAACGCGGTGCGGGCGATCGACGCCTTCGTCGACACGCTCGATCTGCAGGCGTTGGGCTTCTAGAACAGCAGCGGCGGTCTTGCACCCGGCCAGCCCGCGTTTGATCCGGCGGCATTGCCGAAACTGTACCTGTACGGCTACATCAACCGTGTGCACAGCTCCGGGCGCCAGGAGCGCGAATGCCGGCGCAACCTTGAGGTGATCTGGCTGCTGGAAGGACTGACGCCGAGCTACCGCACCATCGCCGAGTTCCGGCGCATCAATGGCAAGGCACTGAAGGCGGCCAATCGCGAGTTCGTGCTGCTGCGCAAAGAGCTGGAGCTGCTCGGCGGGGAGACCATCGGCATTGATGGCGCGTTCTTCAACGCCAGCGCCAGCGACGCGAGCATCATCACCAAGAAACAGCTGGAGGCCGATCTCAAACAGATCGAGCGCGCGATCGACAGCTACGACCAACTGCTCGATGAGAACGACGCGCAAGAGGGGCGCAACGGCGAGCTGTTCGCCGACGACATGCAGCTCGACGAGAAGCTTGAGGCGCTCAAGGAAAGCCAGGCGCGCAAGCAGGCGCAACTCAAGCAACTGCAAGACAGCGGCGAGACGCGCACTCGCGCACCGACCCCGACGCCCGCTCGCTGAGCAAAGGAAGCAGCACACCGTCGGCTACAACGTCCAGAGCACGGTCGACGCCAAGCACAAGCTTTGCTTTCTCGAAGCCGCCCTGCTCTGAATAGGCGCACTTCAGGGAGCGCGATCTCACGCGGCTCCCGAACCAGGGGCCCTACAGGATTCTCTGTGTACGCTTGCCCTGCACATTTGTTCGCGGGGCACAAAGCTCCGCGGCAGGACCAACACTCGATACGGTTGGGTGGCTAGCCCTTACCCGACCGGGACTTGCACCCGGCAAGAGACGCCGAGCTTTGCTCGGCGCGACAACGTCAAGCTCGTCATCTCTTGCCGCACCCATTACTTCCGCACCCTGCGGCTGGTGGTCGAATTCATCCCCAGCATCGAGCACGACCGAGCCGCTGGAAGTCCGGTTTACGACCGCCGCCGCGACCCATCCGCCGCTTCAACTGCTCGGCGGGCATACGGACCCGTTCAACGCCTGCGCCTTCTCCACCGATGGCCGGCGCCTGCTTTCGGCGGGCGCAAAGGGCACGCTGCGGTTCTGGGACGCCGAGACCGGCGAGACCTTGCTCATACACGCCGTCTTCGGCCAAACGGAAACCGCCGAGCACCAAGGTTGCGCCCAACGTGGCCACGCCGTTTGGGAGCCCGCCTGCAACCGCCTCATCGAGGCGACGGGAGACGCCTGGCGCCGGCTCAAGTGAGCGCGCACCGGCGCGGACGGCTGGCCCGAGCCCCTACCGCTGGAGACCTTCGGCGCCATGCCGGAGAGCGCATGCAGATCACCAAGGCTAGATGAGTGCGCGCCATGCGGTTCACCTGAATGGAGAGCACCAAACCCACATAGCGGCCGGGCTCCTCATCCGCGCTGGTGGCGCCGGTATGGCGCAGGGCTTCACCCCGATCGCGTTCGAGAGGCGTGGTCAGCAACTCATTACCGAGAAGATGTAGAGGCGCTATGCTCCCGGCTGACCCATACTGCAGAGTATTCGACGCGTTGGGCCAAACACCCCAGCGTCGGTCAGGGGCCGTCTACCCGCCGCAGAGACACCAGGACAGGCCCCGGACTGCGCAATGCCGCCTGCCGCTCCTTGGCGGCTGCTCGCATGACGTGAATCGAAGACGACAAAAAAAGCGCAGCGATGGCGAGGCCCACGATGATGTCCGGCCAGCGGGAGTGCAGCGCCCAAACCGCCGCGCCAGCGCCCAGCACCGCGACGTTAGCGATAATGTCGTTACGCGAGCACAGCCACACGGAATGCATGTTGATGTCCTCCGTGCGATGGCTCCAGAGCAGCCAGAGACAGACGGCGTTGGCGGCCAAGGCAAGTGTGCCGATGAGCCCCATGGTTGGGTAGTGGGGCAGCGCCGGCTCGATCATCTTATAGACGGCCTGCGCCAGCACGCCGAGCCCGAACAGCAGCATGATCCAGCCCTTGAGCCTAGCTGCCCGCGCCTTCCAGAGCGCGCCCCGTGAGACGACATAGAGGCTAAAGGCGTAAATCATCGCGTCACCCAGCATGTCGAGCGCATCGGCCAGCAGCGCCGTCGACGACGCAAGCAACCCGGCGGTCCCCTCGACAAGGAACAAGACGGCATTGATCCACAAGACCCATAGCAGCGTGGACCGCTGCCCGTCACGGAGCTTTTCAACTTCGCAGGCGCTGTTTGAGCAACAGTCGGACATGATCTGGCTCCCGAGCGGTGGTTCGTGGGCGCGGCCTGGACTGGCGCGACAATCACTGATCGCGTAAGTCCCTGTTCAGAAGACTATTCCGGGAAATTGGGCCTATTGCAACCCCAGCATTTCCAGGCCATTCATGAAATCACCGAGTTCGCTGAATGCCGCCTCCAATCCGGCCCGGGTCTTGGACAGTCTTGTCGTTGTCGTAATCGCAGCCTTGCGGTAACCCGATTACGCCAACGACAACGACCTGGAATCCGCCGATATCGGCGAGCCCAGCTGTTCCATTATCGACCAATTCGACGAGGATCGCGCAGCAGGCTCGACTTGAAGGTCATCCGCTGCATCACGGTTGCTTTACCGGCCATCGTACCGACTTACCATGAATCGATTACTCTGACTCAGCTGAACATTAGCGAAAAGAATGGCTTACATCATACAACCCCTTGCGGCGCTGCTTCTCTGCTGCGCTGCTTTATTGCCAGCGGCCGCAGCCGCCGAACTGACTGACAACCCCGCGCGGGCGTCCGGCCACTATGCTCAAGTGGGCGCTCACGGCGCCTGGCCTGTGCGCGGCAGCATTCCGCCGCTACCGCCCGTGCCAGCGCAAGTAATGGCCCCCATTCCGCCGTCACCCGCGTGGATGCTTCCGCCCGGTCGGGCGCCAATGCCGGCGGTGCAGCAGCGGCGTTTCGCGCCGCCACTCGGCGCAGTCGTCGCCAGCACTGCAACAACAAGCCAGGCAGGCGCCGCTTCACCAGGGGTTGAGACCACGGAGTCGGTCGACAAAGAGGCATTGACGGCGGAGGCGCGCGCCATCGTCGGCGACTTCTTCACGACCCTTAAGACCGCACTGGAAACGGCGGTTAGCGAAGATGGCCCGGCCAGCGCCGTCGAGATGTGTCAAGTGCAAGCACCTGCGATTGCTGCCTCCATGGCGGACAAGAGCGGCTGGGACGTCGGGCGCACCAGTCAAAAGCGGCGCAACCCAAACAACGAGCCTGACCCTTGGGAGCAGCGGGTACTCGCCAACTTCGAGGCGCGAAAGGCGGCCGGAGAAGAAGTCAAGTCAATGACCTACAGCGAGGTGGTCAGGGTCGACGGTGAGAAGCGGTTTCGCTTTATGAAGGCCATTCCGGTCGGCGGCGTCTGTCTCGCTTGTCACGGAGATGCGATTGCACCTAATGTCGCCGCGGCGATCGACGAGGCCTATCCGACCGACCAAGCAACCGGTTATCAGCTTGGTGACCTGCGCGGGGCCTTCACTTTGACCAAACCCCTTTGACGCAACGGCAAGAACGCCCGGTGCCGGCATCCTACAGCGTTCGGAACGGACAGAAAACCGCCCCGATTGCTGCGGGATATTGACGCCGCGGTTGTCGATGTCGCGCTCTCAACCCGAGTCTTGCAACAGTTTTGACTAGGACAACGACAGCGACAAGGATAAGACTGCCCAAAACCCGAAAAGCCGATGCGGTTTTATCGCCTATCTGGGACACCTGAGTTTCCGACCAAGGACCCGGGCCCACGCCCGCCGCTCGCCCTAATGCTCAACAACGCATAGCTACCGAGGCACGGCATGCCGCCGCGGCGAAGACGCCGGCCGACACCAAGCAACAAGCGCGGGTGCTGGCGACGCGCCTGGCGCGACTTAAAGCAGCAGATCACGACCGACTACCGGTACTTCCGGCCAGGCCGGACTTGGTTAAAATCGACGGCCACTTCGCCGCCCCGGACCAACATGCTGCCGCAACCCGACCGCCCGCCCGCTACCGCAGACCACCAAAGCCGCGAAAGCGGGCTTGGGTTGGCCGCCCGTGCCGCGAGCGGCTATCGCTCCGGACGCGATTCAGACGAGACGAACGCCACCCCAGTTCCCGGCGATGCAAACCCGCCGGGATTGCGCATCGGCAACCGCAGACTCGACAACCGCTTGATCCTGGCGCCGATGGCAGGCGTCACCGATCGTCCGTTCCGCGGCCTATGCCGGCAACACGGCGCCGGACTCGCGGTATCGGAGATGCTGGCCGCCAACCCCGCTCTGCGTGGCTCACGCAAGAGCAGCGAGCGTGCGGATCACAGCGGCGAGCCCGGGCCCATCGCGGTGCAGATTGCAGGCGCCGACCCCGCGCAGATGGCGGAGGCCGCGCGCTTCAGTTGCGGGCAGGGTGCCGAGATCATCGACATCAACATGGGCTGTCCCGCGAAAAGCGTCTGCAAGCTCGCCGCCGGCTCGGCGTTGCTGCGCGACGAGGCCCTGGTCGGGCGCATCCTTGAGGCCGTCACCAGCGCAGTGAAGGTGCCGGTGACACTCAAGACGCGCACAGGATGGTCGCCGGATACACGCAACCTGAGGCGCATCGCAGGGATCGCGCGGGAATGCGGTATCGCGATGCTGGCGGTGCACGGTCGCACCCGCGCCTGCGGCTATGCAGGCGCCGCCGAGTTTGAGAGCCTGCGCGAACTGCGCCGAATGGGTACCACCGGCGACTTGGTGCTAGCCGCCAACGGCGACATCGACTCGCCGGAACGCGCAAGGGAGGTGCTGGACTACACCGGCGCCGATGCTATCATGATCGGCAGGGCCGCCCGTGGGCGGCCCTGGATTTTTCGCGAGATCGCGCATTACTTAACCACCGGCAAGCTGCTGCCGGCACCGTCACCAGATTGCATCCGCGACACCTTGCTGGGCCATCTCGAAGCCCTCTACGGCTTCTACGGAGAGGCCCGCGGCGTGCGCATTGCGCGCAAACACATCGGCTGGTATTGCCGCAACAGCGGCGGCACCAGTCGCGCGACGGGCGTGGATCAAGCCGTCCCACGAAACCCCGGCAAACTGGTCCGTGAAGCCAACCATCACAGCATCGGCGCGTTGACACGGCAGTTCCTCGACCAGGTCAACCGATCCGAAACAGCAAGACAACAATTGGGCTTTGTGGTTTCCTATTTCAGTGGCACATGGCAAGCGGAGGATACGGCATGACCGCCGGAACGGCGCTAAAAATAACACCCATGCATGATTCACTCGATCAACGGGACGCAGCGACTGGGCTGCAAAAAGATCAACAAGAACCGCTGCACGAGTGCGTGCGAAGCGCGCTGCGCTACTATCTCGAGAATATGGACGGACACGACGTCGATGGACTCTATCGTATGGTCCTCGACGCGGTTGAGCGACCCTTGATTGAGACGGTGCTGGAGACTGCCAGCAACAACCAGACCGTTGCGGCCCGCATGCTGGGCATAAGCCGCGGCACCCTGCGCAAGAAATTAAAGGCCCTTGACCTAACCCCTTGACCTAACCCCTTGACCTAACCCCTTGACCTAACCCCTTGACCTAACCCCTTGACCTGATCAGGCAAAGCCGCAGACGGACGAAAGTACGGCGCCCTGCTGCCTATTCCCTGCATTTGATCAACCGGGCCCAACGCCGAGGGCGGCTTGCGGCACGATTGCGCAAGCCTGCACCAAGGCCGCTGGCCTTGCGCCAGGATCATGATCATGCAAGTAGAGGCCGACCCATCCGCACGCATTTGACCCAATCAATCAATCTGGGCCGCGCTAGTGGGCAGGAGAGACCTGCCTGAGGTATCCTCTAACCCCGCAACCCCTGACTCAGAACGGGCTCCGGGCCCAATCGGCACCGCCGCCTCAGTCCGGAGCGCGAATTCGCCCAAGCCCAAACGAGCCAACCCGACGAGAAGACTAGAGCATGCATGCCATTCGCCGCGCGCTGATCAGCGTTTCCGACAAGACCGGCCTTCCCGAGTTCGCCCGCGGCCTAAGCGAACAAGGCGTCGAGATCCTCTCCACCGGCGGCACCTCTAAGCTGCTGACCGAGGCCGGCGTGCCGGTCAAAGATGTCTCCGAGCACACCGGCTTTCCGGAGATCATGGGCGGTCGGGTCAAGACCCTGCATCCACGCATCCACGGCGGTATCCTCGGTCGGCGCGGTCTCGATGAGGGCGTGATGCGCGAGAACGAGATCAAGCCTATTGATCTGGTCGTGGTCAATCTCTACCCCTTCGAGCAGACCGTCGCTAAGCCCGACTGCGACCTAGCCACGGCGATTGAGAACATCGACATCGGCGGCCCCACCCTGCTGCGCGCGGCGGCCAAGAACCACGCCGCGGTCACCGTACTGGTCGACGCCGAAGACTACGGCCGGGTACTCGCGGAAATGGCCGACAACGGTGGCGCGGTCAGCGACCTGACTCGCTTCGACCTTGCCGTGAAGGCATTCGAGCACACCGCCGCCTACGACGGCGCCATCGCCAATCACCTTGGGCGCATCGTCGAGCATCCCGAGGGCAAGGCCGAGGGGCTTCCGCGCACCTTCAATCTGCAATTCCGCAAGCAACAACCGATGCGCTACGGCGAAAACCCGCACCAACAGGCGGCCTTCTACCTGGCCCGCGACCGCACCGAGGCGTCCATCGCCAGTGCCGTGCAATTACAAGGCAAGGCACTTAGTTACAACAATATCGCCGACACCGACGCGGCGCTGGAATGCATCAAGCAATTCAACGACGCGCCCACCTGCGTCATCGTCAAACACGCCAACCCCTGCGGCGTTGCCACGGGCGCAACACTGCTCGAGGCCTACGAGCGCGCCTTCTCGACCGACCCCGAATCGGCCTTCGGCGGCATCATCGCCTTCAACCAACCGCTCGGCGCCGAGGTCGCCCAGGCCATCGTCGAGCGGCAGTTCGTTGAGGTCATCATCGCACCGAGTGTCAGCGATGAGGCATCCGCCAAGGTGGCCGCTAAGAAGAACGTCCGCCTGCTGGCATGCGGTGAATGGGAGGCCGACGGCGAGGCCTTTATTGACTTTAAGCGCGTGCGCAACGGCCTGTTGGTGCAAGACGCGGACCTGTCGCTAACCGCCGATCTCAAGGTTGCGACCAACAAGGCGCCGACCGAGGCGCAGATGAAGGACCTATTGTTCACCTGGCGCGTGGCCAAGTTTGTCAAATCCAACGCCATCGTCTACGGCCGCGACGGCATGATCATTGGCGTCGGCGCCGGCCAGATGAGCCGCGTCAACTCGGCGCGTATCGCCGCCATCAAGGCCGAGCAAGCTGGGCTCGCGGTCAAGGGCGCGGTGATGGCCTCGGATGCCTTCTTTCCGTTCCGCGACGGTATCGATCAGGCGGCCGAGAAGGGCATCACAGCGGTCATTCAGCCCGGCGGCTCCATGCGTGACGGCGAGGTCATCGCCGCCGCCAACGAGCACGGCATGGCCATGGTACTGACCGGCATGCGGCATTTCAGGCACTGACGAACAAGCTTACAGGCATGAGCGACCTTCAGTCCCAATCGGGCCAGCCGCCCATCCACCCGACCGCCATCATCGAGGACGGCGCCGTGCTGCACCCGAGTGTGCGCGTCGGCCCGTACTCAATCATCAACGCGGGCGCTGTCCTCGGCGAGGGCTGCATCGTCGAGAGCTGCGCGCGCATCTTTGGCGCCACCCGCATGGGCCGGCACAACCGCGTCTGCCACGGCACCACGCTCGGCAGCGAGCCGCAGGACCTGGGTTATAGCCCGGACAAGGCCCGCCCACTGACCATTGGTGACCACAACCAATTTAAAGAAAGCGTCAATATCAGCCATGGCGTCAAGTACGACACCGGCACACGGATCGGCAGCCACAACTATTTCATGAGCTTCAGCCACGTCGGTCACGACTGCACGGTCGGCAATCACAACATCTTCGCCAACACCGCCACACTGGCAGGACACGTGGAACTGGAACATCACGTCTTCGTCTCCGGACAGGTCGCCGTGCACCAGTTCTGCCGCATCGGCGCCTACAGCATGCTCGGCGGCGTCAGCGGGGTCCCGAAGGACGTGCCACCCTATGTCACCGCTAACGGTCAGCGGGCGCACATCATTGGGCTTAATCTGGTGGGTCTGCGGCGCAACGGCTTTGACCAGCGCCAGCGCAGCCGCATCAAGGCGGTCTACAAGCTGTTGTTCCGCTCAGGACTGAGGCTTGAAGAGGCCCTGTCCCGCGCCGAAATCGAACATCCAGGCATGGAGACCGACGCCATCGTCGCCTTCATCCGCGGCTCTGAGCGGGGCGTGATCGGCTTCCCCTGAACAGCGTACAGGAACAGAGCGCGGGCGCCGTTCCGGTGATGGGCCATTGCCGCCAGCCAAGGCCATGATCTCAGGATAACGGATGCGCCGCCAACACAATACCCAGCACAGCGCCCAGCACGGCGATCAGCACAACACCCAGCACGGCAATCAGCACAGCGCCCAGTACAGCAAGCAGAGAACACCATGCACATCGAGACCGACCAGACCTACAAGATCGACATCAGCGCGGTCACCAACTACCTGACCGAACAATCGGACCCGAACGGCGACCGTTACGTCTTTGCCTACACCATCACCATCGCCAACAAGGGCTCGGTTCCGGCCAAACTCCTGAACCGACACTGGATCGTCACCGATTCCAACGGCAAGACACAGGAGGTCCGCGGTGCTGGCGTGGTCGGCGAACAACCGCACCTGAAACCCGGCGAATCCTTCAGCTATACCAGCGGCACACAGATCGCGACACCGATCGGCAGCATGCATGGCAGTTACGACATGCTCGCCGACGACGGCACCCGCTTCGACGCCGAGATACCCGCCTTCCCACTCGGCGACCGCGCTCGGTTTCACTAATCATTCTCGACCATCAGCGGGCAGAAGCATCATGGCGACATACGCTGTCGGTGACGTCCAAGGTTGTTACGACGAACTACGCGCGCTGCTCGATCGCATCGGCTTCGACCCTCTAGCCGATACGCTCTGGCTGGTCGGCGATCTGGTCAACCGTGGTCCCGAATCACTGTCGGTGCTACGCTACGTCAAGGCCCTTGGCGACCACGCCGTCGTGGTACTCGGCAACCACGATCTGCACCTGCTGGCGCTCGCCGTCGGCAACGACAAGCACGCCAAGAAGAGTAACCTCGACGAGGTGCTCAGCGCACCAGACCGCGACGACCTCCTCGACTGGCTACGCCACCGGCCGCTGATGCACGTCGACGAGAAGAAACGCTTCGCGATGATCCACGCCGGGCTGCCGCCGCAATGGGACCTCGCCCAGGCATCGGCCTGCGCAAAGGAGCTGGAGGCCGAACTGCAAGGCCCTGGCTGCGCGGATTTTCTGCACGCCATGTACGGCAACGAACCCGACCTATGGTCGCCGGAGCTGAGCGGAATCGACCGCCTGCGCTTTATCACCAACTGCTTCACCCGCCTGCGCTACTGCGACATCGAAGGCCGGCTGCTCCTGAGCGAAAAGGCCCTGCCCGAGTCCCAGCCGGAGCACGCCACCCCTTGGTTCAAGGTCCCCAGTCGCGCCACCCGCGACGAGCGCATCGTCTTCGGCCATTGGTCCACCCTTGGCTACCTCGCCGAACATAACGCCTGGGCTCTCGACAGCGGCTGCCTCTGGGGCGGCACGCTCACCGCCGTGCGAATTCGCCGCAAAAAGCCCATTAAGGTCTTCGATCTGGACTGCACCGGCTATCTGGAGCCGAGTTGAGCGCCGGCGCTTGGCTATTGCGCCAACCGTCCCGACATCCAGATGCGATCAAACAAGCGGCTGCTCAGTGTCGCGCCCGCATCACCACCCCCGCATCATCGCCGATAGATAAGGAGTCTGACCATGAACCCGATCATTAGCGTTTGCTTGGCCGCGGCTCTGCTGCCCATCACAGGCCTTGCCGAGATCAAGACCGAGACGATCGAATACAAGGATGGCGACACCGAGCTTTCTGGCCACTTGGTCTATGACGACAGCCTAGACGGCCCGCGCCCCGGCGTCATTGTCGCGCACGAGTGGTGGGGGCTGAACGACTATGCCAAGAAGCGCGCCGAGATGCTGGCCGAGCTGGGCTATGTCGCCTTCGCGCTTGATATGTACGGCGACGACAAGGTCACCAGCCATGCACCGGATGCCAAGGGCTGGATGGAGCAGATCACCGGGAACCTCGACGCCTGGCGGGCACGCGCGATGGCCGGGCTGGAGATTCTGCGGGGCAGCGAGTTGGTGGACGACAACAAGCTCGCCGCGATCGGCTATTGCTTCGGCGGCGCTACCGTGATGCAGATGGCCTATGGCGGCGCCGACCTCGACGGCGTGGTCAGCTTCCACGGCTCGCTCCCGGCAGCCCCGGAGGGCGCCGACATCAAGGCAAAGGTACTGGCCGCCCACGGCTATGACGACGGCTTTGTGCCAGCGGAGAAGGTCGCTGCCTTCGAGCAATCCCTGGACGCAGCCGGTGCCGACTGGCAATTGGTGGTCTTCAGCGATGCCCGGCATGGCTTCACCAATCCCAACGCTGGCGATTACGGCATCGATATGATTCAGTACAATGAAAACGCGGACAAACGCTCGTGGACGATGATGCAGGCCTTTCTCGACGAGGTGTTTGCCGACTGATCCTGCCGCTGCCGCGCTGAGACCACCCATGCCCGAGACCGCGCTGGTCTGGATGCGGCGCGATCTGCGCCTCACCGACAACCCCGCCCTGACGGAGGCGCTCGCCGCCTGCGAGCGCGTCATTCCGGTCTTTATCCACGCCCCTGACGAAGAGTCCCCCTGGCAGCCTGGCGGGGCCTCGCGTTGGTGGCTGCATCACAGCCTAACGGCGTTGGACAAAGCGCTATCGGCGCTTGGCTCGCGCCTGATCATCGCCGAGGGTGAAAGCCTGACGACACTGTGCGAACTGGTGCGCACCACCGGCGCCAGCCGCTGCCTGTGGAACCGGCTCTATGATCCGGCAACGGTTGAGCGGGACACCAAGATCAAGCAAGCACTGCGCGCCGACGGCGTGCGCTGCGATAGCTTCAACGCCGCCATGATGCTGGAGCCCTGGCAGGTCAAGACCGGCGCTGGCCAGCCCTATCGGGTATTCAGCCCTTACTGGCGACGTTGCGTACCACAGCTCGCAGACATCGGCGCACCCTTGGCGGTACCCTCGGCTCTGCCCGCGGTCGATGACGACATCCGCTCACTGCCCATCGACGCCCTGGGCTTGCTGCCGAGCATCCCCTGGGACCAGGGCCTGCGCGAGACCTGGCAGCCGGGCGAGGCCGGCGCCGCCGAACGGCTGAACCGCTTCATCCAGGGCCCGATCACGGACTATGGCGAGGGCCGCGAGTATCCCGCCCAACCCGGCACCTCGGCGCTGTCGCCGCATCTGCATTGGGGGGAGATTGGCCCACGGCAGATCCTGCACGCCATCCGCCAGCACGGACTTGATAACAACGCGGATGCGGCCCTCTACGTCCACGAGCTCGGCTGGCGTGACTTCAGCTACCAGATGCTGTATCACTTCCCGCACACGCCGCTTACCCCGCTGGACCCAAAGTTCGCGGACTTCCCTTGGCGCGATGACCCGGACGGCAGGCTGCTGCGGGCCTGGCGGCGCGGCCGCACCGGCATACCCATCGTCGACGCGGGCATGCGCGAGCTGTGGTACAAGGGATGGATGCACAATCGCGTGCGTATGATCGTCTCATCACTGCTGACCAAGAACCTGCGCCTTCCCTGGCAGCAGGGCGCAGGCTGGTTCTGGGACACGCTAGTGGACGCGGACCTGGCTAGCAACACCCAGGGCTGGCAATGGAGCGCCGGCAGCGGCGCCGACGCCGCGCCCTACTTTCGCATCTTCAATCCGGTGCGCCAGGGAGAGCGCTTCGATCCCAAGGGCGTCTACGTGCGCCGCTGGTGCCCGGAGCTGGCTCGGCTGCCGGATAACCTGATCCATCAGCCCTGGGAGGCAAAGCCGGCGCTGCTGGAGCAATTGGAGTTTCGGCTTGGCCGCGACTATCCGGCACCAGTGGTGGACCTGAAGCAATCTCGCGCCGACGCCCTTGCGGCGTTCGAGCGTCTAAAGCAGTCACCCGCTTGAGGCAAGACCGACAGGCCACGCTAGGCCTGGGCGACGATCGCGGCGGACTCATCATGATCCACGGCCAGTCGATACGCCGGACAACCACGGCCGTCAGACAGACAAACCAGGAAAGCCCACCATGAGACTAACCATCGCGCTGCTGCTGCTCGGCCTGTCGGCCTGCGCATCAGACCAGCCCAGAGAGGAGCCGGACGAGGGCGAGTCCGGGGTCACCATCTATGGACAGGTCTCCGGATCGGTCGACAGCATCTCGACGGACTGAACCAATATGGCCACATCCCAAGCCCAACTTGCCTGATAATACCTGTTGCTGGCCTCTTCGCCGCAACCACCGTTAACTTCGCCATTCACACACCCATTCACACCCGACGAGGCATCCAGGATGATCCACACGCTCCCCGCCGAAGCAGTACAACAGCTTGCCGACGCCAACCATCCCGATCCGTTCGCGGTACTCGGCCGCCACGCGCAAGCGGATGAGTCCGTTTGCGTGCGGGTGCTGCTTCCTCATGCGGAGACCGTGACCATCGCCGAGGGCAATCTCGCCATGCAACGGATCGAGGGCACCGATCTGTTCGAATGGCAGGGGTCCGCGGCCGAGGTGCCGGAGCGTTATCGGCTGATCTGGCGCGACCGCGACCACCGTGAGCACATCGGCCACGATCCTTACTGCTTCCTGACGCAGGTGCCGGACTTCGACATGCACCTGTTCGGCGAGGGCCGCCACTGGCACGCCTACCGCCTGCTCGGCGCCCGCGTTCACGAGACCGACGGGATCGCCGGCGTGCTGTTCTCGGTCTGGGCACCAAATGCAGCGCGAGTCAGCGTCGTCGGCGACTTCAACCGCTGGGACGGCCGCGTTCACCCGATGCGCGTGCACGGAAACGGCGTCTGGGAGCTGTTCATTCCGGACTTGCCGACCGGTGTGCTATACAAGTTCGAGATCCGTGCCCGCGACGGCTCCATCCTGCTTAAGACCGATCCCTACGGTCGCCGTTTCGAGGTGCGCCCCAACACCGCCGCCATCGTCGAACCCCCGAGCACCTTTAGCTGGCGCGACGACGACTGGTGCAAGGCACGGGCCGACCATGATTGGCTGCACAGCCCAATGACCATCTACGAGGTGCATCCCGGCTCCTGGCAGCGCGGCCCCGAAGGCGAGATGCTGACCTATCGCGAGTTCGGCGAACGCCTAGTGGACTACGTGGTGGACCTCGGCTTTACCCACATCGAGCTGATGCCTATCACCGAGCATCCCTACGACCTCTCCTGGGGCTACCAGACCACCGGCTACTACGCACCCACCAGCCGCTTCGGCAGCCCGGAGGAATTCCGCTGGTTTGTCGATCACTGTCACGCCAACGGCATCGGCATCATCCTGGATTGGGTCCCCGCGCATTTCCCGAAGGATGCGCACGGCCTCGGTCGCTTCGACGGCACCGCGCTGTTCGAGCACGAGGACCCGCGCCTGGGTGAACATCTCGACTGGTCAACGCTGATCTTCAACTTCGGTCGCACCGAGGTAAAGAACTTCTTGGTGTCCAGCGCCCTGTTCTGGCTTGAGGAGTTTCATGTCGACGGCCTGCGCGTTGATGCCGTCGCCTCAATGCTGTACCTAGACTATTCGCGCACCGAATGGCTGCCGAACCGCTACGGCGGTCGCGAGAACCTAGAGGCCATCGACTTCATGCGCGAACTCAACGAGGTCGTCCACGACCAAGTGCCGGGGACTTTGATCATGGCGGAAGAGTCCACCTCCTACCCGCAGGTAACCAAGCCCACCTTTCTCGGCGGACTTGGCTTCGACCTGAAGTGGAACATGGGCTGGATGAACGACACCCTGGAATACTTCAAAGAAGACCCGGTCCACCGGCAGTATCATCAGGACGCGCTGACCTTCAGCATGCTCTACGCCTTCTCAGAGAACTTTCTGTTGCCGTTCTCACACGACGAGGTCACGCACGGCAAGCGCTCGTTGCTCTACCGGATGCCGGGTGACGAGTGGCAGCGTTTCGGGAACCTGCGCCTGCTCTATAGCTACATGTACACACACCCCGGCAAGAAACTCCTGTTCATGGGCAGCGAATTTGCACAGGGTGAGGAATGGACCAGCCAGCGGGTGCTGGACTGGTATGTGCTGGATTATCCACTGCATCAAGGCATACAACGCTTGGTGCGGAGCCTCAACGGACTCTACCGAGGCGAGCCGGCGCTACACGAGCGTGACTTTGACGGCGAAGGCTTCGAGTGGATCGACTGCCATGATGCGCAGAACTCGGTGTTGATCTATCAACGCAAGCGTCGGCGCGACGCGCCAGCGGACGCGGACGCGGACGCGGACGCGCAATCCACTGAGGATGCCGAACAGGCAGACCAAGGCGGCAGTCCGCCCAACGACCACGTCGTCGTCGCGCTCAACTTCACGCCGGTGCCAAGGGAGGGCTATCGGATCGGCGTCCCCAGCCCCGGCAGCTACCTGGAGGTCTTCAACTCCGACGCCGAAGACTTCGGCGGCAGCGGCATCAAGAACGGCCCCGAGGCAATCGGCGCTGAGCCGGTGCCCTGGATGAACCTCTCGCACTCCGTATTGCTGACCTTGCCGCCTCTTGCCGGTATTGTGCTCAAGCCCACCGCACCAGCGCAGACAGAGTAAACGGCAAACACCGACGCGCCCGGCACGGACAGCCGGCGCGTTGACCGCCCACCCTATGGCCCCGAGTCCAATGCGAGGGCTGCTGCCCCGCATGCACAGTCCAGGCAAGCAGACCTCGCAGGTTACGAGTAATGGCAAAGAAGCCCACCCCATCGAAGAAGACCGCGGCGCAAAAGACCGCCGACGCCAAAACCGCGCCTGATCGGCCAACAACATCCGCGATCAAGCCCAAGCCAAGCGATGCGCCCGCGGCCGAACAAGCAGGCGGCGCGGCCCAATCGAGCCGGGTGATCAAGAAGACAGCGCCAAAACCTGCTGGTGCCGCGGCAGCCGCTTCCAAGCCAAAGGTCGAGCAAGCCACCAAGCCCGAGAACAAGGCGCAGCAGCCGGCGAGCAAGGCGGTACAGACCGCGGATGATCCGTTAACGCCGCGGCCCGGAGCGACGGACGAGGTCCAACCATCGGACAAACTCCCGCCGGCAGCACGTCCAGTGTCGACACCGGCACCCGAAACAGCGCCGGCAACGCCACCGCCGGCTGAATCGGAACCCGCGCTGAAGCCGGAACCGGCGCAGCCCGCCGAGGAAGCACTGGAGCCAAGACCAGAGCCGACGCCAAAGCCGACATCGGTGCCGGAGCTCGATCCGGAGCCGACGCCAGAGCAGGCATCGGAGCCAGCACCAGAGCCAATGCCGGAGCCGACGCCAGAGGTCTATCACTCGCACCGGCCCAGCCTCTACATCGTCCACATCACGCCCGAAATGGCGCCGGTCGCCAAGGTCGGCGGGCTAGCGGACGTCGTCTTCGGCATCAGCCGCGAACTGGCCATCCGCGGCAACCATGTCGAGGCTATCCTGCCCAAATATGACAACCTGCGCTACGACCACATCTTTGAGCTGCATGAGGTCTACAAAGACCTCTGGGTACCCTGGTACGATGGCGCCATTCATTGCACCGTGTTTTTCGGCTTCGTGCATGCCCGCAACTGCTTCTTCATCGAACCGCACTCCGGCGAGAACTTCTTCAGCCGCGGCAGCATCTACGGCTCTCCGGACGATGTCTTGCGTTACGCATTCTTCTCTCGCGCGGCGATGGAGTTCCTATGGAAGTCCGGCAAGCACCCAGACATCATCCATTGCCACGACTGGCAGACGGCGCTGGTGCCGGTATTCTTGTATGAGTTCTACCAGCAACTCGGCATGACCCATCCGCGCGCCTGCCTAACCATCCACAACTTCAAGCATCAGGGCCTCACCGGTGCCGAGCTGTTGAAGGCCAGCGGCCTGCATCAGCCGGATCGCTTCTTTGACTGGAATCGCATGGGCGATAACCAGCACAAGTTGGCGCTCAACCTACTCAAAGGCGGCATCGTCTATTCCAACTTCATCACCACCGTCTCGCCCCGCTACGCCTTCGAGACCAAGGATCAGGGACAGGGCTTCGGCCTGGAGCCGACGCTGCACACCCATCACATGAAGTACGGCGGTGTGGTCAACGGCATCGACTACGATGTCTGGAATCCGGAGGTGGATCATCAGATCCTGGCCCGCTACGGCGTTGGCACCATCGACGCCAAGTACGACAACAAGCGTGCCCTGCGCCATCGGCTCATGCTCGCGGACAACGAAAAGCCCATCATCGCCTTTATCGGTCGGCTCGATCCGCAAAAGGGCCTGGAACTGGTGCGTCACGCCATCTTCAGCACATTGGAACGGGGCGGCCAATTCGTATTGCTCGGCTCCAGCCCCGATCAGGCCATCAACAACGACTTCTGGGGCCTGAAGCATATGCTCAACGACAGCCCCGACTGTCATCTGGAGATCGGCTTCGACGACGACCTTGCGCACCTGATCTACGCCGGCTCCGACATCATGCTGGTGCCGAGCCAGTTCGAGCCCTGCGGCCTGACGCAGCTCATCTCTCTGCGCTACGGCACGATCCCAGTGGTACGCACCGTCGGCGGACTGGCCGACACCGTCTTTGACAAAGACCATTCCGACCGCCCGCTGGATCAACGCAATGGCTACCGCTTCGACAACTACGACGTACCCGGTCTGGAGTCGGCCCTGGGCCGCGCGATCGACTGCTATTATCAGTATCCGGAGCACTTCCGGGAGTTGATCAAGAACGCCATGCGCGCGGACTACTCGTGGAACCGGCCAGGCGAGGACTATCTCAACATCTACGACTTCATTCGCGATCGCTAGTTCGCGCAGGGCCGAGGGCCGAGAAGCGAGTCCTACTTGATTTTCACTCATGACTAGAGGCACAACCAAGCATGCTGATCTACAATCTGTTCCCGCTGCTGGCCGGCCCATTCGACCAATGGGAGCCACATCTGAAGCGGGCGGCGGACATGGGTTTCGACTGGATCTTCGTCAACCCCATCCAGAAGCTCGGGCGCTCCGGCAGCCTCTATTCCATCGCCGACTATTTCGCCATCAACCAGGCCCTGTTGAACCCGAACTCCAAGCTCGGCGCGGATGATCAGGTACGCGCCATGGCCGAGACGGCGCAAGCGCAGGGCCTATCGCTGATGATCGACCTGGTAATCAACCATTGCGCCGAAGACAGCGACCTGGTGAAGTCGCACCCAGACTGGTTCGTCCGCGAGCAGGGCCGAGTCGCCCATCCATTCTGCGTCGAAGACAACGGCAACAAGGTCGTCTGGCGCGATCTCGCGCAGTTCGACCACCAGGGCGCGTTGCGCAATGCCGAGGACCCAAACGGCCTGCTCGCCTATTGCGTAGGCATGGTAGAGCACCTAATCGGGCTCGGCTTCCGCGGCTTTCGCTGCGACGCCGCCTATCAGATACCCACCGATTTCTGGCGCCGAATCATTGAACAGATCCGCGCCAGCCATCCCGACACCCTGTTCGCCGCCGAGACCCTGGGCTGCACCCCCAATCAGACCCGCGACACCGCATCGGCCGGCTTCGACGCCATCTTCAACAGCGCCAAGTGGTGGGACTTCCACGGCGACTGGCTGCTGGAGCAATATGAGCTGACGCGCCACATCGCCCCGTCCATCGGCTTTCCAGAAAGCCACGACACGCGGCGCATGTTCGAGGAATTCGAAAACAACGCCGATGCCCTGCGCCAGCGCTATCTGTTTACCGCGCTATTCTCCAGCGGCGTGATGATGCCGATGGGCTTCGAATACGGCTTCCGCAAGCGACTAGACGTGGTCACGACCACGCCAAACGACTGGGAGCAACCCAACATCGACCTCACCGAGTTCGTCAGCCAGGTCAACGCCATCAAGGCCGAGACCCCGGTGTTTGCCGAAGAGGGCCAGCTCGAACGCCTGGACTACTCCGACCCGTCCATTCTGGTGCTGCGCAAGCACGCCATCAACGGCCCGGACAAGGCGTTGCTGGTGCTGAACAAAGACCCATGGACCCGGCAACGCTTCTACACCGACAACCTTAATCACCTGATGCAGTCAGACTTGCCGCTGCGCGACCTGTCGCCGGACTGGCCCATGGAACAACTGCCAAGCCCGTTCGAATTCTGGCTCGGCCCCGGCATGGCAAGGGTGTTGGTCGCCGACAACCTAGCGTCGTCTTAGAAACGGTAGCCAAGAAAAGCCGCCCGAAGTCAGTCCCCCACTTTTCATACAGAAGAAGGCGGAATTTCGAGCGGTAGGCCCGAAACGCCCTTCTCTGATGGGCGCATTGTTGTGCCCGACAATACCTATTTGTTGTGCCCGACAATACCTATCTGCATTGGCCGGTGACTAAGCCTCCGAGACCTTCCGCGTGCTGAAGAAAAACGAACTCCGGAACTTCGGCGAGTACCGCACACAACGCTTGGTGCTCAAGGCGTGTGACAATCTGGAAACGGGAGCACTGACCTCATGTTGACCCACCTGCGCGTCGGGAGCTTCAAGGCATGGAGGGACACTGGACCAGTCCGCTTGGCCCCGCTGACGGTCATCTTCGGCGCCAACAGCGCCGGTAAGAGCAGCCTAGGCCACCTGCTGCTCGCCTTGAAACAAACCGCGCTGTCCGTGGACAGAAAGCGGTCGCTGCATCTCGGGGATGAGCACTCTCTGATCGACTTAGGCACCTTCGCGGAATGTGTTCACAACCACGATCTGACCCTACCGCTAAAGTTCTCCTTGGGATGGCGGCTGCCAGAGGGAATGGAGATCAAGGACTCGGTGAACCAAACGCGTTTCTCGGGGGATGAATTGCGCTTGACGGTCGAGTGGTCGACGATGGATTTTTGATCCTGGGTGAGTACCTTCACAAGACCAGTCTGAATCCGCCGAAGCGCGTCGGCGATGTGTTTCTCAAGTTCCTTCTACGCAATACCGGCAACGCCGCCCATGTCGAGCAAGTCTCGATCACATCGGTCGGGCAGGATGAGTACGCGGAGTTTCCAGATCATCACCTGCAACCGTCCTTCGACGCACCGGATCGGAA